>Ga0209926_1000001_pt1 | contig 156271 bp, 187 predicted proteins | sample SalPon2A_B_D2_MG_FD_185718 | JGI IMG/M metagenome (GOLD analysis project Ga0209926, IMG submission 185718) | Soil microbial communities from South San Francisco under conditions of wetland restoration - Salt Pond MetaG R2A_B_D2_MG (SPAdes)... | ecosystem: Environmental > Terrestrial > Soil >...
GGCTCTACAATGGGCTCCGGGACCGGCTCGGGCTCCACAATGGGCTCCACAATGGGCTCCGCAATGGGCTCCGCAATGGGCTCCGCAATGGGCTCTGGCACGACAATCGGCTCAGGCAAACTTCGCATTGTTCTACGTGCCTTTAGAGTGATAAACGTGCTTGTTAGGTAATCGAACTATAACAAGCTTATCACACAAACGGCCTAAGTCAAGGAACAAAGTTCAAGAAGTTCAGACTTTAGCTGACTGTCACAGTCACCAATGGCCTCGGCCAGTAGGCGGGACTCCTCCAAATACATCCGAATGTACTTATTGGGAGGGGTCAGCGGCATCTCTCGCAGGTTATCAATGCGGTCCAGCAACTTGAGAATGCGGGCACCACGGCTGGCACCCGCTATCGCCGCCCGCATAGCCGCCTTGCGTTGGGCTCGTGGCACGCCTTTGAACGCATCACCGAGCCCGGGGCTGGTCGGGTCTGTCAATTCACCCACCATGTCAGCCACGCACTCACCGAACGGGACGGCGATGTCGTCATACGTGACCCAGGTATCTTCGATAGTGTCGTGCAGGAAAGCTGCCATAACTCTGGTTTCGGTGGCTTCGTCATGTGAAGCCATACGCCCGGCAATACGCGATGGGTGGGAAATGTAAGGCACGCCGGTGTATTTCCGAACCTGGCCTTGATGAGCCTGGGCAGCGAACCTTGCCGCAATCAGTATGTTATTCTGGCTCATTGGGGCTCCTTGGAATAGTGTGTCTGTGATCCCAATCCTGTTTCTGGTGTGCCCATACCTTGTGGTTGGCTTCATCCAAGCGAACATGTAGCGTGGCGATGTACGCAAAGTCACGCGCCCGGTCGATGGCAAACTCGACGGGCACACCATGGTTGTACAGCGTGACAAAAATCGCAGCCGCCTTTCGTGCCGCAGCCTTGTTCTCAACAGGCCCTAGACTAACAACACCATGAGCCCAAACAAGAGACCAAGTATGCGAAGGCTCACGCCCCGCTGGGCTGCGTGGTAGGCTTTCGACCAACACATGGTTGACCTCCAAGATGTTCTCGTACTGTTCGGCCAAATGAAAACCGCTCATTCCAAGACCCCCAGTTTCTTTCGGTACAGGGCCATCTTTGTCCCGGCATGTGGGTCACCCATGAATTCCAGTGCAAGCTGGTTCAACTCGATGTCACATTCGGTGCATATCGGACGCATGATGTTGTTGTCGGCACACGCTGACCATTGCTGCGTTGCCTTTGCGCCACATCGGACACACTTGAGCCGGGCAAGGCCTCTTTCGGTGTAGGGTTTCTTTCGGTCACTCATTTGATTTGCTTCCCCTGGATAAGGCCGAGCACCCGAGCCTGTCGGAGCAGCTTGATGACAATCTTGGCGTCATCTACAGCCGTGTGTGGCACCTCGCCCGGGATACCCGCGCTCCATGCACTGTTTCATCCCGGGTAGGCGGTTCCCGTCGGTGTCCGGCCGCCAGTAATACATCGCTGGATCGATTGCCCGATGTCGGAAAATCACTTTGTCATTGCCCAGTTCGAGCCGCCTCAAGAACTGAAGATCAAATGCGCCAAAGTTCTTACCGGCCGCCGTGAGATGGTCACGTAGATCAAAACCGTTCTCCCGTAGGAATTCACATATCTCAAAGCCAACCTCACATGGTTGGTAGATTGGCACATACTCATCGAAGCCCATCTTCAAAGCTTCCGCTTCATCCTTGGGCTGGAGGGCCAGGTACTTGAAGATTTCGGCATTGAGCCACAAGGCATAGGGGGTGCCATAGAAGTATTCTGTCCGTGTCGAATCGTCCCGGCCACGAGAGTCATCCGAGCTAAGGAAACACCGGAAGGTCGGCAGATCATCCATAGGCGAATCCCAATCCGCAATGACGATCCCGACTTCCAAAACGGAACACCACTCTGGGTCGAGCCCGGTTGTTTCAAGATCAATGCTCAGGTATCTGCCCTCTTTACCCATCAGCTTCCTCGTCTCGATGAAGGTTGCATTCTTTTACCTGGTCCCACAACAAAGAGAGACCTTCCACTTCCCAGTCGCCACGATCCATAAAGCCACAGTACCCGCAGTCATGCTCCGTCTTGTCTGTCCGACGTGCCCAGTGTGGGCACAACCCGTTCTTGTCATAGCAATACGGGCCCTTGGGTATTCCAATCTGGCGGTTAGTCGGTCTGGGCATCACTCGCCCTCGTTCAGCAGCGTGATGTCTTTCAGGTAGTCGGGCATCTGGCCCTTCTCTGCTTTGTACCACCGCATGCAAGCTCGACGTTCCGTATATTCGATGCCTAGTTCTTGTATTAACGAGACTGGCACCGAGACCGCCTCGGCCCCGACGAATCGCCCGTCCAGGTAGACTACAAACTCGTCATCACCGACGTTGACCACAGTGAGACGTTTGGATGGCTGTTTGCTGACCAGTCGCGGGAACTTCCAGCACACATACCGATAGCCAGCCAAGCCGACCTCCGTGGTGTATTTCAACAGAAATGTGAAGAGGTGTGTGGCAACATAGATGCCGCCGGACAGCATGAGCAAGGTTCCCAGCAGCATACACACGGCTGGAATCACGTCAACGAACGCAGCAAACATCAGTCGGTCTAAGATCGCATACATCAGTCAGTCCTCTCGGTTAGGTCCAATTCTACAATCATTGGGTTGGGGTGGACTTCCCAACCACGGTAGCGGTATTGATCGTTGGCAACACGAGCTTTCGCAGCAACCGGGCCAGCACGAGTAGTCCAAATACTTGCCTGCTCCATCGTGACCCATGGGTGTCCGAACCGTGTGGACCGTCGATAATACAAGTTGGTGGCGGGGTCCCGCAGCATGAAGACAATCATTTCTTGGCTTTCTTTTTGAAAACATGCCCGCACTCCGGGCACTTCAATGTTCGTGGGCCCACCTTAGTCTTGCACCCAGGGCATTCTTTCTTAGGGGCCTTCCGCTTTGGCTTCACTGGCTGCTCCAAGACCGTGCCGCTGACAACCTGCATCGGCGGGGCCACCGTCTTGGCCTTGGGCTTCTTGGCCTTGGGCTTCTTGGCCTTGGGCTTCTTGGCCTTGGGCTTGGGCTTGGGCTTCTTTGATTTCAGCGTGTGGTCAAGACAATGATCCGTACCGGCCACAGCATTCTTCCTACACTTTGGTTTGGAACACCGTCCGAGTAATTCGGCTGCCGCCAACGGGAAGTGCTCACGGAAATGCACCTCACACAACTTCTGGGCTGCCAACATCGTGCGATTCAGTTTGTATTGTCGCTGTGCCAGTTTGTCCCATAGAATACCAAACTCTGGGTCACCCAGCGTGGTCGGGTAGTAGCCGGGGTCCATAGGAATCCCGTCGTACTCGCTGCGCCAAACGATACGGTAGCGGCCACAAGTGGTTCGCCACTCTTTGTAGCATCGGTCCGTGCCCTGCTTGTAGCTGGTCGGAACCTTCTTGCCACGATACCGTCGCCATTCCAGTAATAGCTTCGCCTTGGCCATTAACCGCGCCCTCGACCGGCCCGTGGGTGGCAAGGGCTGTATCTCATATGCACAGCCGGGCACGGGAATTTGCGGACCAACTTCATCTTGCCACACTTGGGGCACTTCTTCTTGGCCTTGGTGTCACTCTGGACTTCTTCAAACTCGTGATTGCACTCGTCGCATCTGTATTCGTAGGTTCGCCACATGCTTACCAATCCTCCGGGATGATGACTGTATTCTGTGTTTGGCTCAATTTGACATGTCGATTATCGCTCTCCCGGTCGCCTTCAATGAGGCGGTAGTCAGGAGCACCATCGACATGGGTGACCCTGATTACGTGCATTTGTACTGTTGTATGCCGGACAGCATACAGCAGCCTCATGCCCGCCTTGATCTCTCGACAGAAGCGATCCCGTGGGTTGTATTTACCTTCGTACTCGCTCATATCTGCTCCCGCATGACTTCGGCCATATTGTAGTGTTCCAGCACCATGACAACTTCCTCGTCAGGTGAGTGTTGTCGCACCCACGATGCAGCACTGGTCGGCCCACGGCGATGCACCCAGATCGATGCTTCGCTTTGATGGACCCATGTCTCGCCGCTATTGCCCTTGCCACAAGTCCGCTTGTAGTACAAGTCAGTTCCATCTTTACGCAACATGTAGACAATCATAGTCTCCACTCCCGGTAATCCAGTCTGGTTGGCCCCTCATATTGCGGCAACCCATTTTCTTTGGCGATGTTGTTGCAGTAGATTCGGTCATATTCGACCGTCGTGCAATTCCTGCCTAGCCGCTTGCACACCCGCATTGTCGTGCCGGACCCACCACAGGGATCAATGACGCGCTCGTTCTCTTGGGTGGCCATCAGAATACATCGGGCCACCAGGTCTTCATGTAGCTGTGTCGGGCACCACTTTCGGCGTTGTCCACTGTTGCCGGTCACTCTGGGGAAATCAAACACGTCCCCTGGCACCCGGCCCCGCTTGTCGGCCCGCTTGTCGCCGTGCATTTGCCGCCAAGACGGAACACGAATTTGATCGGGATACAAGTCCGCACCCTCTCGCGTGAATCGCCAAAGCGGGCGGTGATTGTTGCCCAGGTCGTGGTGATTATGTTGACCGAACGTGAAGGTTTGAATACACGGCTTTACTGGAAGCCACTTGGCATCATGGTCAGCATTCCAGTGCCGTATACACCCATTGAATAACTCGCCGAAGTCAAGCGTGTGTTTGGCATTGAACGAAATCCAAAACACCTCGGTCTTCCGCATCAGCAGCCCAACGGCTTCGCTGATCCAATCCAAATAGGCACCGTGCTTTGTGCGATCCTTGTAGGACCGATACTTCAACCCAATATTGTCAGGCGGATCAAAGAAGCCCGCCGTGGCAGGCATGAGGTTTCCCAACACGCTTTCACACTCAGCGTTTATCAATCGGTAACGGCTCATTGTTGACCTTGCTTCGCTAGATGGGCTTTGGTACGGCACGGGACACAAATACGAATGACCCGCCAGTCGACAGCAGCCGCAACCTTTGTTAGTGGGTGGCCACAATCAGGGCAACAGTGCTTGGGGCACAAAAGGTTACACACGGCGTGGAATAATCTTCTCATGGTTCTATCTTATCATCACCGTCGGGGTCTGTCAAGGTCGGACCATCAGTTTTTTCGGGCTGCACCCGCTGGAGTGTAAGGATCAGCCTGGGGATATACTGACCCACCTCGGGTGGTGGATCGTCTTCGTGTTCCCACAACATGGGCACTGACACAAGCTCGCTACCCTCAACCTCAGCGGTGGCAGCCAAGATGTCGAAGATGCGTGCCAGCCGCTCACCAGTAAGCTCGTTGCCCACCATACGTTTCCGTTGGATGGGAACCAGCTTGCTGGCATCGGGCGGGGTGAACTGGTCGTCTTTGTCAGGCATCGGTTTGAATCCTGCGTTCCACGATCCACCCCTTGGGCAGCCGTTTGTTCCTGGAGATGCCGCAGACTTTCTTGACCTGGCTCTTGGCCTCACTCTTAGTGTGGGCCAACACGGTCTGGGTGCTCAGGTCGATGGGGACCGACCCGTCTGTCCAAGCCCATAGCTGCTTTTCTTTGGGTACATCCGCTGCAATGAAGCCCATGTCAGTCATGGCCTCCTTTTGCATCTTCAGAGCGCGAGCCCTGACCTCTTGGCTGTTCAACTTACGTGTTGATGGCTCGACACGCTTGCCGTATAATTTGGGTCCACGACGACTTTGACTCTGGCTCATACTGGTCTCCTTATGGTTTCAGTCCCGATCCAATGAAAACGAATGCGTCCTCTTTGGAGCCATAGGCTTCAAAGTGGTCCGGTATGATACGAACAGCACTGAATTGCCGGGCACCCAGCCATTCACTGACATCATCTGGGTGCCCTGGGAAACAAATGCTCTCGGGCACCACTATCCGTAGCTGTGTAAGTCCAATGATGCTAGCCCCGGTTACTACGTCTCGCAACAGCTTTGTCCCTGCACCTCGTCTGCGAAATGCTGGCTTGACAGCAAGACGCTCTACCTCAGCCGTGCGATCGGAAGTTCTGGTGGCTTCGTGCCAAACCACAAACCCTACCGGAACTTTGTGTACTGCGGCAATGACGGCATGCTTATTAGGGTCTTTGATCGTTTCACGCCACCAATCGAGACCCTTGGCGCCCTCATAACATTTGATCTCGATGTCCGTAAGATAGTTGATGTCGCTTGGCATGACTTGTCGCACATTGATGTCCATAATCACCCTCGATATTGTGTGGAAGATCGGGTAACCTGATTCATAAAGTCACCCAATGAAGTTCCTATGTGTGCGTTAATTGCATCGGCCTGACCGTCGAGCAACGCGCACCTTGAAGCATTTTCTTCGGCGTTAAGCTCGGGGAAAATCAACCCTTGTTCGATCCGGTTCCACGCATCCTGCAATCGTTGCAGGAGACATTCCTGGTAAACCTTCGAGATACGTCCCGCATGGTTGGCAACCCGAATCAACGGTTTGTTCCCAGGCCCCTGGGGCTTGCAGGCAAGTTGATCGATCCGCACGATCAGCTTCTCTTCACCGACCTCTTCACCCATCATCCAGCCATACATGCAACATTGGTCTGCCCATGAAGCATTGTTGGCCTCCAAATAACCAGTCCCGATTGTGACCCCGTGCCAATGCAACGGTGTGTACAATTTGTGGGCCTTACCAGCCCCACGACTGGGTTTGGCAGTCTTGATATTCCAACCATCTCGTACCCGCACGTACCCTTTGCATGGGCTGGTTGCGCTCTTTGCCGAACAGTAGCCGTTCACCTTCCAGTCCAGAACGACGTGGGCCCCTGATTCATGGACGAAACGGCAGTCCGGCTTTCCGAATATCGGAACGCCACCGACCACAGCTTCGGCGTCAAATTCAAACTGTGGCGGCTCTTTGGCTGCTTGCAACAGGGCAAGCAACTCGTCAAAGGACCCAGTTTCCTTGTAGGCCTGGAAAGCATAAAATCCATGCTCGTAGCCCCATTCGTGATTTTGTGGCTCCACTTGAGCCTCGAACAATGCGTCCAATGTATACTCAGGGTTGCTCCCCTGACCGAACAACGCTGCGTACAACGCAGACTTGCAGAAAGCATCAAAGGCTGAGCCTGCCGCCATATAATGGTTCTGTGGAACCTTCGGCGGCTTCACGTTAGCGAGGTGCTTCACATAGTATTCTTCCGGGTCTTTCTCGAACAGACCGAGGGACGACGGGCTCATATACTTAGGCTTGCGCATAATGTTCCTTAACTAAAAACTTGGTTATGGGTTCGGTTGACGCGAACGAATGTCGCGCACTTTGGCAGGTCTTTCAGGGATCGTGCCCCGACATACGAGCAGGCTGATCGGAGGCCGCCTTGAATCTGCTGGAGCACATTGGTGACAGGGCCCTTACGTGGCACATCGACACCCTTACCTTCGGCTGTGGAATAATCAGCTACCCCATCGGAATGTTTGTCTTGGGCTTCTTCGCTGGCCATCCCGTAGAACCGGCAGGTGTTGCTCTCGTCGGTGCCAGCAAACATGCCGCCCAGCATGACAAAGTCCGCCCCGGCACCAAAGGCTTTGGCCACATCCCCAGAATTCACACAGCCGCCATCCGCACAAATATGGCCACCCAGACCATGGGCTGCCTCTGCACACTCCATAACAGCCGACAGTTGGGGGCAACCTACACCGGTGATGATCCGAGTCTCGCATACGCTGCCCGGGCCAATGCCGACTTTGATTATGTCAGCGCCTGCCAACAGAAGCTCTTGCGTCATCTCAGGCGTGGCAACATTGCCCGCCATAATGATTGACTTTGGAAATCGTTCCCGAACAGCCCGCACCTTTTCGACGAAGCATTCAGTGTACCCATTGGCCACATCGAGACAAATCAGATCGAGGTCTACCTGTTGAGCCCGAACATCTTGTAGCTTGTCCCAATCAGCTTGCTTGAGCCCCAGTGTGTAGAACGACCCCGATGAGTCGACAGGCTCGTCGCGAAAGAATTCCACCAAGGTTTCCTCTGACATGAACTTGTGCAGGCTTGTCAGCATTCGGTATTTTGACAGCGTTCGTGCCATCGCAATGTTTCCGATGGTATCCATGTTGGATGCAATGATCGGGACACATTCCAGATCGAGCGGGCTGTGCTTAAAGGTGAACCGCCGAATCAAGTTGATATGCTTGCGACTCGGCACGTCCGACCGCTTGGGCCGAAGCAGCACATCGCAGTAATCGAGTTTTACGTCAGGTACGATCATCACGCTATTTTCACCTTCTCCCACGGGAAGACAATCCAGGCTTGGGGTTTGGTCTCAAGGAAATAGGCATGTGGTTGCCCTGGGCTGTGATACAATACTGCCACAGCGTTGCCTTCCAGACCAAAATGCTCGTCAAATAAGTCCAACGTCCCGCCCTCATCAATGAGATCATCAACAATCAAATTCCCAGTGGGTTGTGTCAGTTTACCAGCAACAATCGGCGGCACTCGTTTTGTCTCGCCATCATAGCGGCTGATGCGTACCGACTCGTGCGGGAGGTCCAAGATGGCAGCAATCCGTTTGCCGATATACAACCCACCGTTGGCGATACTGACAACTCGCTGTATTTCCCACCCCATTGACTGTATGTTGCGAGCAAGCTGATCGATCTTTTGATCGACCTCGGCCCAGGTCAGGTGGAATTTCTTTGGGGTCATCATTGGCTGAGTACCCGGAAACAAAGGATCAATGTAATGGTCAGGACGGCAACAACTGCCCAAATGACCGTGCGTCCCACGGCCATGTCATGTTTACTTTGAAGCTGCTGAGCATGCGCGATATGGTGCTTGCCCCATCGTGGATGCCACACGTAGTCCATGCCCGGACGACGCTTCCAGCCAGCCATTTCCAACTCTTCCATGTGGGCTTCCAACTGTCGGTCACTCCGCAGGCCGCTTACGCCAATACCGGGCCTCTTTTGGGATACCGTCATCGGAGAGTTCTCGGTACTTGAAGGTGACAACATCGCCTGGTTGAAAGTGTTCCCCTCTGAACTCATCTGGCATAACCTCCCCTGGTCGAGTGCGGGCATAATCAGACTGGGTCGAGTCTGCAAACGATCGTTCTGGTATCTTGAACCCACCACCGAGTTTGAATTCGATGTCGCCGAACCGGACCACAACGGCTCCGATTTTACCGAGCAACAGGCCTTGTTTACCCTGTTCACCAGCAACGAATCGGACAACAGTTCCCTCAGCGTCCTCAAATGGTTTGTACTTCAAAATGGCCTTGACCCGCTTGGGGACCCAGGTTGCCATCGGGTCACGCAGTACGAGGCCTTCTGCACCTTCATCTAGGATTTTGATGTACCTCGCAGCCGCTTGTTCTTTGGCCTCGTCCTCGTCCATGCTCAAACGAGTCTGGTGGTGGAGGAAAACCGTCGGGCCAGTTGATGGGATAGCCTCACGGAGCATGGCCAGTTCGTTATCGAACGTGGCAGCTTCGGGTAGGTACTGAAAATCATCCCGCACCTGTGTCGGCCGAGCCTGGAACCATTTTGCGATCTCTTGTGCAATAATGGTCTCATGCATGTTCTGGTTCTTGATCTCGCCGTCCCGGAAAACAGCCGCGAATGGCGGCGAACCAAAGACACAGAACTGAAGCTGGTCCCATCGTTCGTCTGGTGTGTCCCCCGCACAAATGGACCGGCATAGTTGGAAGTTCCCACGTCCTGCCCAAAGCTCGCCGTCCAGTGGAATGCACGGCAACGTGTTCAGGAACCAATCAGGGGCAATGATGGGGTTGCCGTACCGTGACCACAGACCGGTCGCCCGTGGCTTGATCTTTGCCTTCATGCCGCCCTTTTTGGGGTGCGTCACTCCGGCCCACGGAACATCCCGGGTATCACAGTCACGGCTGATGCCACCGTCCCAGAAACAACGGGTGCCGTCAAGCTTCTCGGACATGTAGTATCCGGCAACCTTGCTCTTGAGCGGGTCATATTTGCCCGCTTGCATCAAAAACTCACGGCGTGGTAGCTTCGTTTCCGTCGTCATCGTCAATTCCTTGGTAGTGACTGGGGCTTGGTACTGGTTAAGGCGACTCACACCACGGTGGTGCCACGGCTGAAGAACTTGGTTGTCCGACCACGCTGGTGATACCGACTCGCCAGTTGGAACTCGTCTTCAAGCTGCTCGGTATCGCACTTGCGAACGCCCCGCTTGAAGAAACGCTTAGTTCGATTCCGTTGATGATACCGGCTGGCTACTTCATCTGTGTCGGCCTCGTCGGCCTCGTCGGCCTCGTCGGCCTCGTCGGCCTCGTCAACCGGGTCGCCTTCAAAATCCGATTCGTCATAGTCATAGTTGACCTCTTCAAGATCATCGGCAGGTGGGTTCAGCACCTCATCAACATCTTCGTACAACCACAGATGGCTGGACAACAGGACGATAATTTCGTCCAAATCTCGCATTTCACTTCGTAGTCCGGCTAGCTTGCTGTTCAACCCACAGATTGTGTTGCGAGCAATGTGGACCGTGTTCCACAGATAGTCGACCTCGGCCTGCTTGTTCGCGATGGTCTCTTTCTGAGCAGTGGCTAGTTGAAGCTGTTCCTCGAAAGCATAGGTTAGTCGTTTCACCTCGGCCCGCTGAGATTTTGCCAGTGCCACGATTTTCTCCAGTGATGCCTCAGCCGAGGTGGCCCGATCTGAAGCTGCCAAAGAAATAGCGCCGAATGTCTCAGCCGCTAGGATGATTCCCTCACGATCCTTCTGTGCCTGGCCGGTTTCATAATTGGCATTGTCACAAAGGTTCACTTGCAACTGCATGGCTTCGCTGTAGTCGGCTACAAGCTTATCCATGGATACCTGATATTGAGTTTGCAGACTGGTCCAAGCTGTCGCAAATTCAGTATTGCGGGCTATGCTGGTTTCGATCAGACCCTCCACCAGCGTGTCGGTCTTTGCAGTCGCCTCCATAGTCAGCACAACACTGTCTGTTACCTGTTGTTTCCAGGCAATGGTCCGGTAGCGTTCCAGGCCGAGTGTAACGGCCATATAGCATATGGTTGCAATCAACATCAGTTTCCATGCAACGCCGCACACGTTGCTGAGTCGTTGGGCAGTTTCTCTCAAATTCATCTCGAACTCCTCCAATGGGGTTTGTTACTGCTCACACAGACGTTGGGTGGCAGCTAAAAATCGACGGTGAATATCCCTCACGAGCAAATAAACGGCAGTCCTTGGTAGGCCAAGTATGGTGGCGATGTCATCTGGAGAATGGCCTTCTTCGCTAAGCTGCAAAATGGACCGTTCCTCTTCTGTGTTGGGGATCGATTCAAGAAAGTCTCGCAGGTCAGTCATGGACGGGTCGGCTTCAAAATAGGCACCTTCTGGGCATGGGATGTTGCTGACACCTATTGAGTCCTGACCTGCGGCGGCCTGGTTACGATGCGTGCGAGAGCTTCCGACATATTGTTGTTCGAGCACCCAGTCACCGATGCAACGATAGATGCAGACTCTCAGGAAGGCTGTTATGTTGTCATGGTCCTGCAATGCCCGATCCAGGGCGATTTCATTCACCTTTTGTGTCACGGCCAACAGCCCCTCGGAGATCATATCGTCATGGAGATAATTGGCACCGTATGTTGCCCCATACGCGACGGCGACTAACTCGACCAACCACCAATGTGCCAAAATCATTTCCTGAATTGCCGCATGGTCTCCTTGTCGGACTAGCACCAACAAGTCGTCTATCTCTTCTGGTGTGCGGGTATACGAGCTAAGGTCTTGTTTGACAATGTTGTTGGCTGACATAGGTAACTCCGTTAAATGATACAATGATCCATTAAGTGATTTGTGTGATCCACCAGAAACAGTCAATCTCGAAGCCTATCATTGCCAGTTCCGCCAGCGGGTAAACGGAACCCTTCCCGGCCGGGTCAAAAATATACTGACCATCCCAAGCCAGGGCATGACCTGTGCCGCCAGCCGTGCGGCCCGTGACAACCCCCTGTCTACCGTCCATCAGTTTCATAATGGTATCCAATCGGTCCAGCTTGTCTGACTCAGGATAAACAGGGAGTATCTCTTTCCCATTTGTGTATTGTGGCATAACCTCCAGCGGCGTGCAAGTCTTATCCATGGAAATTAGGGCAAGCATACATTCTGATGGCTGTATGCCCCTGGGATAACCGGACTGAAAGACAACTTCGTCACCCTGGTGGCCAATGTACCAATCCAGCAAAACCCCAATAGGAATGTCCATAGCCATCGCAAAGGCTGCAGCCACACACGTCCAGTCATTGACACACGTTTGAAGTTTCATTGCCCACGTCGCTCCGATTTGGGTTGTTCAATGGCACGACCCTGCTTTACCGCTTTGGCCTTTGCTGCTTTACGGCTTGCGGCATCCCCGGCCGTATAGGTGTACGGTTTGCCGCCTTCCCCGTATTTGTAGGCTGGCTTGCCACCAGATGTAGTTCGCATCACTGGCATCAGTTCTTGTCCTTGTCCTCTAGTGGGTTGTTGGTGGTCATGTCGTCAATCATGCCATTCAGTTCGTCCATCGCGTTGTCCCAAGCTGGGTTCCAATAGTCCCGCATGTTTGGTGGCTGCCAAAGTCGATCGTACTGTTCCTCGGAGACAGCAGTGAGAATCCAAATACCAACACCGTTCTTCTCCCAGATAGGCCATTTGATCCGTTGAGCTTTGGTGAACACATAGTGTCCCTCAACTTTGACATCAATCCAACGGTGCCCGTGCTCAAGGTGTGCAATGAACAGATCGGGGATACCACGCTGAAACATATTGCCGACCATACGTTCAACAAGCCACCCGCGAGCTTCCAAGAAGTCCACCAGGTCGCGTTGAATGTAGTATTCAGGTCCATGGGTAATATGCTTCCGTGGTTTCTTCATGCCGGTTCGTGGGCCTTGACGGGAATCTCGATACCGTCAATCACCTCAAGTGTTGAGATAAGCGACCGCTTGGACTTCGTGTCCCAGGCCTTGACCTTACGCTGGCAAGCCAATGCGCGGAGTTGCGGGTCAGTGAGTGTCCGCAGCCAATCGTGGCGTGCAGCGGGGGTTTTAAGTGGCATTGATAGCCTCCATTGGTGGCGGGATATATCCCTCGGGTTTGCAGATTTCTCGGAGTCTGGTGTCTTGTTCGGGTGTTAAATCACGTTTCACTTGTGCCAGCTTCTGTGATTTGGTAATCTTCATGGCAGTGTCGAATTCCTGCTTTCGACGTTGGTACACGCCCATCAGTTCTTCGTCTGCCAGATCGTCGCCCTTGGGCTTCTTTGGAGAACTGATACCGTTGGCGGCCAGTTCCTCAGTGGCCAGTTCCTCGGCCTGCGAGTCCAGGTATTCATCGTATGTGGGCATCAAGGCAATCGGACGAATCAGGTCGGTCTCGGAGCCACCCTTCTTCTCGGCCCAGTTAGCCTGAACCTTGTTCCAGGTCATGCCCAGCAGAGTTACCTTGTCTCGGTATGACTCAGTGACTCGACGTACCACAGCGGCCACAGGGTCGACGTATGTCGGGTGAGTGACACACATGACTTCATCATGGATGTTCATGGGTGCAACCATAAGCTCGTGGATACCAACCGGTTGCAGGTCCCAAATGGCCCGTTGCACTTCCTTGGTAATCATGGCACCCGGAGACTGAATCAAGTGGTTGGCTGCCGCCCGGGTGTTCTGAGCTTGAATCTGGAATGCTGCGCCATAAAGGGCTGAGGACGCTGCGCCACCGGCTGTTTGTGGCCCACGTACCTCGTTACGCACCACATTCATTTTCACATCACGCCATTGTTTGGGCACACTCTGTGCCAACTTGAACAAGGCGCTGATGACAGAGTTCTCCAGCGTGAAGTATCGACGGAAGCCCAGGAAGGTTTCGCAATGGTCGCTGGGGTCCTTCCACACTACTCGTGTGCCGATGCCCTTTGGTTGCGTGAGAGCACAGAAAGCCTGTTGTACACGTTCGCGAGCCGCTTTCACACCGGGGAACCGTTTATCAAACCCCTTGAAGGCTTCCTCACCAATGTCCAGCGGAATCCCCTGGTTCTGGTATAGTGTGTTATGATCGCCGCCATAGAGCATGGCGAAGATGGCCGACTTACCGGGCCCATACATGTCGTTCTTTGTACCATCCGACTCCAAGACTTCCTCGTAGGTAGTGCCAGGGAAAATTTCCATGGCGAACATCGCATGGATTTTTCTACCTTCCAGCAACACCTGATGCAGCTTGGGGTCCTTGAATACGGCGTCGGCAATTGTAACCTCGAATGCGTCGAAGTCACCACCACACAGGACGTTGTCGCCTTCTGTGAGTGGGAACATTTTCCGCACAGCTTTGTCATGCTTGATACCTTGGGCATTCAAGCCATCGCCACCGGACATACGTGAACTCAGTGTTCCGATGACTTTGAAGCTGGCATGGAACCGCCCGGCCTTCAACAGCTTGGCGTACAACTCGACTTCTTTGGCCGCGATTTTGACATCCAGAATCTCTTGGGCTCGAATTGCCGCCGGGCTGGGTCCACCCTGCATGAAGCCTTTGCCATCACAACGTGGGCAAGGGTCGCCTTCCATTGTGATGCCGGACGCAAAACACATGGGGCACCCATCGCCTTCGTCACATTTCATCTGCGCAATCTCGGTCAGCACCTTTTTCTTGGTGCTGTTGTCCAACGGGATTGCCTCTGTGTCAGTCATCTTCTCTCGGATATATTTCCGAACAGCAGATGGCTTGTTGATGTTTACAGGCGAGTGCGACAGAACGCTGGCGGCGTTGGTCATCAATTTCCTGATGCCAGGAATGTTGATTTTGAAGCCACGCCAACGAACCACAGCCACCATGCATGCAAGCTCGCTGTCGGTGTCACCAGCCGGTGGTGACTCGAAGTGGTAATAAAGCTCTCGTGTATACACCACATCGTCCGTGGCGTACTCACGCGCACCTTCATGGGTGTGCCAATGATCGATGTGCTTTTGAATCTTGGCAGGCCAAGCATACCCCCGGAGAGAACCATCCGGCTTGTATACCGCCCAGTCCTTCTCAGGGCTGGACACAGCCGAGGCATACGGGGCATAACCCAATTCGGCCGGGCGATCAGTTTTGGGCAACTCGATGTCCGAGAAGTGCGCCTTGGGTTTCTTACCCAATGCATACTCGGCGAGAAACTTCAGACCACCAGCAGGGTTGAATTTCAAGACCACGTCTTTCAGACACGGGTCTACCAGCCCAGTCTTGCGGTCCGTGACATCAAAGACCTTCCAACGTGGGCCCGACTTGTCTTTGGTGCGGGCAAACAGGATATCGTCGAATTTCACCCGACCCTCAAGCTCCATGGCCATCGCGTAGGCCAATGGTGTAGGCACCCGTCTGATCCTGACATCTTTCCGTGACATCAGCTTTTGATACGGGCCTCGGCGGGAATGCAGTAAGAGGTCACAAGCAGCCTTTGGTTTCAATCCGGGGCCAAAGCAGCCTTCAGATTCGCGGGCTGCAATCTCTTCGATATGTTCTTCCGGAATCCAATCCTTGGGGAACAACGAGAAGATTGTGTAGGTCTTGGCGAGGTGGAACCAGTCAAAGACAAGATTGAACCCACAAACCTCACGCTCGCAAATGAACTCGATCAAGGCCAGCGTTTTGTGGATGGGCTGTTTCCATACTTCAAAGAGATGGATTGGCCCGTCATCCTCGGCCCACTGGAGCAGAACCATCTGACCGTGGAGACCACAGGTTTCTGTATCAAAAAAGATCATGGCTGGGACCGTATACAATGGGGAGAGGCAGTTATCATACCCCTATTGTATCAAGAATCCGCCCTGCTGTCAAGCAGATTCCCCGGAGTCGCCAGATATTTCGGCTCGAAGCTCCTCGGTGGAGATTGTGTTGAGGGCCCAGGCCAGGGCTCGTGGGGCGGACACCTGGAAATCGCCGGTCATAAGCTCGGCAATCATGTCCTGTATTTCCCGCTTACGGCGTACCCCAAGCCCCCTAGATCGGCGGTAGATTTCTATCGAAGACAGGCCGAGTTTCTTCTGTTCCGCGAGTTGGCCAAAGAACCCATACGGACGCTGTTGTTCCATGTACTGCTGGATGTCCAACTGCGTGACGATACCGGCCGCAGCGGCCTGCTGGACCTCCTCGGGCAGCTTCATCAACTCCAGCCGCACCCTAACCCACCGTGGGCCACGATTCACCCTGGTTTGAATCTCCTGCATGGATTGGTCCTGGCAGATACTCTGTAGGGCCCGGGCCTCCTCGAATAGGGTCAAGTCCTGACGGTCCAGGTTTTCCGTGAAATTCAGAAGTCGGGCCGCTTGATCTGTCAGCCCGGGTCGCAGAATGGCGGGTATGTGGGTCCACTTGAGCAGCTTTGAGCAGGCAAGGAACCGTCTGTGGCCCGCGACAATCCGCCACCGGAACCCGGCTGGTATTCCGCCCGGCACATCCTCACCCGGTTGGATAATGATGGGAGCTTCTAGCCGCGAGTCCTTGATACTGTTGGCAAGGTCGTTGACAGTATTCAATGGGATGGCTGGCCGACAGTTGAACCCTTTGTCCAAAAAGATTTCACTAACGGGTATGTTGTACACCTCATAGCCATCTGCCTGTGACATACAGGTTCCCCAGGCTTCTGCAATCTCTTCTGTATGATTTGCCGGGACCCAATCTTTTGGTAGCCGCTCGAAAACTTCGTAGACTTGCTTGAGTTGTCGGGCTTCAACCAAACTGCTAAGTTCGTCCATCTCTTTGGTTCGGATAAACTCAATCAGGTCCATGGTCTCGCGCACTGTGCTTGTTTGCACCTGATGGGTATGGGTGATCCCATCGTCCACAGACCAGGCGATGGTAATCAACTCGGAACCGTACAAGCCGCTCGTCTCTGTGTCGATATAGATCATGCGTCCAACCGAGAGGTTTGTGGATATTTACCACCATACGGGCGGGCAGTAACTGTGGCTTGAACAAACTTGCCCGTTCGACGGACCAGTTCCAATCGCACTGCATGGCGGTCCTCAAGGGGATTCATATGCAGGTCCAGTAAAATGTTGTCCGACCCCTGGAGAATCTCCAGCACGATCGGAACCAACTTCCGACACCGCTGGACTACAATGAGGCAAGCTTTGAGAAGCACTGGTTGACTGTATTCCCCGTCGCCTCGCCGATGCTTGTTGATGATCTTCTCAGCTTGTCGGCGTCTCATACCAGTCCATTTCCACCGCTGCTATTGTGCGGCCCAAAAATTCATACTCGTGGTTCTGCAACCTTCGGAAGAGTTTGTTGGTGGCGTCCAACTGGACTAGCATAACCACCCGTGGGATATACCAAGCCTTTGGCCGCCGACGGAGGACAGTTTTGAAAGCCTCATAGACAGTGGCCTTGGAATGCTCGGTGAGTTCCCGACAGTGATTGATAACCACCTTTTCAGCCTGTCTGATTTTCATACCATTCCCCCTCTACTACCTGCACGGCCTCGTCCCAGAACATATAAGACTCGCGTTCGAGCCAATCCCAAATAGCCCGACGGAGAAATGCTTCCCAGCCTGCTTCCAAGCTTGGACCGTCGATGGCATAGGCGGTGTAACAGCTAGCCGCATCGCCAGGTTGATAGCCTGTGACGGTAGCAATCGTAAACCCGAGTGGTTCAGCTTCTGGGTCGTCCCCGTCATCGAGTCCTGTCCGACCTGGGGTGCCCTCGGTGTACTTGAACTCTATTTCAACCTCGGCGTACACACCAGACTTACCCAACGGCCCTATTTCCATAATGACAAAGTGTTTGCTCATCGATCGTCCCAGGTTAGTCCTTCAAGTGCATCGTCAATGATCGTTTGCTCGTTCTTGTAGACATAGGCCCACACGCGCTGGTACAGAAGTGCTTTCCAACGGGGCTCAATGTCGGCTCCATCCACATGGTAGCTCTCATGGTAAGAGCGGAGTGTACCGGCCACACCACGCACCTCAACGATGCGTACCTCAGTGATCTCACCTTCCGGTGGGCTACCTGGGTATCCAGAGCCATCGGCATCATACATAACCATGGGTTCGCCGGGTGTATAATCGAAATCGAATTCGACCCCGACCAGCATCCCGGACACGCCCATCTCGATTTCCAGTGTATCGCTAAATTCAGTCTGCATCACTCGTCTCCGGCAGAGGTGTAGTAAGCTTCTACTTGAAGCATACCACACTATTCGGGCTTGTCAAGCCACAGGTCTTCGATTTTGGCGACGGCCTGATCGCGCTGTGCCCGTGTAATCCGCTTAATCCGTATAGTGTCATCCGGGAAATCATCCGTGAATGCGATGATGTTGTCGATCAGAGTTCGGAAGGTGATGTCCACCGAGATGACCCGCCTAGGCAGCCACTTCTTGTCTTGTTGAACATCAATGAGGTAGTAAGCCAAATCTTTACTGCCCCTCATGCAGGTTGTCGCGTATCTCGTCTGGGGCGTCCATTGACACGCCATTGCGAGAATCAGCCATGTGGTTCGGATTGCAACACAACGGGCCGCAACAAATCTGGGTGACGGGCCATTTCACTTTGGACAACTCATAGGCAACCTCATGGGCCTTGTAGGTCCACTTGCGCCACCGGAAGAGGCCGTCCCCGTCCTGGTCAACTTCGCCAGCCCACAGCCAACAGTCCGTATCGGACCCCTTGCGGACACGGGCCCAGAAGGAAGCCTTCTCACCGGGGCTCAATCGCATCTCGTAGGCCCGGACCGCAGCATCCTCGGTCACATACGTATTCTCTGCTTCGTAGAACTTCGTTATGGGTCCCTTGGTAGCGATCCACGTATTGGGTATTTCAGTGAACCAGAAAGCTCCCCACCAAGACAGATTCTCACCCGCGACGATGAGCCGCTCAATTGATCGGTCTGGGTGCAAATAATACACCACCATGCCGGGTTCGATTGGCACGTCTTGGTGTAGACTGCCGTGTTCCTGTTGCCGCCAACAATTCATGTGGCCAGTGCCTTTCCTAGCCAGTAAGGCCGATTGGTCTCGCGGCCCTCTTGAAAACTTGAGGCTGGGTTAGGGTCAGCACCATGCTGACCACATGCGGGGCATAACCACCCGTGCCCGCCGGTGTCGACTTCCCTGTCACAATGCCAACATACTGCTACGCAGTTCGCTGGTCGCTCGTAGCCTGATGCTACGTCCGGCTGGCTGCTTGGGTTGACTTGATCCCAAATGTTGGCGATCTCGCTGTATGTCGGAAGTACCTCTGGGCTGACTTGGAAGTTGCCGTTGTTGCCCGTATTGTGTGGCAGCTTGTAAATGAAGGTGCCATTCCGCTCGTAGGCGTCCAGGTCCCAGGTCCAGTTCATTCCTTTGGTGTGCAACATCTCATGCAATGCGGCATGGCCCTTACCGTGCATCTCTTTCTGGGAGTACACCGAGTTGGCATACATCTGCACGGAATTACGCTTCCAATCCAGTGCGCGGGCGAGGAAGTAGTTTGCCACCTCGGACTCCGGGATGCTGAATGACCGGGCGTCAAAGTAGGCCAGTTGGGTGACGCTCATCAACCGCATGCACCTGGCAAAGTTGGCCGTCATCACCGAGGCAGCGATGCTCTCGATTTTGTTCTGGCAGTAACCGAACCATGCATCAGTCTGGAGGGTGTCGTAGTCCGTCATCACGAAGCTTGCTTCGTCACTCTGGATATACCCCATCTTGAAGCCCTGCATGTCCGAAGCGACACCGAGTGCTGCCTGGAGCATCGACTCAATGAGCTTGCTGTCAAAGGGACGACGGAACCCCTTGGTGAACGTGTGGAACGCCCGCCCATCAATACGAACAACCACCGGTATCCGGCGGGGCAGAAACCGCCTGGCTGGCAGTTCGTAGTTCGTTTTCATACGATGCATGATCGAGTCGCTCATAGCTACGCTCCGAGTGGGTTACAGTCCGGGGTATCGATCTATTGCTTCGTTGACTAGCCGGTTGATGTCATCAAGTTCCACGTTAGCTAACTCGATGTCATGGGCCGCTGCGAGATAGCCAGCAATGACAATGGTTTCCCTACCATTCTCGACCGCCAAACGAATTTGTCTGTTCAGTTCCATGCCGTCTTCGGCACTGATCTCGATGCCATGTAGGTCTTCAAGATATTCAGCAACAGCAATGGTGGCTTCAATTGCCCAGGCTGGTTGCACTTCCGGGTCAAGGGCTTGTTTCGCTTCGTCCGTCATCAGCTATCTCCTTGGTTATCAATTCCTTGCCCCATTGGACTCTGTGCCAGCGGCGCTCATGGTAGTAGTACGCGAAAATCTTTAGAGCCGAGTCAATGACGCCAATCTCGGCACTTAGCTGTATGTTACCCGTGAAAAGGTAGACCAGCGTGGTTGTGATGGTCACAGAAATCACACGCCAGGTACATGCCTTGGCCATCGAGCGGCGTCGTTGACTTGGATCGTGCATATCAATCTCCTAAAGCTCCTGGGGGAGGACTTGAACCTCCAACCACCTGATTAACAGTCAGGCGCTCTGCCAATTGAGCTACCCAGGATTGGTCGTCAGTTACCCTTGGCGATGATGACCACTCGATCGACTTCTGTCAACGTGGATGTCCGCTCGGGCCCGTCCACGCCCTGCCGGGACTTGCCCGTGACTCGCAGATGGAGCCTGTCGGGGCGGAAGGAATCCGGGAGACCGGTGACTTTGGTGACCACCATGTGGTTCATCCACAGGCTGGACCCTTGACGCCCGGGGTAGACGATCGTGTCGCCGACCTCGATCTGATTGCCGAAATAATCGTTTGCTACCACTTCTGTTGCTGTCGCTGTCGTCATTTCCTCACCCTTGCTGTAAAAGACTGTGTTTGTGGCGGCAGACAGTAATCTTCACCGCACACACCAAACTTGATTGAACCCTGGAGTTCCAGCATCTTCTTGCGATCAAACCCCTGCCGAAAGCTGACTGGTGCATTGTACACGATTTGGCCGATGTGGTAATAGATCGGGGTGTCCCCGACCATTTTCATCCTCGCGGGTGGCCCAACGGCCTCGAATGTACCAACCTTCCAGTCTGGTGATGGCTCAGGTAAAATCTCCAAGGGCGTTACTGGAGCCCCAGGTACTTGATTCATTGAGTATAACATACGACCATCGGGTATGTCAATGTAAATCCACACATAATCTTGGAAGGTGTCGTCCATGCAAACAAACGGAAGCACGGTAATCACCCCGTTGGTCTGCTCGACGGGCTCCTGGCCGACATCGTCTGCGGGAGCCAGCCAGATACAACAAGCCAGGATGAGTGCCAGCCCTATAACACAACCGGCAATAGTCCAATCATGTAGTTCAATACGGCGTTGTTCAGGGTGGGTCATGGTCCAATGCCTCCATTTAGGTAGGTAGCGACTACGGCATAGATGCCAATCCAGATGAAGAGAATCTTCAACCGCAGTGGTATCGGTCCTATGGGTTCATGGGGTGCTGGGCTCATGGCATATCTCCCGGGCCCGGTAATGGGCAGATGGAAATGCAGTAGCCCACGATCATTAGACCGAGTACGATAAGCAGTAAGCAGGTATGCAACGGGTTGGGTGCGCGAGTGCTCATAGCAGCGTTGCTCCCTTGTGCTGCCACGAAAAGGCGAGCTTGCCCGTGGGAAAATAGATCAGTTGCCGTTGCTGATTCGGGTCAGTTGTCTCTGTCAGGCAGTTTGTCATCGCGACATTTTGCCCAAGGTAATCGTAGACCCGCGCGCCATATGGCAACCGCAGCAACTCCACTGCACCCTCTTCTTGCAGCGTAGTCTCTAGCAGCCGCAGGCCGAGGAAGTTGGCCTTGATCCATTCGGTATCCCCACCGAGTTCTCGCATGGTCACTTGGTCCACCGAGTCCTCGTGGGCACACTCATCCAGCATGTTGACCATATTCTCTGCCGACACACCGGGGCCGCCATTATCGGGGTTGAAGGCCGTCTGGGTGGCAATCACCGATAGCCGGGTGGACAAGCCGATCTCCGACAGTTCCCTGGTCAAGGTAAACGTGTCTGGAATGTTGGCTGCCATGATCTCTTTGTTCACCGACGGGTCCAAGCTGCACACCGACAGCGCCACCCTGGACAGGCCAGCTTCATACAACTCCTTGGCGTAGCTGAGATCAGCCGCCAATCGCATGCCGTTGGTCTGAAGGGTAATGATCGGGAACCCAGCATCATGGAGGCGTTGGGTAATCAGCCCCAAACCTGTGCGGTCCAGGGTCGGTTCCCCAACACCGGTGATGATGACTTCATCGAATCCCTTGGCAAGGCGGATCGCCGTCTCCAGACGCTTGTAGTTATAGGAGACGCCACGACCCTTGTTGCAGGTAATCCTGGAGACACAGAACTTGCAACCGGCATCACAAGCTTTGTCCCCGACGACCACACTGAATGTTTCAAACTTCATTACTTCGAGTCTTTCTCAATGTGCTTGACCGCCGCGACGGCTGCCATTTTGTTACCGCACCGAAGCTGTGAGACTCCGGCACTCATACCCTTGAACGAACTGCGGGTTCCTTCCATCGAATCCTGATAGGTCGCTGCCAGGTCGGTATCCAGCCCGTAAGTGCGGGCTGCCAGCACCGCATCTTGGTTGGCGGCCGTGAACACAAATTCCCATTGGTAGACATCTCGTTGATGTTCAACCTTTTGCTTGACAAGCGTGGCTGTGTATTCGCGGCTGTCGTTTTCATCGCCGTCCGTCATAATGGCGATGATGACCTTGTTGGGTCGCTCTGCCTGTGGGGTGTCACTCAAACGGCGACCCAGACTGTCGACGGTACTGCCAATCGCGTCCAGCAAAGCTGTCAGTCCCTGGGTGCAGTAATTGGCAACCGATAGGGGCGGCACCGACTGAATAGGTACACAATCAAGCAGGGTTCTTTGGCTCTTCGTAGACGAAAACTGGACCAAGGTGACGTTGCAGTCCCCGGGCTGGTTCTTCTGGTCGTCTATCAATTCGTTGAAGCCCGCAATGACTTCGCCCTTGACGCCGCGCATGGAGGTGGAGGCGTCCAGAATGATGACCAGTTCCGTGAGATCAGGATTGGTATGCCGACCAGGGCTGAGTTCAGGCGTAGGGCCGGGCTCGAACACGGGTTGAGGATAATGTGGCTTGCTAGGCATACGAGGGATACGGCCTGCGTTGGGTCGTGTGGGGTCAATCATTCTGTCTCTCCTGGGTAGGTAACAAACAACAAAAGAGCCGCCAGTGGGAGTCGAACCCACGACATGTTGATTACAAATCAACTGCTCTGCCAACTGAGCTACAGCGGCGAATCAAAACTCTTCTTTGGGTCGCATAACTATTTTTGCCATGGTGCCAAAATCGTCGATTGACCCAATCAAAAAGATCGGCATCCACACAAGCAAACCTGCTTGGGGGTAAGCACAATAAGCTTCACCCCTGGGATATCCAAATTGGGAGCCACCGGGCGTGTCCCGTATCCAAACTGTGCCAGTTCCCCTGACTTGCGAGCATCAACGGCATCGGGTAGTTCCTTGAAGGTCCCAAGTTCAACCCGCTTGCCACCAACACCAATACGAGCCCGCCATTTCTTTGCAGATTTGCACCAATTAACCCCGGGTGTGCCAGACTTGTTGTCATTACGTTTTCGTTGTCGCATAGTTCTGTCTCAAGTGGATGTGCGGAGAATTGAACTCCGGTCCTGCGATACGGTCTCAAGCCCACGTCTACATGCTTAGCCACCCTTTATTTACCTGTCCCGAGAGTCGAGTGGCGTACTGACGGGCAGGTTGCGGCTGGACGGTTCTATTTCCTCACCAACAACCCAGCGTAGGTCAATAAGGAGCATCCGGGTTACTAGGCCGCTGTGCTAACCTACCGGCAAGGTTGTCACGCCTACTGCCTGAGCAGCTAGTGCTCACGCAGACATCGCAAACAAATCATGTTTGGCGATTAAAGGTTTGGTCAGCTTTTAATGTAGCCTACTGACCAACTACGGCATGCAGTGGTACTCTTCTGGTACCCAGTCGAATCCTGTCACCCCCTGTTAGTTCGGCACCTGTATGGTCACGAGTGCATTCGGATAGAAATAAAATCGTCGCTGATCCTTGAAGCTCGGGGTCCTCAAAGTGGCGTTCCACATGGGGCCTTCGTGGCCTCGCATAGCCTCGCGGTTCGTAAACGCACAAGCTTGTGGCTCGCGGGTGTAGGTAAGCCCATGATGCTCGAACTTCCACCAACGAGGTACTTTCTTAAACGTCGTGATAATCATCCGCATCGCTGCCCTCCCCTGTGAGTCCATTGGGTAGCCAGTCAGCGCCACAGCAACATGGGTCCCCGTCCGTGGGAGCCGTCGGTGAGGCATTACAGACACGGCTGAGTTGTCGATCAATATGCTTGGTATCACGATTGTGAGCCACGGCCGTATCCCGTATGGCCATCAAGCATTTGGGGCACTTCATCTTCATTCGTCACCGTCAGGCTTTGTCATAATGGGTGTATGATTCGGATGAATCGAGTGTGGGTCGACGGGCTCCGGCTCCGGCTCCGGCTCTGGCTCTGGCTCTGGCTCTGGCTCTGGCTCCGGCTCTGGCTCCGGCACCAAACCAATCTCGTCACGGAGGTGCTCGATCGCGTCCCCGACCGTTGTTCGTTCCCCGGCGCCATAGGCAGCCAAGCATTCGGCTTCCATGAGGGTGTTGTATACGGGCTGGCCCACCATGGCATCCACCGGCTGGAATAACCGAGCGAGATCGATACACTGGCTAGAGGCTATCTCTGTATTCTTGGGTGGCTGCATCACTGTCTCCGCGAGAAAAGTTTGAACCCTACCAATAGCCCCGCAAGCAGGGCTATTGGTGTACACATTAAGTCGATCAGAATCCAATCAGTCATCGATCCCTTCCCAGGCGCTGTCCGCGATGGACTTGTACAGCCCACCCAGTGTGTCGTAAACCCAACCGCAGAAGCGTCGGACCGGGTCGTTGATGACCAGCCACAAACAACTCCATGGCCAGAAGATCATCCACCCCGTGATGCGATCCTTGCTCCGGCTGTATTCAGGCTTCTTTGTCCACTGACCGTAACTGTTGGCGAGTTGTTCTTTCCACCCGGCCTTCACTTCCCCAGTCAGCTTACCAGTCTCCAATGCTTTTCGATAATTGGCATCGGTCGTGTTGCCAAAACCACGATCGATCTGTATCTGGAGCCACTGTGCCCGTCTTCGTTTGTACTCTCTGGCCACGTAGCGAGTAAAGGCTCGCCACTTAACGATACTGTAGCCCACGCCGACCGCTGCGTAGCCGAGTACCGACAACCCGAAGTTCAGCGGGTTGGCAAACACCCAGTCGAGCCAGGTGGAATTTCCTAGCCCCAGCATCGCGCCCAGGGCAACGACGGAAACAAACACGGCCCAGCCGCCAGACTGTTTCTCTAGCGACAACAGGATCAGCAGCGAGGCAACAATGAACAAACCCCAAAACCAGAGGCCGCCAAACACAAACAACGTCAATAAAGCTTCAGACATGATAGTCTCCTTCTTAGTACAAGTTTACCACACTTTCGCGTGATGTCAAATCAAATCGTGATTATTTCTTCTCCTGGGTCCGTCGAATCACCCATCGCCCAGTGTCGGGGTCCCTGACAACCTCCCATTGGCCAAACTCGCCATCGATTTGGAAGTCACGGAAATCGATACTATACGAGCGGGGCGGCGGGTCCGGCCGCAAATGGATGCCCAGGATGGCACCGCTTAGCAGACCAAGGGGCAGGGCAATAAGAACGGTTGTCAGAATCATGGTTCGTGTGGCTTTAAGCATCAAACAAGTCTCCTCCGCATAATAGAACGTAGCATGTCATCAAAGTGGTAGCGTTCAACTTCCCGGACGTTGAGTATCATCCAGTGAAGCTGTTTGGATGTGTAATGCTCCCACCAGTCGGCATCTTCTGGCCATGGGTCATCTGGCTCTGGGTCCAGCAAACCAAGCAGGTTGGCCAACCGAGCATAATGGTGGTCGAAACTTTCCCGGAACAAAACGTATTCGCAGTGATGGGCTTGCACAAATGTCCGCGAACCGGACCATTGCAGCAAAGCCTCATCCAGTGATTTGTCCCTGTAAAACATGTTGTGCCACCGCAGCAATGCAATGGCCGGATTGCAAACAACTGTGAAAAACTTGTACTCTGATCTGATGTCCTCTGTCAGTACGCACCGAGTCACCAGACTGTTGTAGCTTTCGCCCGGGGAGCCGACGACACGCGACCCCGGGAGGTATGCCCATTGCATCCGAAACTTTAGCACGGGCACTAGGGGCTCGTCCAGAAACACCAGCTTCAAACGATCATTGATTATCGCCATGTCGTCGCTCGTAGGATTGGGGAGGCTGGTAACCACGGGCCTTGTTGGTAATCACAGGGATAAGATCGGGCATCCCTGTCGATTTGGCCCGGCTGATACACTCCTCTACGTCGGTCTCGATATGCTCGAATTCGACGGTCCAAGTCTGACCATCAGGGTCGCGGCCCCAGTGGGCCAGGTTGTCACGATTCTTGCGGCACGTATTGGTGGCATCAAAGATAACCACCTTGTGGCCAGCCTCGAACAGTGCTTTGACCATAATGCGAGCCTGTGCCCACACCAAGTCTTCACAGGGCGCATAGTACCGGTGGCCATGAACGACAATCCTGATTGCGTCGGGACTCACAATCGGTGCGCCCAACGATTTTGCCAACTCTTGTGCCCGTGTAGTTTTGCCAGACCGGGCAGTCCCATCATTGCAACTAGCGTATTCATAAGTAACCAAGTTCCTCCATTTCTTGCCCAAAGAGGTCATGCACAAGCTTATGTGCCCTCGCCTCGTGTTTGTAAAATTCCATATAGTGTGCTGGCCCACGCAGCCCAGTACAGTCTTTAGCAGGTAGGGTAACTGGTACTAAGCCAATACCGACCAAGACCTGATTCAACTGGGCTTCCAAGTTGGCCTCATATCGCAATACGTGAGTTGCATACAGACTGTGCCAAAACAGTCGGCCGTCCGGAAGGAAATGTGTGTTTCTGGACCACATGCGAATGAACTCGTACAATGACAGCTTATGATTGCGACTTGTCTTGTGCCACCACGAAATCATCACATCCAGTGGGTTGCGAACAGTGGTCACCACGGTCCAGCCGGTCGGCTTTGGCACCGTCAGCCCTGTGTGGTGACTTCCCACCATCTCGGCACCAAACTTGCCTACAAGCACATCCCTGGTAGCCACAGAGGCTGTCCGGGGGTGGGCGAGGTAGCAAAACTGTTTATCGGCGATTTCGTACATCAGATGCTGACTTCGTCTAGCATGTCAATCTTGAATCGCTGGGGCCCGGCGGCATCAGTTTCCGGACGCCGCAAGCGAACAGGCAAACGCCAGGTGACGCCGTACTTCTGGTTGACCCCATGCAACAACTGTGTGGGCTCAGTGAAACCAGAGAAAGCGTTGAAGGCATACGGGTCCGTGGCTACCCAGGCACCGTTAATCATCAACTCGCCATCCATCTCGGTGGTCGTGCCGGGTCGATGGAAATGGCCGCAACAGTAATAGCGAATCGGCGGGCCCGCCATGTGGCGATCCAGGCCCATGATCCGGCGTTGTCGACGTTCCAGCCCATACCACGGGATACCCATGTTGCTGCGAATGTCGTCGCCATGGAACACACAGAACCCCACGCCGCCAATGTCGAGGTTGACAGAGAAGGAGTTCGGAATCGCGAAGTCCACGTTGGGTAGATCGGAACAATACATCTGGGCCGTTTTCGCGACCAGGTAATCCCAGTTGTCATGCGCACCATGGTAGTTCTTCTTCACTGACCGACGGCCGTGGTTACCAGGCACATAAACGACATTCACTTGCTTGAAGTACGGGGCCAGGTCCCGGAACATCAAAGCGTGAAGCTGGCCGATGGCCAGTGTGTTCTTGAAGATATTTCGGAAATAGGATCGTTCCACATGACCGTGAATCTCACCGCTGGTATGGTCGCCATAACAGAGGATGGTAAGGTCCGGAAAATGGAACTGCGGTGCCAGCGTATGCTGTGTCCACTTGATGACAGCATCAACATACCGCTCCGCACGGGCAACACTGACGGGAAAATTGTAGTTCTCCAGCCCGCCGACCTTCTCAGGTGTGACAACCTGATCGTGGTGACCATCGGAGATGTGCATGACCAAATGTTCGGTCACATCACCGTGCTTGCGACATCGTGGCCTCCGTCGGGAGGGCGGCAGCGGGGACATGGGGACAATGCGGTCCTCAAGCTCGTCAGCGATGGCCAAGAACAATCCGTGCTCCTTGGCTGCGGCTTTCAAACCCTTACGGGCATCGTTGCGCTCGACACGAAGATGTTCCACATCGGCCTGCAACTCCAGTATCCTTTCGTCAGTGGGGTCATAGGATTCAGTTGGGGCCGACACCCTTTTACTGGCAAGCGTGACACCCTTATCGGCATGTGACCGCCCACATTGGATGTCCGAGACATAGCTACGACTGATACCGTATTTCTCGGCCGCCGTTGCCTGTTTCATCCCGCCAGCCAAATCGGCCTTCAACTCGACGACTTTCTCTTCAGTCAATAGTGGGTTTGCTTTCGCCATTTGGGGAGACCTCATAGGTTGAAATTATCTGACAAGTTTCATTATACCACGGAACCGGTTGTGTTGTCAAGCTCTATCTTGAGGGTTTTTCCGGTCATAATAGTCTGCGCTGACTACCTTCGCAATCATGCGGGCACGCATCTTTGCCGACCATTGCTCTTTAAGAGGTGTGACCACACACCCCTCACGGCCTTTGAATGGGCTGTTGATGTCGGCCGGTGAGGCCACCATTGTGGGCCCGTCACAATGAAGCATCTTGGTCTCGTCAAACGCACCCTCAAAGAGCAGGGGAACAGTCGGAACGCCATGCTTGTCCGCATAGGCCTTCACATCGGCCCAGTCCATGTACTGCATGTCACCGACGGGGCCCGCCATGATGTCAAATAGGCGATACCCAGTTCGACCAAGGGCCCCATAGTCCATATCCTGGACCTTGCGGCCATAGATTTCGCCATAGGCCACCGCAGAGCAGCCCTCACCCATGGTACTGACAATATCTGCCAGCATGTTCTTCATGGCCCCAGTCATGGGTAACCAATACAGGGAGGCACGAGACCCTGACCGAGCGTCCGACATCGGTTTCACGTTGGTCGTGTGTGACCCGCACATGAATTCGGGCCCCTCGTCGGTATGAATCAATCCAACCCGGCTGTTGGTCCCATGAATCTTCTCGGTGATGCGAACCATTGTGCCTGGCGGGATCGCTCCGGGATGGGCCCGCAAATGCTTGATGCTGGTGTAGATCGGAAACAGCATGTGATCCGGCCGGGCATCGCCAGCGGTCATTTCAATCGGCGGCTCGTACTTGACGCCATGATACATCGCGGTGACATTGGTGCCGAATGTCATGTCCCCAGCGTATCTTATCACGAAGCCAAAGGAGGCCTCGCCACGAATACGAATTGCCCCGACCCGGCATTGTGATTTCTTCTCGTCCCCGGGGTAGACAGAATGCTTCAAGTACCGCTGGGTGCCCAACGCTTCAGCTACCGATGATGGGATGAGAATGTCTGGCGGGAAGAAAACCACCGAGTCCCCAACCCGATACAAGTCCCGTTGCACAGCGAGTTGGAAACCCAAGACCTGAATCACATCCAACCGGTCAGCGTTGGGGTGCGGTTTGACTTCGTTGACTCGTTCAATGGTGATAAGCGTCTGGCTCATAGTTGGGCTCCAGTGCCGATGTTAATGGGTAAACTTGGGTGGGGCACAGGGTACTGGTTAATCAGATACTCAAAGGCCTCACAAAAGGCTAGCGGCTCCTCGGTGTTGTTGTAAATCTCTCTGCACAGGGCACAGTCGGTGATCTGGTCACTCATGCGCGTCCGGAACACCACATCATCGATCATGCGGGTAATCAGGTTCTGGTAAGACCGATAGCTGGTGGCTACCAACTCTGACATACCAAGCCGGTCGTTGGCGGCCGACGCAACTCGACTGTACCAATGATCGCCACGGAACGTCACCATGGGTTTCCGTAAATGCCAGTTGTCGATGATTGTATTGTAACCTCCGAACGGAAAAGAATCAATACCAAAGTCACCGAATTCCAACCGTTGCATATAACCGTCATAACCACCCCGATCAGGCATCGCTATAGCGGTATTGCCAAATATCTCTTTGATGTCCGCCAGGAATGGGTTAAGCCCCTGGTAGCGGCAAACACCATTGCTTGGGAAGAACTGAACACGGCATGGGGCCTTCGCGGCACGCATGGCGTCCCGTACCGCATACAACATGGGGATGTTGTATTTGGTCGGGCCCCAGCAAGCATTGATTATCACATCGGTAGAAGTACGTTTTGGTTTGCGTGGGACATAGCTGGGCTTTACGGACTGGTTGCCCATACCAGGCAACAACACCAGCCGCTCAGAATAATGTCGCTGGGCACCAGGAGCCTCGACCTCAGCACCGCTGATGAAGTAGTCAATCTCTGACCCGGCCGTACTCACCGGGTGGCCAGTGGTGCTGACTTGAATGGGCGCGAAACGCTGGTTGGCCAATATCAGGGACAGGGCATTCATCCCGACATCCGGGTACAGGATGGCCGCATACGAGTTACACTGTAGGGGCTCAAGACCTTGAATCTGATCGTCTTCATCGATATGCACGAAATGCACGTTGTCAAATCCGACGGTATCGACCGCCAAGTCCCCGGCGTCTTTACCAAGATGGAACAAGTCCAGTTTGAAACGACTTCGCAAAGCAGCAACCAATGGGGCCACACTTTTGTGTACCACAGTGTTGGGTGCCCAGCGGTCTGAAATGATGGCAATCCGTGTGTCATCTGGTGTGTTATTCACCGGCACCTGTGGCCACTTGGCTTTGATACACTCATTCAGTTGGCGTTTCAGTGATGGTGCGCCATCCTCATCGGCATAGGTTGGGATGAAATGCGCATCCGTAAACTTTGTTGAATGCGGAAAACCAGGTGGTGGACCACTACGGAAATGTTCCCGCAGCCGTCGCTGAACGTGCTCGGACGTAATACAGTTGGCAGCCAACGGGTAAGTAGTCCACCACGCAGCCTGAAGCTGGTCGCACGAGTCTGTGTATTTACAGAAATCACTCGGGCGCATTTGCCGGTATGTTCTCGGTGACATCAGCGTAAGAATCTTCGATAACTGCTGGTTGGTGCTAAACAGTCTGTCAAGCCAGACATCGGCTGTATTGAAGCTTGACAGCGCCAAGAGGTTGGCAATGATGGGATTCAATGAGACAAAATACAACTGGTCCGGTTTCTGGACATGAAACCTGGGCGACACAAAGGTGTCCAGAAAGACTTTCAGAAATTCTTCGAGATGGGTACGGGTTGCGGGCCTCATTGGGCCAAGATTGACTTGGCAATAGAAGCTAAACGCTTTGCGAATTAGCCTCATGTACTCGGGGTAATCATACCCGTTGCTGGTCAGGCATATTCTCTGCAACTCGAAGTCAGGCAGCACTCGTTGCACCAGGGACAAGTTTGTTGGTGGCTGTATTGGATAAGTCATCAGTTTCACCTCAGGTATTCTTGTAGTTTGCCCTCGTTGACGTACAGTATTAGGTCACACGGGATACCCATGCTTGCAATCTGCGAAGCAATGTCGCGCACCCGCCATGCCGAGGTGACCACAATGATGTCCACCGGTGAGTCTTTTAGCACCCCGGGGTCCTGAATCGCCTGGCCTGTGCCCGGGACATGTTTCCCAACAAGCTCGGGATTTGAATCCACCACCAGCGGGAACTTGACCCTATTCACCCCATAGAAGTTAAAGAACGAGGCGCTCTTACCAATTCCGCCCCAAAAGGCCAGCTTGCGCCCACAGTCCCGGTAGTTATGGAGATCGGCTGAAACTGCTAGAATTTGGTTATCAGCTTGGTCCCCAAACTGTTTGGCACGCTGGTTGTGCGATTCGCATGGACGCAACTTACACAGGGCTGTCAACACGCCCTTATGGTAGGCAGTCCCAGCCCGAATGATATGAAAATGTTTTTGTAACAAGTGTTCCAAGCTTTGAGTTGTAAACTGCGAGACATGCTCATAGATCATATCCTGCAACCGAAGTTTGTCAAGAATCAAATCACCATTCGGAACTTCGACAAACAGGTATGGTTGGATGCCCTCCAGGTGACAGGCGTAAACCAACTCATCCAAAAAGACAGCAGGCTGGGGGAAATGTTCGAGCACATGCCGCATGATAATCAACCCAGGCATATGGGCCGGAATGTCCCATTCTGGGTTTGCGTAGTCGAGCTTGTAAACGAAATCTCGGTCAACGCACTGCGAGTCATGGGTCCGCCAGTATTCCAAGCTGGGATCAATCCCAACGTACTTCATGGTGTTCCAGTTGCTGTACAGCGACATCTCATTGATGAAAGAGCCGTCCCCGCAACCGATTTCCATAACGGTGTCCCCAGGCTCCAGCGGTACAAACTCAGTTAGCTCGTAGGCTAGTTGCTCACAATGATTCACCCAGCCCTCGCCACGATTGTACATCTGCCAGTTGCCCACATAGTCAACCGCTTCGGGATCGAACTGTGGATTGTAGATATGGCCGCAGTCGCCGCACAAAACATGCAGCATGCCATACCTGGCCGCCGATAAAGCTTCTTGCTCGCTAGCAGGCGGGGCAATCGTGGACAGTGGTTGATGCCCAGGGGCGAACAATGTGTATGGATTCATGCCACCACAGACAATACAATGAGTCCTCATGCTTTTTTGCCTCCATGCCGATATGGGCGACTCTTGTTGTAGGCAAGTTTTTGTTCCAAGGCTTCGCACATCGGAATTTCAAACTCATAACACACGGCCGCCGAGACAATGAACATCTTGGCGAACACCGCAGCCATGCCACGAGGGAACCCGGTGGCAGTGTCGCGAGTCAAGAATTTCTCCGGGTCCAAGCCGTTCACTCGGTACTCTTCCATGGCATAACTGATCTGGGCGATAATGACCATCAGGCCATGGGAGAGGTCCACGCCGTAGCCTGCATCTGGTTCCATGAACTTCCAGGCTTCTTCGATCAAGTCCTCCAGCCGGGCCAACGGATGGGTTGCCGGGCCACGCCCCATGATCTCGCCTATCGCCTCCACGATTGGAATTTGGTACCGTCCGATGGTGTCGGCAGCCCGAATCCATAGGTCGGCAAACTCAGAGGCCAATCCCTCGGGCTTCCTTGTGTCCACATCGCGTGTCAAATAGGTCTGGTATGCGGGCATACCGGTGGCAACCTCTTCCCATACCTCGGTGAGTTCGGTGACAAACAACATCAATTGTTCACCAAAGTTGCGATCCATCTGTTCCCACCAACCTTTTTCGATGGCGGTTCCGTGGGACTCTTCAATCAGTTGGGTTATGTTAATCAATGGTCGCTCCTTAGCTACAGCCTAGTGATGTTCCGCAATTGTAACATAGATAGCATGAGCCGCTACGCACGGTCATACTGCCACACTGACTACACAGGGGTGTGGCTTCCTGGTCGGCCTTGGTATCAACACTCGATGTCAGTGGGACAACGGGTGTCTCGGATGATTTGAAACGTACAAGCATCCACCTGAAGATGAAATCAACAATGGACTTGGCCATCTTGATATCGGCGTCCTTGGTGAAGCCCATTGGCTCAAACTGCATGTAGGAAAACTTATCAGCAAACGTCGCCATCGGGACCCCATGTTGAAGACCCATTGACACCGCAATGCTGAAGGCATCCATCATACCACTGATGGTGCTGCCCTCTTTGGACATCGAGATAAACACCTCACCGGGTGTCCCGTCGGGATAAAGCCCAACTGTGACATAGCCTTCATGGCCACCGATGCCAAACTTTTTGGTCAACGATTCCCGCTCGTCCGGAAGTGGGCGTCGAACTTGCTTCGGTGGCGACTCAGCGAGTTGCTTTGCATCTTTCTTACCCGCCGAAGTATTCAGGGGTTGATGGCTTTTTGAGCCGTCTCGATAAATGGTGACGGACTTCAACCCAAGTTCCCAGGCACGGCGTATCGCTTTCTCTATGTCGGCTGGCGTCGACTCGCCCGGCATGTTTACCGTTTTGGATATTGCCCCACTAAGGAACGGCTGAGCCGCCGCAAGCATTCTCAGATGGGCCAACCACGGTATGCTCCGTGTCCCATGTTGGGGTGCCAAGGCGGTATCGAAAACACTGAGATGGTTCGGCTTCAGAATGGAACCTTCAAAGGTGCCCTTCTCCTCCAGCCACTCCAAAAGTGGATCAATATGTGTGTCACCGTACCCAAGGAATCGCAGTGCCTTTGGGACACTTCTGTTGACCATCTTCAAAGTGCCGCCGCCGACCAACTGCTTGAATTTGATGAGTGCAATATCAGGCTCGATGCCCAATGTGGAACAATCCATCATAAACGAGATCGTACCCGTAGGGGCCAACACCGTGGTTTGCGCGTTGCGGTAACCGTGCAGTTCCCCTTGGGTCCTAGCCTGTTTCCACACTGTATGGGCAGCTTCAGCCAGGTATGTTGGCATCGGCACACGTCCGAGGGCAGCATAATGCTCGCCCATGACTTCCAGCATGGGTACCCGGTTCAACTCGAAATCTTCAAACGAACCAAGCTCTGTAGCGATCTCCGAGCTAGTCGCATAGGCTGTGCCTGTAAGGACAGCCGTCACACCAGCACAGACACCTCGGCCTTGGTCTGAATCATAGGCGAACCCATTGGACATAAGCAGGCTTCCCAAATTGGAATAACCCAGGCCCAGGGCACGGTGCCGATGGCTTGTTTGTGCGATCTTTGCCGATGGGTAACTGGCACGATCAACGATGATGTCTTGTGCAATCACCACTAGCCGGACGGCTGTTTTGAAACGCTCGACATCAACAGTGCCGTCTGGTCGGCGGAACTTCATAAGGTTGAGGCTGGCCAGGTTGCAAGCCGAGTCGTCCAAGTAATTGTACTCGCCGCATGGATTGCTGGCATTGATACGACCTGACTTAGGGCATGTATGGCTCTTGTTCAGGACCGAGTCAAACTGAACACCCGGATCACCACATTGCCATGCCGATTCTGCTAGGGCCTTCAGGACGGCTCGGGCTTTATGGACTGGGCCGCTGGTGGCGGCATCGGTTACCCATGTGGTATGCCAGTCACCGTCTTTTGCAACTTGCATCATAAACTCGTCCGAGAGCCTAACGGACAGGTTGGCATTCTGGTACATGACCGACATGTAAGCATCCTGTGGGTCGTACCCTTTGGCCACCATCGCGGCAACCTTTGCTTCCTCGTGGGCCTTGCACACTATGAAGGCCAACAAATCTGGGTGCGAATCTTTGAGGCTGAACAACAATGCAGCCCGGCGTGTTTTGCCGCCGCTCTTCACCACCTCGGCGACTTCATTGTAGATTCTGGCAAAACTCATGGGGCCAGAAGCTCGCCCGCCACCGGTCAGTTTTTCACACGAGCCGCGCAGTGTGGACAAGTCGGCACCAACGCCGGACCCGAATTTGAACAGCATGGCTTCATCGATTGCAAACTGCATGATGTCTTCCATGCTGTCAGCCACGCTCTGAATGAAGCAGGCTGATACTTGTGGCTCTTCGCAGGGATTCTGTACGGGCATGATCCCGTCCGGTGTCCAGGTGAAACCACAAGGGGTCCCAACAATACCATACTGCTGCCAGATGCCCACGTTGAACCACACCGGCGAGTTGAATGCCATGTGTTGGTGCAGACACAACCAGGACAACTCTCGGTAAAATACCTCGGCGTCTTCCTTGCTGAAATAGCCGTCCTCGGCACCCCAGTCAGCGATGGTCCGCACCACACGATGGATCAAAGCCTCGATACTTGTCTCGCGTTCGTCGGTGCCTTGCTCACCATAGAAGTATTTGCTCGCAACAATGTTGGTGGCCATCTGTGACCAACTCTCGGGGACCCGAACTTGGTCCTGTTGGAAGATGACTTCGCCGGTGCTGTCAGTGATTTTGGCATCACGGGAGGCCCATTCCAACGAGTCGGCTGGGTTTGTATGCTCACAGAAAAACGGTTTAATTTCCATACTCATCAGTTTTCTGTCTCCAAGAGGTCACCGAATAGTGAGGGCGCACGCAGAATAAACTGTGCCAGAATGCCATGAAAGATGCCACGGATTTGCCATTGTGCCGCCGGGTTCAATGCTCGCTCACGAAAGATGTGTCTCCAGGTTCTGAGATTGAATGTAGAGACCACCTCGGTTTTGGTGGCGTTGGGCAAGACTTCACGGGCGTCCTCGGCCTTGATGCCACGCTCACGGTATACGAGATACTGACGGTACGTCCTGTAGGCTGTGTACATATAATCCCGCTGGTTTACGTCCTTCAGGAAGGGGTCACACAAGAGCGTATTGGAAGTCGAACTCTGCCGAACTTCGTATTGACCAACGGGCACCCCGATAGATGGTGGGCAGATAATCTGCAAACCCTTTTTACCATAATCACAGAAGCGTTGTGATTCTTGGCTGTAGGCCGCGATCCGGTGCCGAACCAATTGATGGCTACATGACCGGCTGCAAATGATCTTGACGGTTAGATTGGCATGTTCAATGACACTTTCATGCGGATGTTTACGATCCAACAGATTGTGGCAAAACTTTGGCGCTGACTCATCGGTAATTCGATGCTCGGATTTGTAGCATGTCCGCCCGGCCCACTCACAGGCTTGGGCCAACTCATCAAAGTGGTTATAGGGGCTAAGCTCCCAGCCGGGTTCGACAACGGTTATGGCGGTTCGATCAAATGGTGTCAGTGTCAACGGTAAACCTCAGGGTTTGTTTGGCATTGGTGGTAAATCCCAGATTACAAAATCCGGGTCTGGTAGCGGGACCGTGCGACCGGCGATTCGACCTATCATATCATAGGCGTAGTCACAAATCAAGTCCATTCCCTTATAATCCAGTGTTTCTGGTTTGTCATACGGTTGATGATAGGTGCCGAAGTCAGTACCGGTGTGCAAGAAAACAACCGGGATGCCTTTGTTGGCGAACGTAACCTGATCGCTTCCGTAACTACGCCGAAACGTGATCCTCTTTGCGAAGGGGTACTTGGGGAACAGTTTATCCAGTACTGCTGGAACATCCACCTCCCAAATAGACAGCCGTTTCGTCAGGTGGCCCACCATATCCAAATTGAGCATGAACACATGCTTGCGGATGCTCGGGTCCCCCTCTGGCAGCACGGGGTATTTCACATAATGCTTAGAACCGTAATATCCCAATTCCTCGCCAGTATACCACTGAAACAGAATGGTCATGTCGGGCTTGGGCCCCGCTGCGAATCGGCGAGCAAGCTCCAGCACCATGGCTGATCCTGAGGCGTTGTCGTCTGCGCCTGGATAGACCTCTCTGTTACGGACCCCAATATGATCCAGGTGGGCACCGACAACTACGATCTGGTCGGTGTTGGTTCCCTCCCGCCATGCCATGATGTTCTGGCAAACACCCTTTGGTGTACGCACCGATTGTTTGTGGGTCTTCAATCCGGCTTTGGCACATCGCTCCAGGATGGATGTCTGTGCCTTTTTGATCTCAGGCGAAGCCGACAGGCGACCTCTCATCCCCTGGGACGCAAGGTATTCTACCTCGGCCTGCATGTTGGTGGGCGGCTTGACAACCTCCCTGACAGTCAGGACATTGAAGGTAAAACGGGCGAGAATGCCCCACGCTGCCAGCATAAAAATGGTAAAGAGTATGGTGTTTACACGTTTCATGCTTCGTCACCCGTGGGCTCGGCAGCCGCTTCCAAGGTCTTTTGCAGGTTGTGGAAGTCACGCCGAGCCATCACATCTGCGTTGGCCTGTATCTTCTGCAACGCAGTCAACAGCAGTGGTGCTTCCTCGAACTTCAGGCGGGCAATGAGCGCCTCGGCCACAGCAGCGGATTCGTCCTTCTGCAACACCAACTGGCCGCCATGATACAGCGAGGCTTTGACGATGCCCGCCATGTAGGCAGCGACATTGTCAGTCAAAGGGGCAACTGGTACCACCCCAGTCAGCATCTCGCCGGTGTGCATGTTGATACCCCCATAGGTCTCGTCTTCGCCGTCTTCGCGGCAAATCAACAGAACATGCTTGTTGTCTTCAGTCTTGCACACACGGCCGATTGTCATAATCATAGCAACTCCTTAGCTTTGTGGTTTTGTTGGTCGCGTAACTTTGTGGTCACGAGCGGGTCTGGTATGTTCCCGGCCTTCACCGGCTGCCAAGACACGCTGCGTGGTGTAGACTCCGAAATCTTCCGCCACCACGGACGGTTTAACTATCGTGGACCACGGGCCGCCCCGTAGTCGAATCCCGGTCCATGTTGGAACAGGTGTGTTAGTGTAGCCAGTACAAATGGCCGTTCGACCCTTTTCATCCTGAACCACCTTGTCAACGAAGTAGGCACCCATGTGCGCAGAGGTTGCACGATCATTGACATACCGCCGGTAATGCAATGCCACAACACGCGCAATATCGCCTTGCACGCCGGACCATTTGGCCCCGGTGTTTACGTTGTAGCCTTCTACAGTTGGTAGGTCAATCAAGGTGACAAAGATGCGGGCGGTCCCCACCCTAATCACACAACCTAACTCAAGCGGCGGATCGGGCATCGAACACCTCCTTCAGAATATCAAATGAAAACGGTTTCAGCATACCGAGGCATTGCAAGGCATGGTCCACGCCCACATCGGTTGCTTTTCGCTTGGGCCAAATACTGTTGAGCATCTCTTCGCGGTTGCTGTGACAGTGTCCGTACAAATTCCAAGCACCCATAGCTTCGCCGGGCCATGTAACAAACGGGCAATGGCACAGTGTTATCCGCTGTCCGTATGGGCTGATCTCCAACAGCCTGTTGCAGGTGCTAAAATGTGTGGCCGCTGAGTTCCGATCGTGGTTGCCTTGGATCAAATGTACTTCGCGGCACTCAATGCGTTGGCGGTAATGGCCCACCTTGCGTGCGCCCCAACAAAAGTCACCCAGAATGTACAAAATGTCATCCCGCCGCACACACGTATTGATCTCGTGCAGGATACACTCGTCCATCTCGTCTATGATGTCGAATGGTCGATCACACATCTTTAGGATACCGAGATGCCCAAGATGCAGATCGGCCGTAAACCATGTCTTCTTAGACTGTGACCGGCTCATCTTCCTCTTCCTCCTCGTTCCAAATTAGCGTGCCATCCTCGCCGAGTGTCATCAGTTCGAGACGACGATTGGCAGCCAGCACGTCACGGACATGCTCGTCATACGGCAGATGGAACAGGTCTACGATCGTCGCGCCACGGTTCTCGTCCATGCCCTTACGGTGAATACGATCCTCAGCCTGCCGTCGGGAGGCTGGGTCGAAATCGTTTGACCAAAATACCGCCATCCTGGCTTCAGTCAACGTCAAGGCCATACCACCGGACTTCGGGTGGGCAACAAACGCGACCTTGCGATTGGCCGCTGTGTCGCACCAATAATCCAGTGCCGCCACGTCTTTGATGACAATTCGTTTCTCGGTGTCGGGGTCATACTGGTATACCACCCAGCCACGACCATCAACCCGCACCACGTCCCACTGCTTTCGCAAGCAGAGAGTTGTTACACGATCGACTGATCCAGTGAACCCAGCAAAGACCACAATCCGGCCTTGCTCTTCGTTCTCGTCCAAAAGATCGATCATCTTGTCTTCTTTTGGGCACGGAAGCTCGTGGGTGACGCGGACATGCTTCGGCACTTCTTTGCGGCCTTCGCATGTTGGACACTCAATGCGGTGCTTCTTCAGCGTTGCCACATAATCTGGGTCCATCAACTCCACGGCTTGGAACCGATGTTCCTCGTCATTCGGGTCATACCACTCGTCGATCTCACCGGTGCCCTTGCATGCCTTGCACGGTTGGGTACCCTTGACCACATCACGATACTGGAACCCATCGCTGAGTTCACGCAGCCACGTAAGGCCGGTGATGACATTCGGTGCCGATTTCAAGATGACCTTGGCGACCGCAGCGACTTCCTTTGTCGGCGGGCACTTCTCGATACGATACTGTTTGTCCGGCAACTGGATACAATCTTTCTTGTGCAGCACGACCACCAGGCCTTTGAGCCGTTCAGCAAGATAGGCGACCTCATTACTGCTCTTGGACCATTCGTGGTAGTCTTCGCCCTCAGCGATGGCCAGTGTCTGGTCGTGGGGCCCGTCCTCATACAGCAGCCCACATGTGGCACAACGCAACTCATCGTCCCGCCAAGCTACAACTTCTTGGTGTGTCCCACCACTCAGGTTGTTTCGTTCTTCCAAGAAAGCCAACCGCTTTTTGAAAGCGTGGTGGTTGCCCTCCTTGATGAACCCGGGGTAAGCAATCTCGGCCTGTGACCACCAGTCCATAGGTGACTTGGGTGATGGTGTACCGGACATCTCGATGACGTAACAGTCGTGTCCCCAGTCTTCGAGCATCCCTTCTGTCAAGTCGCGTGCATTCTTTGATCGCTGACTGGTCGGACCTTTCAGTAGGGAGGATTCATCAAAGACGACACCCTGGGGTGCCTTGTCTCCGGGCGTCCAGTTCTGCATCGTCTTGACCATCTTCTCGTAGGTCATCATCAAGACTTGGACGCTAGGGTCAAGCTTCCACTTTTTGAATTCGCGCTCGACCGCCTTGATACCTGATTTGGGCCCGACCCACCACCAAACCTTGGCTCCGGACTGCTCCATGATCTCGATGGCGGACAGTGTTTTACCAACGCCCATCTCAGCCGCGAAAATCTGGAAGTGATAGGTCAATCCAGCGTCTGCCATCAGCTTCTGATGGTCCATCAGCGGTCGCTTGTACTCGAAGTTTTTCAGGGGCTGGTCGAACCATGCATACGGATTGCCGCCCTTCAGCAATTCCAACTGGAATCGATTGCGGCGACAGTCTTTGACCGACCACACCTTCCGGGGCTTCTTGTCAAACCCGTGCCACTTCGCACCACGCATTGCCTTGATGTCATCCTTGGCACCAAACGGGGATTTCAGAAACTCGATGCGACCGCCTGTGTAAGCAATCGAGGCATTGGCCTTAACCCGCTTCCCCTTCTGAGTCGTGATAATTATGCTTGTATGTTCGAGTTCCATTAGAATTCCCAGTTCCCGTGTTCGATTAGTTTGCCATGATGGTCAAAGCCCCAGCACATATAAGACTTGTCGTCGCCACCCCGAGGAGTCTGGCCAATCAGCATGTCCGTACCTGAGCGGCTTTTCTCCATCACATAAGTTCGCGAAGACAACGCCTTGCCCATATCCATGGTGTTATCGGTTACGCTTACTCCGGAGAAGCCCAGTCTGTGGAGAACCTCCACAAATCGTTCGAGATCAGTCATCTTGCACCCCCGGATCAGGCAGTAGTTGCCCGGGACCGAACCGCCAAGATGGGAAAGGCATCCACCCGTGAGGCAACCAGCGGATGCCCGGTGTGCCGTGCCAGTACATCACGCCCCACGGTGTGTCATAGTAGTCATTGACTCCGGTTAGCGGGGATCGTGTTTGACCCAAATCGCGTCCACCATGATACAAGGTCCCACGCTGACCAGCCGAGCGAGTCGCGCGGAAGTGCCGATACTTCCATGGTGGCTCAACATACAGGCGATCAGTGAATTGATCGATTGGCGGTGCGGCGACCTCAACGGTCACAACCACCTCGGTGGTCTCCCGGAGACTTTCGGGATCGAATACGTCGAAGGCCATCCGAACCAGAAGCAACAGCAGCAACCCGCAAAGGAAGGTCATCACTGTCATGTAGACAGCTTTGGCAACGAAGGCGAGCTTGGATCGTGCTGGTTTAGTCATGGGTTTGGCCCCTCAAGTAAAAAAGTATGGTCGGATAGTTGTCGCTTTGTCAATTGGCCAAAGAATGCTTTCAGCCCGATCTTTTCAAACGCCAGGTAAACTTTATCGAAGCACTCCCGAACCGCCGGGGGTGTGTTAGCTCGGCATCCAAGCTTGACGGCTGTCCGCCACTGCCTAAGCGAGCCTGTGGTCAATGCGGCTTGCATTCCCCGCATCATAGTTTCGACGACCACAAACGGCATTCCATGGGTTGCTTCCAGTATGTCCTGCATGTCACGCTCATCTGCCATCAGCAGGAAGCCATAATGCAACATATCAAGGTACGGAATTGATTCTTCAACAGTGGCAGCGGCTGACCGGTCTTTGAAAGCAGCTACACAGGCGAGGTGATGAGCCCCTGGCGTCAGTTTGGGTTGCTTCTGATCGGCTGCACCAGACGGCGAGTAACCAAGCATCTTCTTTGAGTACCCAAGGAAAATGCCATTGTCTATTGTCGGCGTCTGTATGAGAACTGCATCACAATTCATCGTGGGGCCTCCAAGCACAGCCATGTGTGATATGTTGTCCAGGCTTGATGAGGCCATGGAAGTTCAAACAGTCAGCCGCCCCACCACAAACCACAGCCACGTTTTCATCCACTAAGGTGTATTCGATCAAAGATGGCTCTTTCTTGCCGCCATGGCAAAAGGCACAACAGTTCTGCATGCTGTAGCCATAGCCCTGTAGTTGGTGGCAATACAGTCATTTGGCTTGTACCTCAAAAGGTTCCTCGACGCCATGCCCGCAACATGCAGACGTGACGCCCTTGAGATGTCCCAAGCAAGCATCGTGTCCTTCGGGTGTAGGCATCTCACCACACCGGACGCACGGGCGTACCACCGTGGCTAGCTCACCTGTGTCTCCGTACCGCCAAGCCCCGCCTTGATAAACAAGTGGGTGACCGCTCTGGAATGCCCGAACTGTCATAAGTACGTTTCTCTGGGATCGGGGAACTGGCACTCCGTGTAGCTCACCGTGTGGTCCAACGCCAACGGTATCAGCCACTTCAAGTTTTCCAACACATTGGGCGGAAGGGCCACAACACGGAAGAGCATAACTCGCTCGTCTGTGGGTGACTCCAACTTGGTCAGGTCTCCGACTGCCATAAAGACCTGCACCAACGCGCCAGGACTGCCCGCTGAGGGGCGTTGTTCCATTTGGCAATACGCATGCCATTTCCATTCGGCCACCAGGTGCCCGGTCTCCTCTTGAAACTCCCGTTCCATTGCCTCGGCGGCGGTTTCACCTTCCTCGATCTTGCCACCGATCCCATTCAAGCGACCGGCCTGCCAATCGGGACGTTTCTTCTCGATCAGTGCCACGACCTGAAACTCAGGGTCAAAGAGGAAACCGACTACGTACTCTTGCATCTCAGTCACCGGGGAAAAGGATGGTTTCAACCAATCGAATGGCGTCATCAAAGTTGTCGGTCCAGAACGGGACCAGTTCGCGAAGCCACTTGCAGTCGTGGCGGTTGCCGGGTTTGGCAATCACAATTGTTGGTGTGCGATCAGCCCAAGCCCATGAGATTTCCGACACAGTGCCGATGCTCACCTCAGGCGCAGACGGTTCAAAGTTCACCAGCAAGAGGTCGGCCTTGCTACAATCCAAATAGTCGCGTGCGACGATACCGCTGGGTGAGAAGACCAAATCCCGGTCATGCTGGCCGTTGGCCTCCCAGCCAAGACAGTCATGGCCTTGCTGTGCTTGCTTCGCCCGCATGGGCGAGAAGCACCGTACCTCCGGGAGCCGACGGACTGCCTCGATGCGCCAGCGAGTGGCGTCTTCGTAGGATAGACCCGTGATGGGGCCAGCCAAATAAATGCGTGGTTTCGACATGTCGGCCTCCATAGGTTAAGGAATAAGGACTTCTACCATCTCCTATTCTAACCTCGATGACGTTCCATGTCAATAGAAAAGCACGACCTTTTCAGATCGTGCTTTCCGTCAGATCACGTCGACTACGGCTCGTGTGTCTCAATAGTGTGGGTTTTGCCGAGCGAAATCGGCCATGACCTTGGGTGCCCCGGCGTCGAAGCCGACCACATCCATCATTCCGGCGTCATTCGGGTCCGCAATGGACACTCTGTTGGCCGTGAATGCAACGACAATCATTTTGGCGTCGATCCCCATCTTGCGACGGTACTCCTGTAGGACTACCGACGGGTGCCCACTATGGGAGTTTGTGTCGTTATCCGTGTAGATGCAGAACACATCGACTGGAATCTTGTTCTCCATGGCGTAGATCATCGGCAACGCACAGTCTGTGCCGCCCCAGGCAGCGTCCTGGGTCAACCGCCGAACCTCTGTCAGTGAGGACCGCTTGGTAATCGGCATGGGCTTCAGGTGGTGACAGAACGCGAAGCACGCAACCTGCTCCTCCGTTCGGACCAACGTGGTCGCCATGCACCCGGCGGCGTCCGCTGGTGTCAGATGCGTGTTACTGATCGTATCAAATCGCATGGAGCCGGAGACATCGATCCCGACCAGATAGCGTTTACCGGTAGGCTCCACAGAGCCAAATGAGGCATCATAGGCGTCTTCCAAGGCATCACAGACCTGAGAGACCGGGTTCCACTGGAGGCTGCCCTTCACGCCTTTACCAGCACTGTAGGTCGTCAGGGCCAACAGAACATTGAACGGATGAATCCGCTGCTTGGCCAGGGCCTCTTTGTCACGAAGCTGGTCACAGACCATCTTGGTGTGTTTGGTATTCGGCCGCAGGACCCCAATACTGGACATCTTGCCCAGATTGCGAATCATCGCCGTGAGCGGCATCCCCAAGTTCAGTAGGGCTTCCCACACCACTGGCTCATTCAGGAACTGAGTAGGGACGCACTCGCGCACAAGTCCGTATTCCTCAATCAGCATGGCTGCATATTCGGCACTTGGTGCGGCTTTGATAGCCTCCACACCCTGCAACGTAAGGCCGACCATGTACCGGAACTCCGGTCGAACACCCTCACCCGTCTCGGACGGGAGCGCTCACACGCTCACTTTCACTTGTTGTTGCTGGCCAGGTTGCCCGTTTCCTAACCAGGCTTGTTGGTGCTGGCTCAGGAACGCCCTGGGTTACCCCACAGACGAACCCGAAACCAGGCTTGTTCAATGGCCTCGAACAAAGTGCGGCTTGGAGTTTATTCTACTGGCGCTCTCCCAACTGAGCTACCCCCTGCATACATCGAAAGGCGGGGAGGAGGATTTGAACCACCGACATCCAGTTCCCTTGATAATCCAAACCAACGGCTCAAGGCCAAGCAAGCACTAGGGGACTCGAACCCCTAACCGACGACCATCGCACTTGCATAAAAGGTGGAGCTTGCTGGGATACGACTGCCTACTGAAAGGGTTTCGTCCCCCAACCGCTCCATAAGGATGCCACGAACAAGTTTGCAACCGAGGGATTAAATTGTGCTTGATAACCCTCGACCAGCGGCTCGTGGCAAGTGCCGACGCCGGGTACTCGATCCCGGCGAAGGCTGTGTCTCACTACATCGGACCGTCCTCCATGGTTAGTGTCCGCTTGTCGTTTGTTTCCTCTCGTCATTCCTTACATTCTCAATTATATCACACTCGGACAGGGTTGTCAAACAGAAACCTTGAATTTGGTCAAGATTTCTTCCGAGGGTATTCCGCCGGACCGGTCCGGGCCCTCAGTGGACGCGCACGATATTCGTAATTGGACTCCCCGGGCTCTAAGCTCTCCGGGTCAAATTCGAGTTCCATCTGAGGATCAGCATCTGCCATCAAGGTCTCGGCTTCATCCATGGTATCACAGTCGTTACCCTCGAAGTGGTCGATGATCTTCAAAGCCACCCGCTGACGGCCCACAGGTGGGATGTCCTCACGAATTGCACTCCATAGTTCGTCAGCCAGTCTGGCTCCACTTCCCCAACCCATGTCAGTTCTCCGATACTAGATTTCTGTGTGCCCTCAGTGCGACCCAATGTTGGCGTTCCATTAAGGCCAGCCGGTCACGTTCCTTCTGAACAATTGCCGCCGGGGCCCGACTCACGAAGTTTTCATTAGCCAACTTCTCTCGACGCTTCACAATTAACTTGTCCAACCGCGATATAGCTTTGCTCAGATTTGCAATCGCTTCCTGTGAAGTATCACCGGGTACGGTGACGTACATCGTGATCTCCGACATCCCGAGTGTCGCTGGTATCACAACGGTCTCTATATGGCTCTCATGGCCCATCTTCGTCCTCGACTTCATCTGGCACAAAGGAATAAACGTGTGGCTCGGTCAGCATCCACCGACCGGTCACTTTGCGACCAGTGACTTCCACCGTGATCTTTATTTCGTCCCCGTCTTGGGCACCAATCCCCTCTAGGATTTGATCCAGAGCCTCGCGGCCATCAAAGTCCTTCTCGTCATCCGGCGAGTGCAGCTTGTTGCGATAGCATACCCAATCGCCTCGTTTGTTACAGTATTGCCGAAGGACGGCCGTGAATGATAGTTGTCTCACAGGATGCCTTTTGCTAGGGCTACCAAGTAACTGGATATCTTCAACTCGTCTTGAAGCGTGAAGCTACGGTCAGTGCCAGGCTTCGCGTGCATGTCGACCACAAATGTCACTGTCCCCATGGTCTTGTCTGGACATTCAACACCGGCGGTAATCACCACGCCGCCCAGCCCCAATGCTGGCCAGCGGTCTGCATCTACGGTCCCATTGTACTTGTCCACCAACGACTGAATATGTCGCAGTCGTGGCTCGCTTCCAATCGGTGCTACCATTTGAATCCTCAGTGGGGCATAGGGGAATTGAACCCCTGTTGCCGGGTTGAAGGCCCGGTGTCCTAACCACTAGACGAATGCTCCTGGGTCTGCTGTCACAATTCGGTACATGTGTTGAAGAATCTCTGCCTCACACCAGCTAGAAAAACTTGACAGTGTGTAATCAGCGGCTGCCATATCTACCCAAAATGTGATATACAACGGGCGACCATCCTGGCACGGCATCATCACCTGGATCATGCGTCCGCCGGGACCATGCCTGGGTGATGGCTGCACTGTGACCGTGCCACCATACTGAGCCGCCATGGTGCGAATCCGACCCAACCTCAGAGGCTTAAAATTCATGGCCACATGGACACTCCCGTTTACGTACATGGACCTTTGTCTTACATTCCGGGCACGTCTTCTTTGGCGTGGCCCGCTTCTTCTTTTTCTTGACTGTCTTTTTGGCTGCTTTCTTCTTGACGGATTTCTTTTTCTTCTTGGGCCCACCCCGGGGTGCGGTCGGCGGCTCGCCATGCTCAAGGAAGTAAACCAGGTGTCGACATCGTTTGGCCACGTCCGGATATTTCTTGATGATCTTTCGGAGCAACGGGCACTCCCCGTTCTCCTCCAACAGGTAGGACCCATCTTCGACAAACACATCGGCCATCAATAGGATGACTTGTATGTCAGCGTCGGTGAAATTCATTCCCATGTCAGTCACCGCCTCGCATACAACGCCCTAGCTGGTCGTCAACCGCTTCGACTTCCTCCCGGACATTCTCTATGCCCCGGACCAGATTTTTCGTTATGGCCCGGTTCGTTGTGATATGCTCCCGAACCAACTCTGACAACTCATGAAGCTGGTTTGTCAGCGATATCACCGTTGACTGCAACTCAAGAAGGTGGTCAGCAAATTGTCTTTCAATCGGACTCATAGCCACCCCATGCGAGAAGCCAACGTGAAGAGGTATGCAGCCATATAAGCAACACATATCCCCAGGACAAAGAAGCCGACGCTTTGGTCACTTAGTTTCATTGGGCACCTCGGGGCGGAATTTGTATCTCAGCATCACGAGGATACAGGCAGCGTTCATCAAGTAATTGAACATCATCCAACCCACCCAGCCGAACAGCGACCACACACTGATGATATAGCACACCTCGCCGCTCAGCCAGAGCAGCAAGCCCAAGCAGCTAAGTCCACGGGCATGCCCTTCCTTGTGGCACTTCAACGCCTGCGGAAACCCACAGAGGGCGAAGCACACAGAACCGATCCAACCTATGAGTTCAGGAGTCATATGTTCCGCCTACGGGTAGTATTTCATCAGTGCGGACCCATCGTAACTTGCCCAGAGCTTGGGGTACGTTTCTTTGATGAGCGTGAGCAGAAAACCAAGGTCGCCGCCACCAGTCGACGAGTCTTGGAGGCAACAGTCTGCCGACTCCAGTATCTCGACGGCGCGAGCTTCGTCAATGTGAACTGTGAAGCCAACCCCGGCGGGGCATTGTTCACTGGCCGGGCCTTCCAGTCTTTCGAGCCGCTCCTTGAGATCATCATTCTCGTACTTGTCGGCCCGCAATTCACGGATGAGGCCAGCGGCTCCAGCCATGAAGCGTCTGTAGGACCCAACGGAGGCCACAGAGGCTACGCTGTCCGCTACGGGTGATCTACCGTCGGCCAACGCATCCATTGCAACCAAGAACCCGTCATAGTACGGTCTGTCATCAAGTTTCATGGCCTCCAAGGTCTCGCCGTTATGCTTCTGGTCCAACCAGTTATGTCGCCACATGGCCGCCGCTGCCCGCCGCTGCCCGCCACTCCTCGGTGGCCAACCCCCAGTCGCCGCCATACGAATTGGCGATGATGACCCAGGCCATCTCCAAGTCCTCCGCATACGCCGCTGCCTCGGTGTCCAGTGTCTCAGCAAACATAGACGCCAACTCGGGGTCCATGATCTTGTCCGATGTGGCCGGGCCGCACCAACATTGGGCCGCGAGTTCAGTTGCTCGCTGGCTGGGCTTGGGCTTCTCGTACAGGTATGTCCGTGGTACGAATGCTGTGTCAGAGTCTTGTTGTGACATGATTTCCTCAGTCATAGAAGATATAGTCCAAATACGCCACACGGTACACGTTGTTCCACTGAGGCCCGGTAATGTACCGACCCAACTGGCGAAGGCCCAGTAATGTCAGCGCAAGCAGAATGAGCGGGGAGCCACAATAATGTTGGTGGTCTCATTTAGGCTGGGAGCCCATCTCTGCAATTTGTCATAGCACCATTTGCTTGATGCCATAAGCCAAACGCCAGCGTACCATCGAATGTTGTTCCACATATCTTGCTCCCACTCAAAGAACCAATTGCCGCCCCTCTGGATCATCTCTCTCCCCAGTGTTACAGCACCGAGTCGGGCCGAGGCAAACCAGTCCAGAGTTCCCTCGATCAACTTTCCGGGCGTCCCCTTCGGCGAGCGGACTTGGTCCTCTGTAAGGTGACCCGGGGGCAGCCGCATGGCCACCAGTGGTCGGTTCCCGTCTCAGTGACCAAACATCGATCGGGGCCGTTCTTCCGGGTCATAAGTTTGGCCCGTAGAGGAATCGAACCCCTGACTCCCCACCCACCGCCGTGTTCAACATTGGTAGGACCAGGGTGCTTTACCACTAAGCTAACGAACCGAACCGTAAGTAGCGGAGGCTGGACTCGAACCAGCGGTCTCCAGGTTATGAGCCTGACGAGATGACCATCTTCTCTACTCCGCACCATCTGGACGGGCTTCTGCTCTGGAGGACAGAAGCCCGCCCGCCTACGTCCAAGTGCCTTTGAATCCTTTGGGTGCGCAAGTCACCTGGCACTTGATGAGCCTGTGGCTGGCAGGCTCTCCTGGGTTATTTCTTCACGTCGTCACCGAGGTGCAGCAACGGCAGTGGCATTGACGAATTTCCATCCATGAAGTAGATTTTGACGCCAGGTCCTTGGAGATCGCTTGCAGTGCCTCCAGGGCTTTCAGCTTGATGTACGCCGGATTACCAGCGACAGCATCATTGATGAGTTTGATCGCCGGGGCATCCGCCCTGGCAAGAATCTCGACCTCCAGGGCTTTTTCTGCCGAGGCTTCCCGATCAGCGACGGCCTTGGCCTTCTGCTGTTGCTGTTGTGTCGCATACAGATCAAGTTTGGCCTTCTCTTCCTCGGCCTCTTGTTCCCGGACCTTCTTACTGACAATGGCGGCCTTGATATGTGGCGGCAAGTCGATCTTCCGAAGCAACACGGCTTTAATCGTGATATACTTCCCGACTTTCTCCTGTAGTTGGCCCGTGAGATCGGTTTGCATCTTGGTTTGAACTTGGGCGTCGAACAGTTGTTCGCAGGTAGCCACCGATTTGCCAACCGATCGCATCAACGATCGCAAATTGGGCGTCAACTTCACGGCTATCACTGCATCACCGTCGCCGACATCCTGTTTCGCTGCCGGACATGCCGTCGGATTGAGTTCAAAGATCACTGTCACGTCGATATCGGAAACCTGCTGGTCGGCCGTCGGAACCGGAATCTTCTCAGTATCGAGCTTCTGTTCTTTGGTGTTGAAATCAGTCCAGGCATAGAACGGATTCACCGGGAAATGCAGGCCTTCGTCATACTGCTCGTCGACCACGCTGCCAAAGCAGGTTGCTACACCGGTGTCACCGGCATCCACGACTTTGACGAACCGTGCGCCAAAAAAGATGGCGACCAGCAAACTGACCACCGCCACAACTCCCATAGTAACCTCCGCGTACTGACCTTTCGCATTGACTCAACTCCTCAAGGGTGAACGGAAATGTAAACGTGCTTCAAACAAGTCTAGCATACATCTACCAGCTTGTCAAGTGAAATTCTTATGGGTACCAGATTTTCCCATCAAAGAGATTCGTTGCCCCGTTGCCGATGCTGCCATCATACATGATGTACTCGACACCCCCGGCCTTGAAAATCTCCATCCCGAGTTCGATTTCCTCTTGCCACCGCTCCGGGGTTTGTTTGATAGCCTGCCAGTGGGCCACTACGCATTCGATACCCGCAAAGACTATTGCCCTGGCACAATCAGAACAAGCCGCCCAAGGGGCAAACATTGTGGCACCCTCAAGACCAAAGCCATTTCGTGCGGCACAAAAGACTGCATCTCGCTCGGCATGCTCGATCAGTTTGTACTTCCGTGGCCGTTCATGGTTTCGTGGGTCGTCGCCCAAGTTGCCCGGGAATCGATTGACCCCATCACAGATGAACCGCCCATCACGGGTGATGGCCACCCCGACCTGTGTGCTTTTGTCCTGGCTGTGTACCTTTGCAAGATCGTAAGCATAGCCAAGATAGTCCTTGGCATACGGAATCATCGTCAAAATCGGCACCGACTGTGACCCAAAGGTTGCCATCTCTGTTTGTTGCTGTTGCATCACTAACCAGATAATTGTGTAAAGGAACGGCCGGGGCGGTCTTAGGAGAACCCGCCCCGGCCAAAGCATCACCTCACCTCGCCTCTTAGGTAGCGCGACCACCTGTCGCATCCTCTTCAACAACCGTACCGCCTTCGTCCACGGGATTGAGGAACTTCTCAATCGCCGCCAATACCTGTTGCGTCGGGAGCCTGACTTCGATCGGGGCCGAACAGGCAATCGCCACCGGGACATGCCAGGAGAATTGCTTCTGGATGTACCGGACCTTGAGCGTCAGCGGTGTCGCCACCTTCGGCTCCACAATTCGGCCCTTCTCGGCCGCTGCGACAGCTTGTTCCGGCGTAATCGCCAAGAACGGAAGCATCTTCTTGGATTCGTTCTGGGCGGACCTGGACCCACAGAAGAACTCGCACAGGGTGTTGGACCCCGAGTCGTAGACCAAAAAGGACAACCCGCACTGGCAGGACGAATTCTTGACTTCCGACATCTGGCGGATTCGCTCGAACTCCGGCTCGCCGACCGTATACCGCGAGATGATATTGTCTCGATCCGACATGTCCAGGGTTTTCGTCCGGACACCCAGGAGCAGAACGTCAATGCTGATGCCAAGGTCAATGACCTCTTCGCCGTCAACAATGCCATAATGGCCGGGCTGAATCTTGCCGGTGTCAATGTACTTTCCCTTGGTGAACAACTGCATCCTGGGGAGAAACGATGACCCAGTAGCGAACTGTTCAAGAACGTCAAGACTGACATTCGAGGATGCAGGGAGTTGTTCGATTACCGGGACTAGGGCGTCTTGCTCTTTTTTCATAGCAAATACCTCACTTCAGAGAGAAAAGGAAAAAGGAACGAACGTGGGCTGGCACCATTGCCAACCCGATGCTTCTATCATAGTCTGACGTATGGGCGTTTGTCAATCTCTATTCTTCATTATTTTCGGATTTTGGTGCATTTCGTTTAGATCGCTCCCGCAGAATGTCACTTTTCCGTTTTGCAGCGTGGTTGGCAGCAATCTTGTCATGTTCAGCTTTGGTCTCGTGCAAAAGGTCCAGCGAGGCAGCATCCATATGGACCGCCCAGGCTAGGGCCATTCGCCAACCATCCAAAGGGGTTGTGCATTTTGCACCCGGCAGCACTGAGGTAGCGGCTGTCAACCGAAGGCGTTCCTCTTCTATATCCCGGAGGTACCGTAGATGGGGATATGGTGTATACCTGTCGGCATAGAATGACTCCATACTGCCTTTGTTGATCGCCTCACGGAAGGCTTTGATCCGACCCTGGGCCATTTGGCGGAACTCTATGACTGGCATAGTTTCCGCATCATGAATGTGGTCCGGCCGGTAGGACGGATGCATCTGCGAGAGCCAGTAAGAGTTGCTGAGTGTTATTTCACCACGATCCACCTGATGTTGTAACGCCGCAGTCAATTTCAGTATGCCCAACATCTTGGTGACCCAAAACGGGGATTTGTGTACCATCGCGGCCACATCGGCCAGGGTCAGGCAGGGGTCGGTTTCCATGATCTTGTTGATTTGACGCGCATATTCTATCCGGGTTGTCTCAGGGCGGATAGCGTTCGCCTGTATCTGGAGCGACAACAAAAGTGTGTCAGAGACATCGGCGACAATGGCAGGCACGGCGGGGATGAGGGCATCACGGCAGCAGTTAAGCCGGTAGAGCCCGTCGACCACTTCGTATTGATCGGGACCCCGGTGCGCGGCGGGGCGGACACACAGGCTATTGAGTAACCCATGGTCTTTGATGGAGTCAAGCATCTCCTCGTACAACAAGGTCCGACGGTTGATGACCCGGAGAACCACCGGTGGTTCGTGGATATTGATAGTCGGTATGACTTGGATATTCGGTATAGTCGACATAACTGGGCTGGTGACTTTTGGGTGTGAAAAGGAACCACCAAGTGTGAAAAGGCACCAGCAACTGCCAATTTGGCATGTGGTGAACTTACAAGACGGACAAAAGGTACACAGTATACTATACGGAAAAAGTCGACGTTTTGTCCAGGAAAAAACTGGACTTTCGCCATTTTGTCCAAAGTTTTCAAAATACTGCCGGACTTTCACGGGGCTGGTGCCTTTTGGGTGTGAAACATCTTTGAGTTTTCACACGATTTAAGAACTTTCACACCTAAAAGGCACCACCCCAGGGTGGTCTAAGTCCTTTGGTATTCTTCTTTTACAATATCAGACTGTCTGTTTCAACCTAAAAAGGGTTCAGCGAGTAGCGGTCTATGATTTTTCATTTTGAAAACGCTTTCAAAAATACACCCGTTGCGGCCATCAGTTTTCGCGCTTTTAGGTTGTGAGCCTCATCGCCGATTCAGTAATCGTTGCATTCCTCATAACCGCACCACCCGTGGTTGTGGTGCCTTAACGTGTGCCAATGACACCAGGCCAACCAGAAATTTCTTGACTTTCGGTGACTTCCGTGACTAAGCCTTGACAGCGGGCCCCACAGCATATTATGATGGTGTGAGATGACACGGATATGCCGGTTGACCAGAAAATTCAAAGTTTTCCCGGATAATCAACGTCTTCGTGCCGTAATGTATGGTGTAAACACCATTAGGAGCACAGTATGAAACCAACCGGCCCGCCTACCGTAACATCGGCCATTCAGTATTTTCTCACCCATAATTCACCAAACTCCCCCGACCTAGCTGCCCTTTACAACCCGGGTATGGAAGCCCAAATCAATGTCGCCCGCATGGATGGCGATCCGGTTGAAGGCCGCCGCAACACCTACGAGGACGGGGAAACCAGGTGGTGGAACATCCGGATTCCAAAGAGTGCCGACAAAGACCCGAACTGGAACGACTACGCACTCCAGTTCTCGCTTGAAAAGTACGCCCACAGCATCGGAATGTCAGGTTGGAACTGGCAAGAGCGACGAAGCTATTTTGTCGGGTACGACTTCGATTCGATCGTCGGACACGCCCCGGGAGTTGGCGTTTCGGACGAAGAACTTCAGAAAGTTCGCGATGTCGTTGAAGACATCCCTTGGATCGAGACACGATTCAGTACCGGTGGGAACGGACTCCACCTGTATGTTCATTTTGCCGACCCACCTGAAACTGCAACCCACACCGAACATGCGGCCCTAGCACGGGCCGTGCTTGGCGTTATGGCCAAGGAAGCGGCTTTCGATCTTGCTGCCAGCATGGATGTCTGCGGTAACATTCTGTGGTGTTTTCGCAAAGACGTTCTGGAAGAAGGTAGTCAGGGTTTGAAGCTTATCAACCCGGCTACCGAGAAGTTCGACAAAGTCCCTGTGAATTGGCGAGACAACGTGGCTGTTATCTCACGACAAGCAAGACACATTCGGGTGCAAGGTCTGGCGGGCCTTGAACATGAAGAAACACCCTTTGAGGAATTGGCACGGGCACGGAAACGCATCCCGCTTGAGGCATCACACAAGGCGGTAATGGAAGACCTCGAAGAGTCGGGGTTCTCGTCGGTCTGGGTAGCTGACCATTGGCTACTTCAAACGCACACGGCGGCGATCAAAGACTTATACAACAGGTATGCTGATGAAGGTCGACCACTAAAGGGTTTCTTTGACACACTATCTGGCGGTGCCGATCCTTCCAAACCCAACTGTTTTCTGTTTCCAATGAAAGAGGGTGGGTGGCGTGTCTTTCGGTTTGGCATGGGAGCCGTGGAAGCTGATACATGGGACCAAGCTCCCAATGGCTGGACTCAGTGTTATTTGAATCAGGCACCATCGTTGGAGGATGCGGCACATGCTCTCGGTGGTATCGAGGACGGTGACAAACCCGGCACGTACATATTTGAGACCGGCTTGTTGGCTCTTGAGGCAGTTAAGGCGATGGGTAAGACACTGGACTTGCCAGACGCCCTGAAGACCCGGGAGACTTCGTTGTCGTTGACCAAAAAGGGTAGCCGCCTGCACATCAAGGTTGTGAAGAAGAAGTCTGACGAGGAAGACGATGTGAAGATGCCGGGGTGGCTTGCAAAGAAAAGCCATTGGACCCGGTTGGAGTCAGTTGTTGTCCCAGAACTTGAGACCACACCTGAACATTACGAGCACGACAACTTTGTCCGTTGGTGCTGGCAAGGCGGCATCGAGGCAGGTTGGGCAATTCATGAAAGTGGGGCGTGGAAGAACTTGAAGAAAGACAATGCGAGAACAGCGTTCCGTGGTTTGGGCTACAATGGTCCTGAAACAGAGAAGCTGATGGGCGAAGCTTATCTTGACCCCTGGGCACTTACTACGATTCCGTTCGGCGTCGAGTATCCTGGCGGGCGAGTCTGGAACCGGTTCGCACCTCAGTGGACGTACCAACCAGCAAACCTACCCGCTGATGTCGAACCGCACCACCCACATTGGGACATGGTGCTGAGACATTCCGGGCACGAACTTGATGGACCTTTGAAGCACAATCCCTGGGCACAGCAACATGGTATCTTCACCGGCGGGGATTATCTCCTACACTGGGCAACCAGTACGCTGCGTGAACCCGAACAGCATCTTCCGTATTTGTTTCTCTGGGGACCACAGAACAGCGGTAAATCTATCTTTGGTGACGCCTTGGCTTTGCTAATGAGTGATGGTGCAGTGGAGGTTGCCAACCAGGCCATTACGAGCAACGGTGGCTTCAACAGCGAACTCAAGGGTGTCATTGTGGCCCGTGTGGAGGAAATCGACCTCCGTGAAGCTGGCGGTAAATACTACAACCGTGTGAAGGACTGGGTCACGGCTGAGACATTCCAGGTACACAGGAAGGGGCAAGAGCCTTATACGATCCCCAACTACCTGAAGTTCATCCACACTGCGAACAACAAGAACTTCTCCCCGATCTGGCCCGGAGATAGCCGAATCACAACCATTTGGGTACCGGCCTTGTCGGTAGTTGACGGACAGACCACAGAGATTCCCAAGCCCGAGTTACTCAAACGTCTGAAAGAGGAAGCTCCGCACTTTATGACCACGATCATGCGGACTGTATTGCCACCCCAGACCACACGTCTTCGGATACCTGTGGTCGAGACTGCGAGTAAGCAGACTCTCACGGAAACGGCAATGACCCCCTTGCAGCGATTCTTGCACGAGAACTGTTTCCATGTACCTGGTAACAAGATACTTCTCACAGAATTCTTGGCGACATTCCAGGCCACATTGACGCCAATCGAGTTGACCAAGTGGACACGTAACCAGGTCAAACAAGAGTTGGAGCCACCCTACCTATATGGTACGGACAGCCGACGCCAGATGTATGTTGCGAACGTGTCATTCACGGAGCCGACAACAGCAGAGGCAGCGGTGATGGAAACCCAACCTGAATACTTCGTAGAGAATGGATTTTTGAAACTTACGACCAAGGGGTCGGATGACACAGGAGCTATGTGATGATTGCTGTAGACGTTTATCGTTGTTACGGATTCGCAAGCCGTTCGGTACTCACCGCTGAGCATGTTGGAACCATGCTGGAAGAAGACCGTCCAGACGACGAGGATAGCTTTGCGGACCATCACGATGGCGATTTGGTTTGTTACCCCGAATAAGCAGGCAACGTAATGGCACATTTTATCCAAGCCAATGGCACGATGAGACACAACATCCCTGTCCCGTTGTCATTGACGGCCTTGCAGCAATACGTGCAGGGGTTTGTCCAGTTCATTGATTTGTCAGGTGGTGACTGCATCGCTGTCAATGAAAAGAGTGCCGAGTATGGGGACGCGAACCAAACAGCCACGGCTTTGGCGTTTCAACCCATCTGTGGTCCGGCAGTCTTGTTCCATCCCGGTGAACTAGAATGACACAGTTCCGAGAAGAATCTGATGTGGCCAAGCCCTTCAACAAAAAGAAGAAGGTCAAGAAGAATTTTGGCGTCGAGTACCTGGGCCCCAAGATGACTTTCCCGAAAGGCGTGCTTGTTTGGGAATACGAGTGGCGTATCCACCGATGGTACGCGACAGAGAAACAACGAGACACCGCATTGGCCAGTTTGATAAAGAGTGAGTGCTATATTTACCGTCAGCATACCAAAGAGGCTGCCAAGGGTGGCCCAAGATACCGAAAGGTGGATCGATGAGGATAATTGGATTCGGACATTCAAAGCGTGCAGGCAAGGATACCATCGCAGAGATGGTCGCTGGACATTTGCGGACTGGCACTAACTGGTCAGTACAGATGACGGGCTTTGCCGACAAGCTCAAAGAAGTATGTCACAACCTGTATGGTTGGGACGGTCTCATGGGCAAGGACTTCTACAACACACCGGAGGGTGCGCCACTGCGAGAAGTCCCACTGCCAACGATCGGAAAGTCGCCCCGCCAAATCTGGATCGACATGGGCACCCCGGCCGTCCGGGAACGTGTCTATGACATGACGTGGGTCGAGTTCACCTTGCGGCCAGCCAATCCACCGGATGTCTTGATTATCCCCGATGTTCGGTTCCCGAATGAAGCACAACGCATCCATGAACTTGGCGGCATTTTGGTCCAGGTCGAACGGCCCGGGTTCCCGGCCGGTAACGATGTGGCCGACCAAGCTCTCGTTGGTTATGAGGGCTGGACTGCCAAGGTGACGAACGATCGCGATCTCCAGTACCTTGACTATTGGGCCGAGATCATTGCCTGTCACGTTGGTGGGGCTTTCAAGGACCAGACGTTGCAGGAGTTGCTTGACAACGCCCGCACGCGACTTGACGAGTCTGTTGCCCACTGGCAGCAAGTCATGTCCAATCTACAGAATGGGGGCTGAGACCATGGCCAAGAAACCCGCAGCAGAAGCCGCCAATCAAGCTCGCCGGTTGATCGCCGGGGCCCTCGCTGACTTTTTGAACCACCTGATAAAGCAGCGAGAACCCATGCTTGTAGGGGGTCAGTACAAACCTGACAACTTACTGCGGGCATACGTAGAGTGGAGTAAGCTCCGTGGTTTTGACTCTGGGAGCCCGGATGGCGAAGCCTGGGGACAGCTTTGCATCGGTGGATTCATGCAGGGTATGCCAGAAGCTCCTGAGACGCCGCTGACGGGCCTACAGGGCCCTGGTCGTAAGAAACCGCCTTTCGACCCACCTTCCAAGCCGGAGCCGCCCAAACGGCCTCCTATCGACCTGGGCGCTGGTAACGACGTGGACATGGACTCGTATGACGATACTCCAAAGGGCCACAGACGCCAGAAGTGGGAGGACGAGGGCGAGGATTGGAAGAAGGGCAAGCCGGAGGACCCCGATGAGTAAACTGCATAGTTCCATCGCCCATTTGATGGGCAACTTGATGTGTGCGATCGATGTCGAGACCACCGGGCGGATACCCGGGTTTCACGAGATCATCCAGATTGCGGTTCAGCCACTGGACAGCGACTTTCAGGTCCTGCCGGACATCCGGCCGTTTTACACTGAAGTCGCGCCAGAATACCCGCAGCGTGCGGAGAGATCAGCCACCAAGATTCATGGGCTGGACCTAAGATACATCTGCCAGTATGCCCCGACCCAACTCAAAGCTGCCGACATGTTTGATGATTGGTTCCAGCGGCTTCAGTTGCCGATAACCAAACGGATCGTGCCGCTGGCACACAATTGGGCCTTTGAGCGATCCTTCTTGTTACCTTGGCTCGGGCTTGATGCTTTGGATGACATGTTTCACATGCACCCCAGAGATTCAATGTTGCTGGCCATCTCCATCAACGATCGCTACACTTTCCGGTGCCAGCCACGACCATGGCCATCTGTAAGCTTGGCATCGTTATGCGAGAAGCTCGGCATCGTCAATGAAAAAGCCCATGACGCCTTGTGTGACGCACGGGCTGAGGCTAAGGTGTATCGTCAACTGATGGTCCACTCACTGGTATAAATCACAGGCGGGGCATGCAGCCCCGTCGATCTCGACTAGCTTACCAGTGCGGTTGCAATGAAGTATCATTGCCATACAACCACAACTCTGTGCCTTCCCCTCTACGGGGACACGATGTTCGCAGTTGGCGAACTTGGGCAAAAAGGTCCAAGCGTCCGGGCTCTTTAGATTTGTGGTTTTCCGTTCGTACCCGTCTGGGACTGGAGGCGGTTCCCAGCCCTTCTTTGGGTACACGATGGTCCCATCTTTATGAACACGGGGTCTTATGTATCCGGACATGTTTTGTTCCATGAGTTTTTGTTGGGTGGCTCGCTCGGCTGCTTGGCGTTTGGATATTGCAGTCTCCATGGCTCGAATTGCCTTTTCTGACCGTTTTAGAACAGCAGCGTCCCTTTTTGCCTCACTGATGGCTTTAGCTTCTCTGCGTTTAGCCGCCTCAGCCCGACGCTCAGTTTTAAGCAGTTCACGGGCCAACATTTTAGCCGGATGTTTCTTGGCACGCTCCGCTCGTCTGGCTGCGCGAGCATCTGCACGGACTGCTCTGGCCTCTTTCCTGGCCACCCTGTCCCGTGCTGCCTGGGCCCGTTGGTCTGCCAACTCGGCCTCGCGTTTGGCCCTGGCCTCTGGCCCGGCGTCAGGCTGGCTATACTGGGTGTTACCCTGCTGAATGGCTGCACGTATTTGTCTATCACGTTGTCGTGATTCCTTTTTGGCTGTTTTTACGTCAGCCCGACGGTCCCGCTTCGATTTGGCCTGTGCTTGGAGAGTGGCCTGTGCTTGGGCCAGGGCTTTCATATCCTCAAGTGGTGTATCGGTGTGTGCCGCATCCTCAAGAATCTTCTTGAAAGTTTGCATGTAATACACGCGCTCAAGTTGGGCAATGTCTTCGGTCATTCTTCATCACCTGTGTAAGTTTCCCACCATGGTGGTGCGTCCCAAGGCTTATCGTCTGGGTCTGTGGGTTCGGCTTCTCTGTCACCACATTCACACCCACTATAGAGTAGCCTGGAAGCGTACTTGGTTGTGTACGGATTATATTCCTCATCGTAGCCGGGACATACTTCCTCGTTGGCATGTTCAACGCCTCCGTATGGGTATTCCCCAAGCGAAGAGAGAAAGTCCCACCAGCCGTATGTCGTATTCCAAAGATATCGCCGGAGATAGTCGTTATGGCCAGTGACCAGGCCGCTCCGTTTAACCCACATCCCGTTGGTAAGATATGCTTCGCCCCCGGTCCATTCCCAACCACCCACATCCCTGTCTTCCCTTGGCTCCCAGTCGCCATCCCCACCAGTCTTCTGGTAACCATGATTCCAACTAACGGTGCAATGATTAGGCTGGTTGATCCAGCACGCATAGTCTTGGTCTATTAAATTCACCCATGTTTTTATGTCCCGTGGCTTTCTCTTGCGACAGTCCCCAGGGTTTGACTTCCACCAAGGGTAATCCCATCTCACTGGTGCTGGCTCAAGCGCCAGCCAGGCTGTTATAAGCGATTCAGTATTCGACATCATGCTAACCGTGCTGATTTGCCCCTTTCTAAGTGGGATACTTCCTTGGAGCGCCTGGTGTTCGGTAGCGGCTGACTCCATTTCGCCCAATTGTTCATCAGCTAGGGCTTCAAGACGGTCATGCTCGGCTGAGATATCGTCGGCACCTTCATCCAATTCTTCAATGTAGTCCTCTTGATCCTCAATATGCTCTTGTGCTTTTTCGCAGGCCCCCTCAAGGCTTTTATCGTCAGAGGCTTTGTTGCAGATATAATCCTTGAGCTTGTTTAGTTCCTCCAAGCGTTCTTGGGCACGCTCTTTTTGTTCCTCGAACCAGTCTATACCAACTTGAAATCCCGCTTGTAGTGTACGCCATTTATTGTACTTCCCATCTGCCGCCCATGCCCTTGTGTAGGCTTGGTACATCTTTTGCCCGTGCTCTATTGCTGCTTCCTGAAACTCTTGGCCCTCGTCAATAAATTCATTGACCCAATGCCGCTGCCATTGTCCAAAGAGGCCATGGTCGCTAGTACCATAGTTAGCGCTCTCTTCAACATGGTCGGCCCAAAACTCTGTGTAGGTATAACCACATAGTTGTTCTGGTGTATACTCAATACCAGAATCAACAAACGGCACCTGGTTCCAGTCATACTGGGCTGGTGGCTCTGGGCATTCATGTGCGTTTGCACACGTTATGCAACAGTCACACCAACCCTCATCGATGGCATCTTCGATCTCGTTCAGTATACCGGCGGTCCAAAGCTGGCCTGGGTCTTTTATGTCTTCCAACTCCGTCCAGAAATCTTCCCATTCGGTACCTCGCTCCGGCGGGTAGAAACACAATTCCTCCAGTTTTTCGCGTATTTTTTCAATATCCTTTTGTGAATAAATATGGGGCTTCGTGGGGAGTTCTAGTTTCTCGACATCGGAACAGTTTCCAATCGGATTCTCACACAAGTCGTTGATGGCCGTCAGGAGTACAATGTAATCGTTGAACGTGAATAGATCATCCTCTGCCCACTTGTGGACATCCTTTGGGATGGGCGGGTCAGCATTGGGGTCTTTTTTTGCTTTTGGCACTGGCCTTATTCCTCGTCTGCCGGTGGGGGCATCTCTGGTAATCCATCGCTGAGAATCTTGTAGACCTTCGCAGTGGAGAAGTCAGTCAGGGCTGCACGTTGTACACGGACCCCAAATTGCCGAAGCCGTTTCTGTACCATACGGGTCAGTTGCTTTTCAACTTGGCCCGAGATGTTTTGCAACAGGTCGTCGAGGATCCACTTAGTTATCACCTCGACTATCGCGGCCTGGGTGATGTCGTAGATGGTGGCGTCTACGTCATAGTTCCGCTTGCCAATGGCGCGCACCACATCGCTTATCGTGTAAACGACGAGTGCGCCAACAACGACCTGTTGCTTGTCTCTTGTCATCAAAGCTTGTGTCTTGAGGTTGAGCGTCTGACGGGCTGTCGGGATCACTTCAAACTCAGTAGAGAATGGCCAGTACCAGTGGAACCCCGGTGCCATCTCTTTGGGCTCTTTACCCCAGGGCCATTTCACACCACCATGTGTTGACCGGATGATAATTGGCCTTGGAACAAAGTCCAGTATGGCCATGACGATGTCATTGATCCAGTTGAGGAATTCCATCAATCATCCTCCCCAGCTTGGAGGAAGCAGGTTTGGCAGCCCCACTTCTCGCCCTCTTTGTCGTACTTGAAGTCATACTGTTTGTTGGGCGTTTTCTCGTCATCGGGGTCTTCGCCAGATACATGGGCCTCATCAGCGATACAGACCCGGAGTTCACCTTCGCTATTGTCACCACCGGGCCCGCCGTCATCCTCAACAAGAACCACCATTTGATCCAGGGTGCCATAGTCAGACTCGCTGGTCTTTTCGGTATGCCGGATTTTGGTTTGATCGATGTAGATGACATTGTAGCTTAAAGAAGGCATTTGAATGAACGGATCATCAACATTATTGATGCCAGTCATAGCAAGCCATAACGCAGGCTGTTCGGAAGATTCCACATTAGCGTGTGTGGTATCAACAAACACCGGGCGGGGCGTGAAGTCCACGTCCGATGGGTGCGGATCACCACGATCGCTTTGTGGACCCATGCCTTGGTTGGGTCCGCCCATGTAAATCACTCCCTCACCAGTCAGGGTATCATAGACACCAATCGGAAGGTCACCGGTGGCATTGGCTCCGATGTTATCCCCACCGGCAAGCCCCAGGTCGATTTCCGACTGGGTGGGAAAATCCCATTCGGCTGGCACAGTGGCTGGCCAGGCAAAATCGTAGGCCTCCATTTCACCAGACTTCACTGGTAACCAGCATTCCATCGTCATGGACTGATTATCGGTGTCAAGATCAGCCACCTCCAAGATACCCTTTACCGGGCCGTTCGCCACATAGGGTTTATCAAAGTCCAGTGTTATGGCGTCAAAGGCCTCAAGATTGATTTTCTGAAGAAATGTATCGAACTTCAGACGCTTCCAAGTATTTGATTTTCGTATCAACCAGAAGGTTGCCACCTTGTGGATGATGTCAGGTTGGTTGTAGATATAGTATTCGTACTCCTCCTCTTGGATACCATATTTGCGAACATTGTGTCTCAAGATGAGTTTGTTCAACTCTTTCTGGGCATAGCTCACGCGCCAAGTTGCCGTGTATTTTGTGACGACATTCTCTGTGGATGTCAGTTCCATGACAATCGTGTTGTGATCGATATCCGTCTCTGTGATTGTATCCACGGCTGCTGGTTCCTCAGCCAGGTATCGGATATAGAATATGCCATCAATCAATCGCAGACTACAACGAGCTTGGAACGCAATCTCGTTTAGCACGGCTACGATATTCTTTCGTTCCAGCAACGCAAAGTTGGCCGGGAAGATTTCCAGTTTGGCTTGCACCTCATCAAAGCTGACAAGGTCATAAGTCATCTCAGAGTATGTGTCAATGAGGTACTTGAGGATGTCACAAATGTTGGGCCCAACGTCAGACTGGAACGTAACATAGAGGTCGTCATCCCATTCCTGATCGGTGATGGTGCTCAGCGCTTTATTGACGACCACTTGCACGGTACTAATTGTACCATACGTGATTTCGCGAACTTCATACAGGTCAGTGGGGACATGCGTCAAGACACTCAGCCCATGAAAATTTTTGAAGGCCTTTACCTGGAGAACAGTTCCGGGTACAATACTGACAATGTACGTGATTGGTTCATCGCCACCGATGCTGACTTGTGAGCCAGAGTTGGCCCAAAAGTGTTTGAGGACATCATTTTTTGGTGGGTTCGGCTCGGGGTTGGGGCCACGGATAAAAAAGGCTTGGTCACGCCGAACACATTCCCCGTTGATCTTGAAATTCCCTGATGACATACTGCCGACCGGTGCCGATTCGCCACCAGTACATGGTATCTTTGATTGCAGTTTGATATCGGCTGGAACACCAGGGTCCTGTTGACAATATGGGGAGCCGTTGTCGGTGGCATCTCTAGTAGCCGCCTCTTCGTCAGGCGGGTGACTGCGGCTGGAGATATGGAACATATCCTCTTCACCGACGGCGGTACTGAAACTACCAGTGAAATAAGCCCCGCCGATTACCAACGTGATACCACCACGGGGAAAGTCTTCACCACCAAGTATTCGCACAGGGTTGCAACCAATCCCTTGTGCCAGGGCAGCATCCACCGTAGCTTGACGTTGGGCAATGGCACATTGCTTGGCCCGTAAGTATTGATCCCAGGCTTTCGTAGCCTGTTCGTTAGCAGCATCGGCCTTATCGTAATGATCTTTTGCGACATCATTATCGTGACCCTGCCATTGGGCCGCGACATTCCAATGATGAGCCGCCGTCATATGGGCCAACATGGTATTGGGTGGTTTGGCCCCATACGGAGCATTGAGATGTTCTGAAACGCCACTAAGAATCCCAACAGGGCATAGCGTGGTACCCGTCACTGCTTTGTTGCATTGAACCGCCGGGACATCGATTCCGGTGCCGAAGATAGACGGCCACACCCGACCAACCATATCTCTTGGGATAAATGGGAACTGGCCTTCCTCGGGTGAGAAGCCCGCTTCCTTGTCTTCAATTTGGGTCACCACGCTGAACGATACTGTCTGGTCGCCTTCGACCCAGGACACGGGAGAACTGATCTTACCACGGAAGAGCAGGAATTTGTCATCCAGAGGCATACCTTCAAACCAATGGTATACCCACACGTCGCGCTTGTGGATATCAAATTGGTCCATGATAGCTTTGATGCTACCATCGGTGTCGTCCAATTTGATATCCATTTCCGCAGTGTCTTCGTTTTGGTCAATGCTGATGACATTGTCCAGTGCGCTAACTTCCACGATCTTACCTGGGATGTTACCAACATCACGATCAGCATACGAAGCTCTGGTCGTGCTGGCTTCAAGATTCCATTCGATCTCGATTATTACGATGGGCTCGGTTCCGAGACGTGTTTGCATCGCGGCGATGGCAGTGGCTGACAAGTTTCTCATTGTAGAATTCCCTCAAACTCAAGTTGTATGGTTTGACGCTCTTGCCCTGGGCAGTTCCCCGATCGATTGGGGGTGCTAAACTCAAACGGATCATTTACAAAATTGCCCACCCAGACACGATCAAGGTGGTCAGTGAGCCGAATGGTTGAGGCATAATAGGATGTGATGAATGCCCTCAATTCCAACGCTTTCATACGAGACAGAACCAGCGAGAACACAAGTCGACGCCGCCGGTTTTTCGTTTTGATATACGTGTAAAGTGTCCCGTCCATGGCACGCTTGGTGGCGACCTCATCTGTCAGTTCTTCACTGTCCCCTAGTTGGGGGTTAGGCAGGAAAGACGTGGTTTGAATACCAGGATATGGGGCTTCAAGTGTCAGCACGGGGCATCTCCTATCTGTATAATCGTTGCAATCCGGAGAATCATACTACATCTTACACTAGATGGAGTTGTGTGTCAAGGACAAAACATACCGATTTCGATGGTTTTCTAAATTATCTCACGGGGACCCTCGGAAAGTTCATCGCCGCATTGATTTGCTCGATAGTCATGGCCCGATCATAGATGCGATAATCCTGACAGTACCCATCAGAACTCTGCGAAGACGGGGACAAGAGACTGATCTGTAGATTCGTGGTGGTTGGGCTGAAGTCAACATAGTTATCAGCATGCGTTTGCGTGACTTGAGCAACACCATCAATGTACCAGACCATGGTCAACCCCTTGCGAGTGATTGCATAATGATGCCATTCGCTATCTGTAGCTTCCCAGTGATTGAAGGACGAAGTCACAGAGACACCACCGTTGGTGGACTTTTGGCAATACAGATAGACATTGTTGTTGTAGAGCATACAGTAGATGCTACTGTTGTTCCCGTTGTAGTTGCTCATAAAGTGGTTTGCAGTTGCCGCGCCAGGATCGTTCGATTTCCACCACCATGAGATTGTGAAATCCACATTCTCGGCTAGGTATGCCTTAGTTGCAGCGTCTGTGAGATAGATGCAACCATGGCCAGCCACATCAAAGTCCAAAGCTTGGGCCCCATGAACACCAGCAACGGTGTTGTCCTCGGTGTTTGGAGTAGTCTCATGCTGGACAGTTTGGTGCTCAGCATTCGCAGAATAATCAGTCACAACATTGCTAGCGGCATCGTCGTCCATCTTCAACCAAAGCACTGGGTCCTTCATCGGGATATCCAGACCGTGGATGATTGCAAGGCTTCTCGCCTGCACGGTACCAGCCGCCAGATAAATCTCTTCAAAGTCAGTGCCATCTGATCGCATACGGTAAACATTGCCACCAACGTTATTGCCCCAGTAGATGAAGTCATCTCGTGGGTTGTACACCATGCCACCAGCAGCGGGGCCGTTTGTTCCCATTGTTCTTAGCAGTACGATATTTGATCCATCTTCGTCGGCCCGCTTGATCTTACCATCTGAGTAACAACCCCAAAAGATATGACCCTTGTTGTCACCGGTTATTGATATCGGATAATTCCCGACATTGGTAAGACCGGACAGCCAATTTTCTGAATTGCCGCCATCACAGTCGGCCTTACGAATGTAGTCGTCGCTTCCGCACCAGTAAATCTTACCCTTAGTACCTTCGTTTTCCTGACACCACATACCACGGGTCGCTGTACCCGTATAGCCAGACGGAAGGATATTTACAGGTGTGCCGCCTGTGAATGGCATCTTCCAGATACCATACGTATGCGAATAGAAGTAGAGTTCCTCACGGGTTTGACTGATACATAAGGCCCGAACAGTAGACGCATCGTCGTGCATCAGCACTGGCGTTGTGAGCATCTCTGGATCGCCTGAACGAATTTGCCCCAGTGAATAGTCAGCCCAGAACAACATACGTGAAGTGTTGGCGTATGCCGACTCGTTGAGAATTTGGGCCGCAACTTGGCCGGTCAGTATTCGCAGGTTCTCACCCTTGGTATCGATATTGTGCATGTTGTGCAAACCATCAGCAAAGATCATCAGCTTGCTCGTGCCATCACCACGGGTCGGCAGATGTTTGTGACAGATCGTCACGCCATCAATGTCACCACCAGAAGGTGACCACAGGGCTGTGATGCCCGTGCCACCGGTTGCTGGCCCAATAACTCGTCCATAGACAGTACCCGAGTAAGCCAGATACATGGTATCGTTATCTGGGCTATACGTGATGTTTTTGTCAGAGCCACCGGTGCCGAACTGCCCGGCTGCGCCGGTATCATATCCCATGACTTGGTATATGTTGGACTGATTGGTCCAGATGACTCGGCGGTTCACGTTGTCAATACACATATGCCATGGGGTGGCGGTTGCAAGTCGTGTTGTGACGCTGGAGCCATCATAGTTGCAGTACAGGATTTTCCCGGTGTTTCTGGAGGTCCAGTAGACCCGCTGTGATTCTCTTTCACAATCCAGAGCGTAATAGTTGGAATCAGCGGCCCCTGAGGTTCGGATAGTTCGTCGGTCTGTACCGTCGAGATTGGAACGAAACATCGCAGGACCGTCGTCCGTGAAGAACAAGAAGCCCGCAACTGGGTCTATGGCCATCCGGTAGATATAGGGTCCAAGTACCCGGTTATCTATCACCACCTCTGGTCGTGAGCCATTTAGATTGCTGCGCTTGATACAACGATCGGCCCAGTCAACCCAGTATATCTTGCCATTGACATCATCACATTTTAAGGAAGAGACAGCAGTCACTCTACCCTCCATCAACTTTGTGTCGGCCGTGAAGTCAAGGTCGATTCTGCGGATTGACTTCGAGGTGCCCACATCAGCAACATAAAGTTTTCCGTCAGTGTCATCGGGGCAGTTACCAGGAGCACCACCAACGGGATCGCCGTCCCAGGTCCCGACACCCAAGTAGTTTTCACTACTATCTGATTTGTCGACTACGATCTGTAAGTCAGTACCAGTGAGAGGTTTGATTTTCCAGACGTATCCGTCACCGTTGGCGAAGTACAGATACTCATCGTTGTGGTTATATTCCAAGCCCGTTGCATACGAACTCGCAGACCAGACAACACCAAGGCTGCCACCAGCCGTGGTGCCTCGGCGTATTCGGCTCCCTCCGGTGTCGTCTTCTGTCCAGAACAACCAACCGTTGATATAATCAATTGTGAGTCGGCGGGGGTTGTTAGTAGAAGCCAGCGTATGGACTGCTGTTTTGCTGGTCCCATCAAAGTTCATTGAATAGATGATGTCGACGCCCTTCTCAGAAACATAGAGCTTCTTCGCGATCGGATCGACTGCCAGCCCTGAACACTGCGAGGAGGAGCCCATACTGACTTGGTTAGAGCCATCAAGGTTGCATCTTTGCAACGTGCCAGCATCATATTCGGACCACCAGACATACCCATGCTCTGCGCACACCGCCATAGCAAACGGACGACCGAGCCCAGTCTTGATACGCTCATAGAACAAACCGTCTCTGGACATTCGGGACATCCAGCCGTGGGTGACGCTGCTGGTCCAGTAGATCATCTCCCCAGACTGCTGTGTGGATATCTGTTCAACAGAATCCTCCTGGGTGTAATTGAGCAGCCTGTATTCCGAGCCATCCGTATTGCAGACATAAATCCCGGCATCATAAGACGCCGCCCCAGAGTTCAGCATGATGATCTGTGACTTATCAAAGTTGACCCCGATGTTCCCAGTCCGGTCATCACAGATCGGTCGGGCAACTGGGTTGGAACCCCAGGCTTTGAAGTAGGTGCCCTCGACTGTGAATTCACCGTTGTCGGCCACACCATTATACCAGTCGGGAATCATGGTAAGATCACCATGGTCATAGCCACGGACGACGCCATTCACCACGGTGGCAGCAACGCCTTGCAGGTCAGTGACGGTGTCACTTGTGTAGTTCACGTCACCGATCAGAATGTCAGTTGCCCGGGCCTCGAAAGCAATAGCTGTTTCGTTGTTCCACACATACCATTGGCCACCACTGTAGTGTACCGCCACTGTGTGCTCGCTCCAGCTTGTTGGATACGATGCATATGCGAAGCGGGTGCCAGCGTCTTCCTCAGTGTACATAATCCACCCGGTTCCAGACCAGGAGTCAGGTCCACCAAAACCGGGCCCTGTGTCCCCAAGGAACTTGTACCGCGAAGCATCACAGAAGCCTACGCCTGCTGTGTAGAAGTCTCCTGAGGTAAATGTGTTCAGGTACCAGGGGCTTTGCGCAGCACACCACATATCGGGGCTTGAGCCGCCTTGATAGAAGGTGTCACAGTTGATGGTGCAATCGTCCATCTCGTCTAGGGCTTGAGCATTGGTATTCACCAGAGACACGTTGCCCGGGCTATCAATGGTTTGGCCATTCATATCAAGATCGCCATGTCGCCCATAGAAATTTGCGGGTTGGACCCCGCCACTTAGGACAATATCGTTGGCGTCTTCGACAAAGATACAGCCTTCATTGATGGTCGTGCGATTCTCGAACCACTCTGTGTCGCTGTCTAACGGCAACAGCCATCGCATGCTGGACTTGTGGTAATGTTTGGGACTCGCACCTTGGGCTAGCGGGCCTGGCAGCACCGCAGAATCCCATTTGCCCCAGTCTTTCATGTGGCCCACGAACTTGTACCCGTCCGGCAAATAGTCAGCGTAGTTGCCCAAAGTCGCATTGTCATTGGGGTCGGCTTCTAACACAGACCCACAGGCTGCGGTTGCATCGAGTTCCCCATCGATATACAATTCGACATTGTTGTTGTAACGTCGCAGCCAAATATGCCGCCACCTGTCACATTGGCCAATGAGTGTTGTGACGCTAGCGAAGTTGATACCAACCCCGTTAGAACCCTCGTACCCAAATCGTACCTTGCCAGGGTAGATGGCATGATCCGCGTTGTATAAAAGAATTGTCACGGACGGAGTTGACAACCAGGTGTTACCACCCACGGCTGTGGCAAAAAGCACCTCATAGCTACCGCCGGGAACCCCCGTCGCGGGCCGAATCCAGCCACCCAAAGCCCATTCGGCATCAGCCGACCCACCAGCAAACGGCGTGGCATTGTTCATATGGAACTCGCCTGTCCCGTCAAAGTAGTAGCAAGGCCAGGTGCCTTGGCTCAGCGTATCGATTTCCAAATCACAGAAATCAACATCCCCTGGGGTGGCCCCCGTGCTGAGATCGATGTGACCGGTGCCACGGGTCCAGACAAACTCACCGGTGCCGCTTATGGCATCAATGACATCATCACTGATGTCCCAACGAACATCACGGCCCGAACAATCAACTGTCACGTCGGATGTAGAACCACCGGTGATGGCGATAGCCAGATCAACCGCAGCAATCGTAACCGGTGTGTATGTGGAACAGTCAATTGTTAGGTCCCCACCGGTGCCTTGCCCACGGAATGCAAGTTGGCCACCGAAGGCATAATCACCAGCCCGGAAGGCAAAGTTGGCAGTGCCGGAGTCAACACGAGCAGTGAAGGTGCCAGTTTCGTAGGTTCCCGGTGTGAACACGGCTGAGGCCGCTGGGTTGATTGCAAACATGGCAGCAATGGAGGCCGTGCCAGCAATATCTTCAACGCCTGCCCCGCCCGTGGAGCCATTGAAGTAGATGTAACCATCTCCACTGAGAGTACCACCAGATTCGAGCGCGAGCTTGGCACCGCTCCCCATCTGGATGGTAGTCCCCGAGTCCACAACCATTTCGCAGCCATCATCGATTTCCAACCGACCGCTGATATTGAGATCGCCCGAGGTGAGCGTGTAACCACCATCAAAGGTGCTGTAGACATTGAAACACCGGAGTTCCGTGATGTCGCTACCGGCTGCGCGGGCTGCCCAAGTCTGTGGTGATCGTGGTCGGATAGAGCAGGTGATGTTTTGTGTCCCAGTATGTGCAGTGTCATCCCAGTCTTGCGGGTAAATGATGGCATTGGTCATTGCTACTGCACCGCTGCCAGCCAATGTGATAGTTGGACCCCACAGGTTCCCACCCGTAATCGTCAGGTCACCGGCTATCAGACTGATGCTACCACACGCATCGGAGTCGGGAGTCGTCATTGTGAGACCATACCCACCAGTTTTGTTACTGATAATATGCTCGTAAGTCCCAGACATCTGGAAGAGGCTGTCTTGGGTGCCACCAAGGAACGAGATCGTACCCGTGCCTGAATCCCACAGGCTGTTACCACTAGAGTTGTCTGTGTACGTCAGGTCTCCATAGAACTGGTAGTTGGGGTTGTTTGTGTCACCCTCGATATAGATGGCATTCATGCCCGTTCCGTAGGTATGGAAAAGCAGGTTGTTGAAGACATACGTCCCTGCTGACGGGGTCCAGGTCCCAACTTCGGCACCGGAGTAGATATTACGGACTTGAACCGAACCTGTGATGTTTGAGTAGTCGCCCGCAACCAACACTGGGGTAGTTGACCCCGATACCAAATCCATGAGCAAATCACCACATGAGATCGTACCATCCAGAAGCACGAGGCCATGCCCGTTGTTTGGACGATAGATTTGCAGGTACCCACCCCCATTCAACACACCGGTGGAATAGATGTACGTGTCTGTATCATAATACGTGAGGATACGGTAAGCCAAGGTGAGTGTACCATAGATTTTGAGGTCACCGCCGTCGACACGCATGTATGATCCAGCCGTCTCGACGGTATAACTGGCCCCGGTGTCAACCGTGACTGCATAGAAGTATTCTGCGGCACCAACGGGGTCGTTGTTCCAATAGCTTTTTCCGACACCCTTCAGGATGAGAGTCCCTGTGCCTTTATCTACGTTAGCCCCAACACGATTGTCGTAGTTACCATACAACGTGAGGTTGGTGGTAGCGTCACCCATGGTCATTGCGGCCGAAGCGTTGTCAAAGGTGAAGTCTCCATAGACGGTGAGGCTGTCCTGATAGGTGCTCATAATCAGACGTGTAGCATCGATGTTGAGCGTGCCACCAATCGTGGAGTCATTGTAGACGTACATCGCGCGACCGCCCGTTTTTGCCACCTGCGTGTTTTCAATTTGATGGCCAAATGTGGAGATGAATCCGTGGGCGTTGCTGCCACTGAACGTGATGGTTCCAGAGCCTTTGGTCCAGGTAATGTTAGAATTCTGAATGTACAGGTATCGCTCGCAGACGAAGTTGGGGTTGTTGACAGAATTGTCAATCACCAAAGAACCGCTGGAAGTTTCATAGTGATACCAGTTGTGGAACGTATAGGTTCCACCACTGTATCGCATTTCGCAGGCGCTGGCATTTTCGTTTCTAACATAAAACTCGGTGATTGATGAATAGTCAGCCGGAACTAGCACAGCAGTGGCAACCGGGTAATAATAATAAAGGTGCGTGCAAGTCACGGTGGCTGAAGCTGAATAACTGACAATACCGCCACCGTTTGCTGGGTAATGGATATAGAAACCCGTGGCACCAGAGATGTTGGCCGTAGCACTGACTGTTGTTTGGCAGTTCCCAAGACACAACAGATAGCCGGTGCAAATCAACGTGCCATCAATAAGACATGTAGGCGAACCAGTCTGGGCACCACAGCGGCCATAGCTGGCCGGGATCGTGATGGTAGCCGTTGAGGCAATCCATAGACTGAAGACATATTTGCTACCAGTGAAGAATGTGCCGGTCCCAATAAGTTTTAGGGCGGCCGTATCACGGTTCACAGTCGAGCAATCAGCGTTGTCGAACGATGTCCCAATGGTCCAAGTAGCACTGCCCATACTGAGAGTAGTGAAGTCAAAGATTGCGCTACCGATTGTGGTCACGTTGTAGGTGGCAGCATCAAAGCTGCCAGCCGTACCAGTGAGGCTGTCAGTTGTCAAATCGTTGGCGAGCGTAACAGTATTGGCCGACTTGTCAAATATGATGTCCTCGACGGCTGGTTCAACCGTGCAGGTTTGGTCGGCACCGCCACTGAAGGTGATTGAACCCGAACCTTTGGACCATACCAGCGAACCTGCGCCGGTATTGGTGGCACTGAAATCTCCCTTGATATCCAGGCTGGCGTTATTGGTGAGCATATTGACGGTGCCCGTGAAAGCCCCGCTGTTGATGACAACAAAATCCATATTGAATGTAGTAGTGCCCGCCGGAAAAATGATATTGTCGGTGTTTTCTGAAAGCGTGATCTCAATGGTGTCTCCAGCACCGCCATCGCCATAGATAGCCGGTACAAATGTCATGCCTCGGGGCTGTGAACAAAGGATATCTGCATTCCAGGTGCCGTCCATTTGTTTGACGCCACGGTTACCCCATTTGAAGTTGACATAACCTGTCGTGCTGTTAATCACACCAGTAGCACTCACGGATATACCACAGCCAGAATACATCTGTAGGACACGGACATCAACATTCAAGGTTCCGTCCACTAGCACGTTGTCATCAGCGGCAGTTGCTACTTGAACATACACAGCGTTTGTCAGGGTAATGCTCGCCCCGGCAGCGATCCAGATGTTGTTGTAATAGCACGTAGTTGCCCCGCCATACCAGGTCTTGCCAACCCCGGTGAGTTTGATAGTGGAAGTTTCTTTGGTGAACGTGATGCCAGCGAAGTACGGATCAAAGTTGCCAGCAATGGTCCATAGGCCTGAGCCCATTGTGATTGTGTCTGTGATGTTGAACGTGACATCGCCGTTGATCGTGACATCGTTTGCGCCCGTGGTCCAGTTGCCGTCGGTCAGCACGAGGCTGGCAGCACCGAAGTCGCTGATGAGTGTGACACCATTGGATGGTTTGTCCACTTCAACACCCACTGCGAATGCGTGGCCTTGGAGGTCGATATTTTGTGCGGCAGAACCCGTGAATTTGATCGCCATAATCCTTCTCCCTTATGCAAAGATCACTTGACCAGTGCTGCTCTCTTGTACGCTTACATCGCCTTGGAAGTCAATGGTGGGGCTGTTTGTTGTCATATCAACCGTCAGGTCCACAGTGTTGGTGCATTGATAGATCACGTCCCCAGTGAATGTGTGGGTCCCTGCGCCATACCTAATCGTGTGGTCTACGCTACTTGGCGAACTGACGCGCAACGTGCCACAGTCGATTGTGCCCGCCACATATGTGTTACCAGGAAGGGGGTATTGAATGTACCCGGTGGTTGTGTCCCATGTCCCGTCGAGCACGGTGATATTGGATTGTGCAAACGATAGATAACCTGTGCCTGTCACCAAACCGCCAGTGTTTAGGATAAAGTTCACATAATAGCATCCAATGTCGCCTGTGCAAGTGAGGGTCCCATCCACAGTGAAATCTCCAGTGTTGGACCTGAAGACTTGGCCGGATGGAATCGTGTACGAACCTGTAATCCACAATGCATAACAGTAGGTGCTACTAGCAGTCATACCTACAGTTTTGCCGGTACCGGTAAGCTTTAGCACCGAGGTACCATAATCAACAGTACCGCAGCCAACCCAGTCCACGTTACCGCTGCACTCCCAGGTCCCAGAACCCATGTACAATGTGTCCCCAGCGTTGGTTAATGTCCAGTCGCCGGTGGTGACATTGTAGCCATTGGCGTTGAAGTTTCCGTCCTGGATGTCCAGGCTGGCACAGCAGAGGTCGGCGTTGAGTGTCAGTGTGCCGCCAGACTTGTTGACAACAACATTGCCCACACAGTCATCGAATGCGATACCCTGGTCTGCTGAGCCCGTAAAGGTCAGGGTGTCGCCAGCACCCAGAGTCCAGAAGACACGCCCTGTTGAAAGGTAGTCCTCTGTGTAATCTCCCTGAATCTCGATAGTGGGATTGTTGGTGGTGTCGATGTACAAATCATATGTGTTTTGTGTCTGGGCTTCTATATCCTCGAAGATGTAGGTACCCGCCTGAAACTTCAGTGTGGAGTCGCCTGTGGGGGCTGCGCGTTCACGTAGATAAAATATGTCCGTCACGTTGGAATAATCCCCGGGGTCCAACACAGAGGTTGCTTCTGGGTCATCAAAATAGATGTTCGCTACAGTCAATGTTCCGTCGTTTCCGATCAGCCCCTTGGCCGAGCCCGGATTGAATACTTGTAGCCAACCATCACCTGACACACCGCCATTGATGTCCAGTGTGGCTGTCGGTTGTACATTGAGGGCCGTTCCAGACACAGCCGCCAGAGTTCCGTCAATCACGCCCGCACCGTCGTACCTAATCTGACCAGCATCCAAGGTATAAGTGCCAGTTATCCAAATGTCGTTGTGATAATGGGTAGCTGGTGGGAAGCTCACCGTCTTGCCAGCCCCAGTGAGTTTGAATTGACTGGTCTCTTTTGTGATGGCATCAAGGTCCACAGTGTCAAGGTTGCCAGAGATTTCCCAGGTTTGTGAACCGGCCACAACCGAATTGGATTCAAGCAGCACGTCGCCTCGCAGGTCAAGTCCATAAGTGTTGGCATCGAAGGTACCTTGGTGGACATCAAAGCCCGCGCAGTCAATCGCCGCCTCCAGAGTTGCTGTGTGGGTGGTGCCGTCAGTTGATCCGTTATTGGTGATAGTGAGTCCACCGACTCCCGTGGAATAATCACCACGCTTCATTGCGCACGCCCACTTCAGGTTGGTGGGATCAATTTCACTGACGCGGATACCGCCTGCCAAGGCGTGGCGATCCGCCTTTGACAGAACAGCATCCCATTTACCCCAGTTGCACATGTCTCCGCTGAAGAAGCGGTCGGACGCCAACGAATAGCAGGCACCAATGTACCATGGGGAAACTGGATCGATGGCAGTCATGCTGGTGCCTGCATTCCTGCCGATTTCTCGACCATCCAGGTACAAAATAAAATCGTCCCCGTCGCGGACCAACAGGAAATGGTGCCAAACAGACAGGGTGATTTCTGTCACGCTGGTTGGCGAAATACCATAACTGCCTCCAGTCGAGACAACCCCTGTCTGTAGCCAATCCCCAAGGTCATGACGTATAAGCAGATACAGCCGTCTTGTGGCGTCCCTGAAGTCAAACACATACCTGACATCATCGAGACTGTCTTCTGGCTTTATCCAGCCTCCGACACTCCAGTCTCCGTCGGGGAAGTCAACCAGGGCGTCATCATCGAATGTCACATAGTCATTGATGCCATCAAAACTCCAACCTTCAAAGAGGTTCACACTGACTGGGTCAGTCTGCATCGTACCGTGATCGATGCTCTTGTTCGCACCGCCTGTAATCCAAATCGCCATGATTATTCCTCCAGCCAAACTACCGTGCCAGCAGCGTCATTGACTACGATGCCACCAGCGGGTAAGAAGATACGTGCGCCATTGGTGTTATCAATCGTGAGAGTGTTAGCAGAGTAAGCATACAATTCTACCATAGTCGCGCAATCGAAAACGTAAGTGGTATCAGACAGCTTGAACACTGGGGCCCCGCCAGTAGTGCTGAATTGAAGTATATCCGGGTTGTAAATCCCACCAGCCAGCACTGCCGTATTGGTCCATCGCTCCAGCCGTAGTGTGGCGATATCACAAACACCGTCCATGATATCAATACCAGACCCAGCCGTGGCATACATAGACCGACACACGCCAGCACCCGTCAGGAGGCCAGTAGTCTTTACCCTCAGGAGGCTGCCATACATCGATCCCAGCGTACAACTGGCATTAACAGTCAGCGTGCCATCAATGGTAATTTTGCCATCCCGGGCCCAAGCACCATTGACATCACTGATGGTGACAGACGCCCCGGTGTCGATCCACAACGAATAAAGGCCATTGTTGTATTTTGTGACGACCGTGACGCCAGTACCTGTCATCCTTACAATCGACGTTTGGTGTGTGCCATTCAGACTGTTTGCAAGGCTATCCCATGACCCACCAAGTTCCCAGAAGCTTACGGCACCCATCCAAACCTCATCAGCAGACAGGAGGTCCACATTGGACGTTACAGTGACATTATAGTCGTTGGCGTCCCACTCACCATCATTGATGACAAAGTTCTCGCAGACAAAGTCGTTTGCCATAGTGACCCGGCCCGCGCTTTTGTTCACCGTCACATTATCAATGGCCTTACCATCGAAGTCGATTGACTGGTTACCCACCCCTGTAAAGGCCACCGACCCAGTACCAATGGTCCAGGTCATTGTCCCCGAGTTGATCTTACCAACTACGTTACCCTGGAAGACCAATGATGGGTCGTTGGTGGAGTTGTTGATATGCACGGTGTCGATGGCATGATGGGGGCTAAAGGCGACATCTCCAGTGAATGTAGTTGTGCCGCCATCAAAGTTGAACTCGCCACCAGTAATATCTGAGCCAAAATGTACAGAGGCGCTATCATACTGGGCGGCAGCCATGGCGGTGATACCAGTGGTGGTGGTGTTAAGGTACAATTCCAGATAGTACACATCAATGGTTCCTGTCATTGACGTAATCCCCTCGCCGGGAGAACCTATGTATATCTTGAGGCGGCCATCACCAGTCACGGTGCCAGAAACATCAACAGCACCCCGGGGGATAATAGCCAGGCCTGATGGGATTGTTAATGTGGCATCAACATCCAGAGCTTCACAGTAGCCGGTTGCGGCTACCGTTGTATTACCTGCAATCCAGATATCGGGGTGAGTTGGCCAACTTGTGGACTGAAGCGACAGGGTTTTACCGGCCCCAATCATCTTGATGGTGGCAGTACCCTTTGTGATTGTGGTCACATCAGCGAAGTCGGCGTCACCACCAAACTGCCAGGTTCCGGTTCCGAAATCAACTTCCCCACCATCAAAGGCTGCATCGCCACTGGCTGTGAAGTTGTAGGTCACCCCGTCGAGTTTTCCGGTGTAGCCAGATTGCATGTCGGCCCCCGCCACGCTCCAAGCGAGGTCCAGCGAGCAATCATCCGTGACACCATCATCCCAGATCGGTGTATCCAACAGGCTGGGCACGCCCGCATTGTCCACGGTTCCACTCTCGGAACCCCAGTTGCGGTAATCGTCCACCAGACCATTGGCGGCACCATTGGTCCAGTACAAGCCATCAAACGCCCAGTTGACATTGCTGCCTTCGTTGATCGAATTGGTGCAATGGATGGTCTCGCCGCCGGACGCATCCGAGTTCTGCACTGTGACATGTTGAACCGTCATGGTTGGACTCGTGACATTCAGGTACCAAGTGGCGGCAGCACCAAGATCAAGTTTGGCACCGGACTGACCGGTCATGGTAATCTGACCACCAACATTGATTGTGCAACCACTGAGGCCCGCAACGATGAAGCTACCACCGGTGCCAACAGTGAAGTTGCCAACCGTGTCCAACGTGTAGCCATTGAGGTCCAAAGTTCCAGTCTGGACATTAAGCGAATCGGTTTTGAGATTACTGGCCATACTCAGTGTACCAGACTCGGTGACAACGATGTCTTCAATCGTTTGGGTGGCAACAGTAGACATGGTAAAGGTGTGAGTGCCCCCACCTGACAGGGTGATGGTCCCTGTACCTTTGCTCCATGTTAGTGTGCCGCCATTATCATCGAAGTACAGATCACCCGCAACATCAAATGACGGGCTGTTGATAGCATTGTTCACATGACATGTTTCGCCAGTACCAGATTGCATACGCAAGAACCCTGTGATGGTATAGAGTTCGTTGTTCAATCTGATATCTGAGTCGGCAGCATTAGTGTGGAGCCATACGTTGGAATCATAGGTCCCGCCTATGAACACACCTGTGCTGGTCGTATCACGGACATAGAAGTCAGCGACAGAGAGTGTCCCGTCAATAACCGTAAGTCCGCCGCCATCGGTGTTACCAGTACATATGCAACCACCAGCACCGGTAAGAGTGCCACCCGTATTGATCTTGAGTTGCGAGGCACCTTGGCAAATGAGGTACTCGGCTGCGGATACCGTCACGGTTCCATCAATAATCATGTCCCCGGTGTTGACATACGCATATGTGGAGTCAATAGCATACGAACCAGTCACCCAGATGCTGTACACGCCCAGTGTGTTGTTGCCACGGTAGTATTTGCTGGCCCCAATAAGTTTGAGTTGGCTAGAGCCACGGGTCGCACTGGGCACGTCTATCCAATTCACATTGCCGCCACAAATGATGTCCCCAGAGCCCCAGTTAATGTAGGAGTTGTCTGCAATGAGATCACCAGTGATGGTGATGATGGCATCACCGAAGTCCCAATAGCCTGTGGTCAACGTGAGAGACTCAGTCGTGAATGTACCGGAGATCGTAGCAACATTGGTACCAGTCTTGGTGGAGACAATTTCTTCCATGTCAAAGTTATCGAAGTTCAAAGCCTGCGTGGCGGTGCCCTCGATACCAACGGTACCGGTGCCCTTGGTCCAGGTGGGCAAACCATCACCAGTAGCGGGCTGCATTTGTGTGAAGTCGCCTTGGAAGTTGACATCTGGATTGTTGGAGTTGTCCCAAATTAGGTCGCCATCCCACCCGTCATAGTTACGCATGAGTACCTCTTTGGCAAACGTGTAAGTGCCAGCACTCAGCTTGAATGTTCTGTCGCCATTTGTGAGATTTCGTATCTCTACCTTTTCGGGGTATGTTCCAGGTACCCAGGTTGCCGTGGGGCTGGGCATTTGAATTCGCATACCGCCATCCACAGAGAATGTCCCGTCCAGGACGGCAAGCCCGCCTGCGGGATAATAGAAGTTGAAGACATTGGTGCCATCAACAACTGCACCGCTGTTGATGCTAACTACGCCCGTGTTCCCGGACTGCAAGGTTCTATTCACATGCACAGTGCCATCAATACGCAGTGGGCCACCGCTTACTTTGCAGCCATGGGTAGCGTCCCCATCAATGGTAACTTCAGCCGTGGGGTACACACGCAAGGAGTACAAGAACTGGGTCAGCAACATGTAGATTGAACCCGTCCCACGCATATGCAATTCAGAAGTCTCATCGTCGATGGTGCCACCAGAAACATTGAAGTCACCCCAGACATGCCAGTCGCCATTGGTGCCCATTTGGATCGTGCCACCTTCCGCGAGCAATCCAAGCTGTGTGGTACTGTCCCCGATGTAGAAATCCGTGTCGTTTGAGAGATCGAGGATGCCGTCAAAATCAGCATGCAGATGCAAACTCCTACAATAAGCGTGCCCGGGTGTATTGCATTTTTCGGAACCGTTGGCATCAAAATGCACATCATCATCGACTGTTGGGTATGGCGCAATGCTGGGGCCACCACTGTAATAAGCCCAGGTATCCCCTTCGGTTACTTGCTGCCAAGTTCCGCTGCCACCGCTTTCACGTACCCAGTACCGCTGTCGGTTGTCGCCGATATGATTGACCGCCAGTATGGTTTCGGCAGCCAGCCCCAGGACAACATTTCTGGCTCCGTCACTGACGAGCGCTAGCGTGTTGGAGGCGGCTAGATTCAGCACGAAATTCTTGTCGCTTCCGTCAATCATGGCCAGAGTATCTGTGGCATACCGGTCAAAGATGGCATCAAAGCTGGCAGCTTGGCTCACGATCAGGCTATCTGATCCAAGACGTTGCAAGCTGAAACCTAGCACGTTGCTGTGTGACAAAGCAAGAGTGTTCTCAGCACTTTCCGGCCGTGATTCATTTTCGTCAGCCTGGGCGGTTAGGGTCAGTGTGTCAGCAACTGACTTGTTGTAGACGCCATTGAGATTCAAAGCATCAGAGACCGTTAGAGTCGCGGAACCGTCCAGCACCCATACCGTATTCTGGTCGCTGCTATCAGTTGGTGTAAGTGTGTTGGAAGCCGCACGGACCCACACGCCGTCAAACACAGCAGCGTCAGATACAGTGAGGGTGTTTGCGTGATTCAACGTAAGGACAAAAAGCTTAGCACTCGCGTCTGTTAGAGTCAGCGAGTTACTGAGTGTCCGGACTCGAACCATATTAACGCTGGCGGCATCAGTTACGGTGACAGTATTGGATGCGGACTCCACGGTGAACCGATTCACGCTCACAACGTGTGATACAGCCAGGGTGCTGCTTGCATGCCGGAACCATACTTGAATCCGCCAATGCACATCGAGACCAAGGATACCGTTTGCAAGGCTGTCAGTATAGATCGCAGTGTTATTGTTACCATCAGCACCCACTACATACACATCGTTGTCAGTTGAGTAGTACAGCTTGTTGTTGATCGGGTTGTAGGACAAATCATACACGGTCTCGCCGACTGACAGAATCTCTGTGTTGCCAGTGCCGGATGTTGTGATACGGTAGATTTTGTCGTCATCGCTGTCGAAGTAATAGATGTAGTCGTTGATGAAGTCCACAGCCAGTCTGGTGATGGTCCCCAGGCTGGAAGCCACCGTGGCAAGATTGCTACCATCCAAGTCACATTTCTGAAGCGTGTTGGTTCCTTCCGAGGCCATAAAGAGAACAGCGTTTTCTTCATCAACCGCCAAACCACGTTTGGTATCAGATGGCCCGGCACCATCCAGTTCTAAACTGGTGAATAGCTGAGATGAGTTGCTACCATCCAAGTCGGCTACCCACACACCGTTCCCGGCGTCCGACCAGTAGACCTTGTCGGGCCCAACTGCCAGCCCCTGTGGATCAGAGATACCACCAATGACATTGTCAATTGTGGAAGTGCCATCAATGTTGGCGCGATCGATTTCGCCGTCGCCATTTTCGATGAAGTAGATTTTCTCGGAACTCAAATCCAGACGGGCGTCCCAACCGTCTGTGATGTCAGAAGTCCATACATCCTCGACATTGCCCCCATCAAGGTCCATCCGGAATATCTTGTTGTTGGTGCTGTCAAAGACATAGACTTTCTGGAACACAACCGGCACCAAACTGAAGATGGCCGCATCGGTCATAGCCAACGTGGATTCTGGGTTCCTGAGCCACGAATTCCAGGCTCGACTTTGCCACGCAAGCGTGTTCTCCCCAACCCGGGTGATGGTTTGATTGAAGGTGGCCGAATCTGTCAGACTGAGGGTGTTCGATGGGGTCTCGGTCTTGAGGCTCACAAGGACCACAGCGTCGGTTAGGGCCGTGGTGTGGCTGAGGGCCCTCTGATAGACGGTCGAGGCCTCGGCAGCGTCTGTGGGGCTCACAGAGCTTGTGGCGGCTCGGTTGAGGATGCTGACCTCTGTGGCCACACTGGACAGGGTTGGGCTGGTCGCCGCCGACCGGGCGGCCACGAAGATACGTGTCGCCGTGTCGGTGGCCACAAGGGTGTCGGCTGCTTGTCGGGCCAGACTGTACCCCATATCTAGGGCATGCGAGACCACCAGTGTGTCAGCACTGGCAACAGGGTATACGGCTGTATACTCAGATGCACTGGACAGGGTCACGGTATTGGCCGGGAATCGACCAAAGATGCTTTGTGCAAAGGCGGCCCCGACTGTCAGTGTCAATGTGGACACACCTGATTTGTTCAGGCTGACCAACAGGCTCAAGGAGTCTGACATCAACATCGTTGAGTCAGCATCAAAGTGCAATGAGTATCCGAGGTTTAGATCGTCAGTCAAGATGACTACCGACGTGCTTGCCCGTGGCAGTGCCGTTGCTGCCAGACTTTGATCTGTAAGAGCCAGGGTGTTGTTGCTACTGCGCGGGCGGACAGATAGCTGGTCAGCACTGGTACTGGCTACAATGGTGTTCGTCAGCAGATAATTCAGCACAGATGTTTCGGTAGCCTGATGACTGAGCACAAGGGTGTCTGCCGCCACACGCGGGCGCACGGTTATTAACGCTCCGGCGTGTGTAACGGACAGACTAGCCACTCCCCCTCGCTGCATCTCAAGTAGATGCGACACTCCATCACTCAGTATCAAGCTTGTGGCAGGATCACGTTTCAGTGTATACCCCACCCCAATCGTTTGTGTGGTAACAAGAGACTCGGAAAGGCTGCGTGTCCAAACGCCAAGCTGCGTGACCAAGTCAGTTGCCACCAATGTATTTGATCCAGATTCGATCGACGCCAGCAATTCAGTTGTGGTGTCCGACAATGCTATCGCTGTGACGAGCGTTTTGCCAAGGGTGTACCCAAGGCTAAGATCATCAGTCAGGGACGCACTAGATGAGAGCGACAAATCCACAAACTTGATACCAGTACCTGCGGAGGTCAGGGTGAGAGTGGATGCCGCAGTTTGTTGCGTGGTAGCAATTCTGGCCAGCGTGTCGGATACAACCAACGTGCTGCTCAGAGCCTTGTTCAGCACTGTATCCAGATCGAGAGTATCCGTGATGCTGACGGTGCTTGACAGACTGCGATCGCGCACTGTTAGGACAGACTCAGATTGGGTGACAACCAATGTGTCCGTGGCAGTTCGTGTGGCTACCCGATCCCGAGAAGCTGTGGATGTCAGCGTAAGCGTGTCCACCGCATCTTTTTGCACCGTGGTGGCAATATACACCGTGCTGCCCAGACTGATTGCATTTGATGCTGCCAGCGGTCGCACCGTGTCTTGGGTGGCACTGGCAGTGATTGCCACTGTTGATTCGGTCGATTGGCCGGACACAATCAATCTTGTGACTACATCAGTGACCACCAATGTGTCGCTCAAAGCTTTTTGTAGCGTGGCAATCCTACCAGCGGCATCCGTTACAGCAAGGTCGTTGGAGGCAGGCTTCACCAATATCAGCCCGGCATCAAGATCATCTGTGATTGTTAGCGAATCACTGAGACTGCGGGGCCAAACAGTATCTTGTGTGGCGGCATCCGTGACGGCCACTGTGGAACTTAGAGATGGTTGCAAAACTGCCAGACGATCGCCACTGGATGCGAGACTCAGAGTATGGGCGACGGATTGTACAAAGTCGGTATGCTCGGCCCCAACATCAGTCAACACCAGCGTTGATCCCGCACTGACGGAAAGCACAATGAGCCCAACCAACCCCTGTGTCACCACAAGTGTGTCGGTGCCCGATAGGTTGAGGATACTGGTCTCGTTGGCCACATCCGTGAGCGAGATGCTAGAAGTAGCAGCGGGGCTCACAAACGCCACTCGGTCCATAACCTGGCTGACCACCAACGTGTTGCTGGTAGGCCGGAGATACACTGGCGTTTGTGACGCTGTGTCTGACAATACCAATGTATGGGCTGGGTCTCGTGGCCAAATTGCAACGAAGGCAGCAGCATCGGTTGGGGCCAATGTCGATGACAACGACAAACTCAGGGTGGCTGCCAAGTTCAATGCATCCGCCAGAGTCAGTGTCGAACTTGTGGCCCGTGGCCATACAGAATCTTGTGTGGCCACGCTGGTGACGGCTAGCGTCGAATCTGTGGAAAGCGGAAGCACCCATGTGGTGTCTAGCGTATGGGCCAAACTCAGATTGCTTGCCAGGCTTTTGCCGAGTGTTGCAATCCGACTTGTGGCATCAGTGCAGACGAGTGCTCCCTCCGCTGTTTTGTTTAGGACAAATCCCACTTCGACACCATCGGTCATGCTCACCAGATGGGCATCACTCCGGGGCCAAACAGCCTGATAGCTGCTTCCGTCTGTTACACTGACAGAATTGCTTGTAGCATACGCGATGACTGCAAGACGGTCTCCGACACTGGTGAGACTTAGTGTAGTGGCGGGCGAGCGGTTCCAAGCTGTCCATTGAGCCGCACTGTCAGTCAGCAACACTGTGGTTGTCGCGGCACGAAGTACATCGCGTAATGCGGAGGCCGCATCGCTGACTACCAGCGTGCTTGAATCCGACCGGATAAGAACAGCCGTGTATTGCAGTGTATCCGTAATACTGACAGTGTTGAGCCCAGCTTGTTGCAAGCTGTATCCAAGATCAAGACTGTCGCTTAGACTGAGAGCCTGTGATTGGGCCCGTGGGAATACAGAGACCTCCGTGGCGGTGTCCGCCAACACAAGCGTATCGACACTGTCACCAGTGACGGCTATTAGGGCATTGACCCCGTCGGTCAGCACCACAGTATTGGTCGCAACTCGGGTACCGATTCGGAGTCGGCTTGCGGTGTCGGTAATGCTTACCAACGATGTGCTGGCCAATTGCAATGTCCAGAGGGTGCCCACAAGATGGGTTATCGTGAGAGTATCAGAATCAGACTGGCTGCGCACACGGGTGGTTGCCACAGCAGAGGCAACCGAAATTGTATGCGAGAAGGCTGGCAAGAGTGCCAAGGCCACATCAATGCTGTCGCTAACACTTAGGGTGTCTGTGAGCGATCGCGTAAAAATACTCGCATACAAGGCTTGGTCAGTGACAGCCAACGTAGTAGTTGTTGACGGGGAAATAATGAATCCCGCCGATGCCGATTGAGTGGCTACCAGTGTGGATTCACCAAAACCGGTGATGAATGTCTCGCCATCAACGATACTCTCCAGCGTCAGAATAGATGTCATTGCTCTCGGAATGAACGTCCGCAGCGGAAAGTAGTCGATACCATAGTATTCGGTGTTGACAACCGCATGGTGGATGATGCTTGTAATACCAGTAGACACGACAGTCTTCTTCACGTCTCGACCGGCAGTCCAGTACAGCGTGTCGTCGGTTTGGTTGTAACACATGTCGCTGGGGTTATTGGCATCCGTAAGCAATACGTCTCCGGTGCCGTCGATATCGGCCACATAGATGTCACCCTCAGAAATCCCACGGCTGAAGAACAGTCGCTCGTTCTCGTGGTCAATACAAATGGCTCTTGGGCTGGTCCAGCCCGTGATGAGGTCAGTAAGGTTGCTGCCGTCATAATCACATCGCTTAACGGTCCCATCATCAATGTCACAGATATACAACTGGTTGTTGTAAGTGGCCATCCCATACGGGCGGACAATATCATCGATGGTGGCTTCCAGAATCTTGGTGATATTGGACCCATCCAGGTCCATCCGATAGACAGCGTTGTTGGTACCTGACTCGTCGGTGAAGTAGATGTAATTGTTATACGAATCCACACACATGCTAAGCATAGCTGTGTAGGTGGTGGCACCGTCCAGGACAGTCACATTCCCTGTGCCGTCAAGATTGGACCGACCAATGGTGTTGTCATCAATGTCGACCCAATAGAGTTCGTACCGGTTCGCATGGATATCTGCATCGGTAGGCTTTGACCCGGTATCAAACATCGACCGGCGATTGTTGCCATCGAAATCCATTCGGGTGCAATCATCACCAATCCAGTCCATTACGAACAACCGCTCTGAAGCATGTGGCGCAATCCATGTCACCACGTCCTGAATGAGATCAGGGCTGTTGCTGAGATAACGGGTGTAGATATGGTCACCACCGGAGTTCAGGTGTTCAAAGGCCACAGTGTCTGTGATCTCAAGAACCTGAGTGGCTGGAATCTCCCGTGTACGTTGCAGAAACTGTGTGACTGTAAGCTGCGAGACCACGGTCTGCTGGTAGAGCAACGTAGATGGTCTGTACAAGAGGGCTTTCCAGCCATTGGGCAAACTATCTTGTGCCGCATCTCGAATCTTTTCATACCCCGTGCCAACGGTACGCACGCGATAGATATCACCGATGCCAACCGAGTAGGTGAAGTACAGGTACTCATCGTCCGGGTCATATTCCAGTCGAATGACGTTGGTACCTGATGTATCGATGTTGTACACTAAGGTGTCATTGCTACCATCCATGTCACAGACACGGAGTTGGTCGCCGTCAGAATAGTAAATCAAATCGTTGACGGTGTCGATAGTTGCCGATGGGCCATCCGGTGTTGCTGCGATGCCTGTTACGATTGCCGTCAGGTTGCTGCCGTCCAAATCGCTTGTGAGAATTTGACTATTGGTCAAATCGCATAATACCAGTTTCCCCTCGGTGGGATGTACAGCAATTTGTCCAATCCATCCAATACCGCCAAAGATAGTATCGCCGTACCCGGGTCCGTCAATGTCGGCCCAGCGTACTCTGGGCGGCTCGTTGTCTTGATACCAGTATACTTTACCACCGGCGGGGTCTACAGTGATACCACCAGGGCCTGCCGAGCCAGTGTCTTTCCAAACTTCGCTGTTGCCACCATCTAGGTCGCATCGCTTGATTTCCGCGTTGGCATCATTGGACCAGTAAATCTTACCATTGGTGATGTCCATCGCTGCGTCCTGGCAGCCGTCCACACCACTGCTGAGAATAACAGCAGCGTAGGCACTATCAGGTTTGATGCGTAGAATCTTACCCATGATTATTCCTTATCGATAACGTACAAGCTTCCCGACTCTGGTGGCTCGATGACGGCAGTGGCCTCCAGTGTGGCGAACAGGGTATTTGTTGCATCCGCTTCTTTCGTTTGTGGCCAAACACGATTGAGCCATGTGAGACCATTGCTGGCGGACCTAGCAAACACCATCGAGCGAGTAGCGGCTTGCGTGGGCTCCACAGTATTATCGGCCGATTCCACGGAGGCAATGTTGATCGCCGGGGTCTGTGTCAATTGTAGGTCGTTGTCCGCGACTCTCAGATGAGTAGTGAAATCATCACCGTTGTAGATGATACTGAGGGAGCCCAAATCATCCAGCGTGAGGTTGCTAAGTGTGTCCTCAACAATGGAGTCCCAAGCACGGCTTTGCCAGACCAACGTGGAGGTGGCGTCACGATTGTACACACTGGTTGCCAACGACAACGCTTGACCAAAGGCAGCCGTGGAACTCAAGGCGTGCAAGGATATCCGCACCTCCTCTGGACTGCTCGCCAATGTTACGGTGGTAGCTGCCTGGCGACTTCGTACCAAATTAGCACTGACTGAGTCGGTCAGGCTCAACACTGAGGTAGCCGGTCGCTGCAATGAATATCCGAGCCCGATTGTATCCGTCATGCTCAATGTATGCGGTATACTCCGGCCCCAGATTGTTTCTTGATTGGCCAAATCAGAAAGCGTCATGCTTGTATACATGCTCTTTCGGTATACAATCAAAACATCCGAAGTTGTGGTGGGCTCGATAATGCTGGCCGCTGCTCGGCCCCAGACGCCCACGAAAGTCGGGGTGTCTGAAAGTATCAGCGTGGTGGCTGCATTTCTGACCACATCCACGGGAGCTTCGTCTGTGAGTGTGATGGTAGAACTCAAAGTCTGGTTGATGAAATGCTCGTGGGAAGTATCGCTTGACAGGGTCATGCTTGATTCTGGCAACTGACTGAGGGTGCTATTGAGATCACGGGCATAACTCAACTCCAGCGTATTGGCGAGTGACTGACTGAATACCGGCTGCACTGAACCAACGCTGTTGAGTGAGATTGTTGAGGACGCTGCCCGACTCCTGAACATTGCTGGTGTAGCTTCGTCGGTGCTACTTAATGTTGATGCCAATGCAGTTTTGTTCAGGCTGTAACCCAGTCCTAATAGATGTGTGAGGTCATTGGCGCTGGTGGCCGCCCGTGGTCGGACAACAGTATTGTCCGTTGCCTCAGTGAGGCTCAATGTCCCATCGGCCGGTGGTCCAAGAACGAATCCGGCCACAAACTCAAAGCTGAGGTCCAGGTTGTGTACGATTATTTCCACAAAGTTGGAGTCTTCGGCACCCGTATCGGTGAGTGATAGCGTGGCAGCCAAATCAAGCTGCGAGACCACATTACGATCGCCGACATCAGACATCGACAGACTATCCTGGCCAGCTAGCGATACAACAATCGTCCGGTCCCCATTGCTGGACAGCAACGAGAAGGTATTGGATGCCGACCTTGGCTTGTCGGTAATCTTGTCCGAGGTATCTGATACACTGATGAGCGAACTGCTTGCCAGCCCGACTACTGTGGTCCTGTTGCCCAGGTCAGTCAAGTCAAGTGCCGAGACAGCAGACCTACCGAGATATGCAAACTTGTTGCTGGTATCCGTGAGTGCAAGGTCGGACTCGAACCACCGCTGCCGAACGGTGATCTCGCCTGTGGAGGCGGTGGTGAGTGCCATGTTAGTTGTGGCCAATTCCAAGGACACGAGGCCTTCACCAACAGCATCGGACATTGTCAATGTTGTGCTGGCTGCCCTTGGCCGGACGCTATTCTGAGCCGCAGCGTCAATCAGCACAAGCGTATCGGCTGCATCTTGGCGGGGCACAAAGACTGCACTAGCGGCATCATCAAGGCTGAGCGTGCCAGCTAGGGTGCGGGCCAAGGTAGTAGCCTGTGTGGCCGAAGTCGTCAACTCGAAGGTGTCTGCCGCAGCCCGTGGTGCAACATGACTGTAGACCAAGGCTTGCTCTGGGTCTAGGCTGCCAAGCAATTGACGAACACGGCTGTAACCTGTGGAGGTTGCAATTGCCAAACCCCTGGGGGCTGCCCAACCATATCCAGCCGCAACTTGGGTATGCGTGTGCGGGGCTGATACCTTGACGCTATGCACACCCATGATGACGTCATTGGCTGGGTTATCAACTGTCGCAATCATGTAGATAGAATCATTTGCCGAACTGTAGGCGAGCCAACCGAAGGAACCTGCTGGGATCGAAATCTCTGTAGCAACGAATGCGCCCACACCTGTTGTTGGGGCCCAGAATGCGCGGGTGTAACCAGTGGCTTCCGAGGTGTAGGACCAATACAGATTCGTGGTGGTTTCATCATAGTGCAACCAAATCTGGCTGTACAATAGATAGTCCGGGAGGCTTCCAATTTGGATTGTTTCGAGTTGCGTATCCAGATCGAATTCGATAAGTTTGCCTGGGCTGCTGACCGCCGAGTACCACATCTTCCTTGATGCAACATGCCCGGTTATCGTACTGAGCCACCCGTGCGGTGAGAAGTAGGTCTGTGGATCGGAACCGGTTACATCGACTTTGAAACCACGTTGTGATGGCGGCCAAACTCCCAGGCCAGTAGCAGTGTTGTCAATGACATACATGTACCCAGTCTGGGTATCATAGAACGAGAATCCTTCGCGTTGAAGATTTGTCAGCGTCTCAAAGTTGGCACCATTCAAGTCACTGACCATTTCTAGCATATGCAGCCACGAGCCAAAATAGATTTGGTCATCATAGATACGCAAGTCATTCGTGTCCGTACTTGTCGGGAAGGTACCCACGGGGTACGGAAGATCGCTAAGTAAGAAAGCCGTTTCCGGTGCAGTAAGGTCAGCACGGAATTTAGTCACCTTGGTACGCAGGCGATCACCGGCAGGAGCCGATTCATCCCAGTATTGTTCACCAGTGTAAATTCGGCCATCACCTTCTACATGGATATCAAGGTCATACAAGACATATTGTTCGAGGTCCAACAGGTGTGAGTCTGACAAGTCGCGAGTCGCAAGTTGGGTGGCGCTGTCTGTGATATCCAGGTCGGTGGCGGCCGAGATTGGAATCGACAACGTGATATCAACCTGCTGACTCATCGAGACAGCCGTTATTCCGTCACGATGCAGCCCAGTGTAGCCACGTCCGAGATCGTAAAGATCGATCGAACTGATAGGTGTTCGGTTGAAGACAGCTTCCAGAATCAAGCTGTCCGAGAGCGTCAGTGTATGGCTGTCTTCGCGTAGCCTGACTGCAACGACAGCAAGTTCGTGTGTGAGTTCCAAAGTGGCGGATGTCGTTGGACGTGTGATCCAATCTTGGTGGCCTAATGCAATCCCTGTATATATTGAGTCGTGATCGATACGCAAGATTTCTGACGTGGGGGCAACATCAGTGGTATGGATACGTCGTATTTCGCGACCAATCACATCGGCCGGGGTGTAATAGATGTACCCGTCTTCACGGTTGTAAACCATATCCAGGGCGTAAGTTGCAATGAATGCGACCTGGGTGACATTGCTACCATCAAGGTCAGCAGACTTGATGTCCCGCTCTGTCATGTCTGACCAGTATAGCTTCTCGTTGTACTGGTCAATGGTAATGGCGATTGGTCCCGCAGGATCAGTGGAAGTCTGGACGATATTTTCTAAGTTGGACCCAGTGAGGTCACAACGCTTGATGTATCCAGACCCGTTGTCGACGATATACAGTTTGTTACCATTGACTTCCAATCCACGCACATGCGTTAGGGCCGCACCGGCCACGATCTGCTGGCGATTTGATCCATTGTAGTCGACCCGCCAGATGCCACGATCGGCTGAGTCTTCGTCATGCACGTACACGAAAATGTGGTTGTTGGCATCATCAACTGCAACTGCATGGGCAACCGGGAAATTGGTAGCGGCGGTTGTCACGCCCGATCCGTCCAGGTTGGCCAGCTTGACCGCACCGGCTGTGGCGTGTGTCTCGGCCCAGAAAATCTTACCATCGACCAACGAGATGGTGGCATCTCCGGGCGTGGCTGGTACGCCAGACAAGAATTGGTCACGTATGAACTCACCGTCCAATGTCATCACACGACAGCGGTTGTTTTGATCGTCCATCATATAGATGGCGAACCGGTCACCTTCTGTATGACCCATGTCCACGCCGTGTGTCAATGCTAGGCTGTGGCTGACCGATGGGGTGAATGTTCGTTGGGCGAGGTCAGACAGGCTAAGCGAATCGGTTAGGGTGCGACTAGAGACGGTGACTTCTTGCAGTCCCTGCGAGAGGTTCATGGTGGAATCAGTGCTACGGGGCCAGACAGCATCGTGAGCCAGTGTGTCCGTGGTGGCAAGTGTACTGAATGGATTCTGGGAGGTGAATGCTGTTCGGTCCAAATCGTGGGTGAGGCTGACAGTGGAGAACGGGAACGTGACGAAAGTTTTGATAGCTGCATCGTCTGGTTCCAGCGTGTTTTCAGCACTGCGGGCAGCAACATGGTTCATGCTAGCAACTTCGCTGAGTGTGAGACCCTGCACGACATCCCGGGTCTCCCAGGTCACGGCTCGGACAGCCATGTCTGACATGACCAAAGTTGTGACACCATCTTGACCCAATGTTTTGTTGACATCCAGGCTGTCGGACAGCGATAGCGACAGCGGGGTGCGTGCGTGCAGCGAGTACAACGCATCGGCTGACTGGCTCAGAGACATGTCGCTAACGGCACCTCTGGGACGAATGAGGTACGAGCCAACATCATCATTGAGCGCGACGGAACGGAAGAAGGATTGTGTGCCATCACCTGCTGGGGATGTGTTTCGGATGATCTGGACAGCGTTGAGTGGGTTGGTGGTGTCAAGCGAGTACACAGATTGGTAACCAGCGATATACAGGATGTCAGTTTCGTTGTCATATTCCAGTCCCAAGATACCCTCGGTACCACCCTCGCCATACACGATGGCCCTATGGTACAGGTTGTATGGGGCCGTTTTGTTGACACGCCAAATGCTGTTGTCAGTCGACGCACCAAAGTACACATAGTCGTTGTTGTTATCCAACGCGATGGCATCAAAGTGATCCAGGACCGACATCCCCTCAACCTTGATCCAATCCTGGCCGCCATTACCCACCAACAAGTTGTGTGGCATACTATACGATTCGGTATGCCCATAGCAATAGAATAGGCCGCTTGTCTGGTCGTACCGCAAGCAGTATCCAAACACATCATAGTAGCTGTCTTCGACCAGTAGGATATGATCGCCACCGTCAGACATTCTGACACTGAACATCGTCGCATCGCCGCTGCCCTGTGCAACGAAGTACAATCTACCAGTGGCGGGGTTGATATCGAATGCTTGTATACTGGCGATACTGTATTCCCCAGGCCATGAACCATCATTCAGATCGACCAGTCCCCGCACGTCCGAGCCGTCCATTGCCCAACTGTTAATAGTTTTTGGCCCCGAGCCTAGACCATAGACACGATTGCCAGCAGTATCGATACGTAGCTCGGAGGAAGCTTCAGAACCAAAGATGTATTTCATTCGGCCTTGCAGATTCATCCCATAGAAGCCATCGCTGGGCCCGTTAGCTCCACCCTGCGTACCCAGCCACAATGGACCAACACCAACTTGGATGTCATAATAGGCATAGTCAGATAGGAGGAGGACGTTGGATTCTGCGGAGACTGGCTCTGGGAAGTAGACGTTGCTTACCAGGTCCAGTTGGCTTTCAGCCGCGCGTGTCAAGGATGAGCCAATGGTACCAGTTGCATCCGACAGGGTCAGTGTATTGGCTGCTGTCTCAACACGATTGACAGTATAGACTGCGGAATCTGATGTGTCAATTGTGCTGGTACCTAACCTGGCCAATGTGTAGCCCAGATCGATGGACTGCGCCAGTAGGGTAAGTGTCGACTCGGCCAAACCAACGTGTACCCGAACAATTTCGTCCGACAGGTCTATTGGGCTAACAAGATCACGGGCGTATGTCGGTGCTGGGTCAGCATATGTGCTGAGGTAAATTGTGGTGCTGATGGCTTCAACGGTGCTGGTTAGTTCGGTGGTAGAATCAGTCAACTCCAGCGTGGATGAAGCATCATGCGAAACTGTGGCGATACGGTCCGCTGCATCGCTTGGTGACAACGTCGAGGTCCCCAGCCGTGGGCTCTCCGTCTCTTCTGTCACCAAATGCGTGAGTGTGGCAGACAACAGCGATGTGGCAAACATATCGCTGACCAACCGCAAGTCTTGGCCCAAATCGATGGGTGTTTCCGCACCGGTGGTGACGACGAAATTGTAATCCAGTGCGTCAGCGATGCCGATCGTGGACAGAAGGTCCTTGTTGAGAATACTGTCAGTGAGAGCTATTTGCTGTGTCAGTGTCAGTGTGTCTTCAATTGCCCTGGTTCGGATACCGGACGGGAGAATGTCGATGGCCACGCTGCGGAGCGTGGTGGTATCAACGTCATGTATAACTGTGTCACCGGTACCGTTCAGATGAATCTTCCTGACGGTAGTCTCGTTGGAGGCTGCCTTACTGATAAAGTACACGAAGTTGTCATGCGGGTTGTAAGCTAGATCAAGAATCTCTTCGCCAGCACTCATCTCTTTGATAAGCACTGGTGTACCAGTGGCAACGTCAGCGTAATACAGCCGGTAAGGCGAGCTTGCTTCGGCCCAGACCAGATAGCCGTATTCATCAGCAAACTCGCTGAAGGCGACGGGCGACGGGGTATTCACAAAGGTAGCAAGGCTGCCACCGGCTGTTGTGCATTCGTAAATATCCGTACCGATCCAGTCGTTGATATAGAGCATGGAGGATGTGCTATCAACTGATATCCCGGCTGGCAGCCCAAGAGACAAGAACCCGACTGGTGTGATGTCAGCCTGGGCAGTACCGGCCAGATTGTTCTGGTATAGTTTATGCTGGGATGTACTGGTGTTGTAAACCACATAGTACAGTTTCTCGTTGTCTGCATCGATCGTAAGACCAGCAAGGCGGCTCGTCCCTGTAGTCGGTAACCCTGATGCGATGGCGACAATGTTGGTGCCATCAAGGTCAGCACGCATGACCTTGCCTTCCAATGCCTCAGTCCAATAAATCTTGTCATTCACTGGGTCAAGGACAGCATAGGTGGCAGACGTGATGCTGTACTCGAATACCTGGTTGACACTGTTGCCATCCGCATCCATGCTGATGCATTCGTCGGCACCGCTGTCCAGAACGTAGATTTCTGCACGAACGGCGTCGACTTTCTCGGCGCTCGCTGACTGTGAGAGCACTATGTATGCTTCGTAGGCTTCCTCATAGGTTGGCTGTGGTAGCAATCCCAACGTCAGCGTATGCTCGATGCCATGGTTGAGTGTGGCCGTTCGGTCACCAGTATCTGATGGCGACAGCGTGCTGCTCAGTGCCCGCTCGATAATGTGCAGTACCTCGACGGCATGCGAGATTGGTACTACAAACTCGCTGGTACCCGAGTGTATCTTGACAGTATTGTCTGCTTCAGCAGATTGCGTAAGGGTTGCGGACAGATCGCTCTCGCCAACCCACTGTGTTGTTGGGATGACTTCAAGTGCATCGCTCGGGAAGAGGTAGCTGTTTGCAATTCCAAATCGAATCGGCAACACAGAAACTTCTTGCGAGAGATCGGCGATGGTGTGGTTCAGGTTACGGGTGGCCCAGAATGTATCCTGCTCTGGGATACTTTCCAGACTTAGCGTATCGCTTAGACCCTTGCTGACCACGATGTTTCTGTCCACCGTGCTGACCATCTCGGGTGCCGAGGCACTCAGTCTGTTTAACACGCTGGTCTCTGCCACTGTGTCAGTCAGTGCCATGTCCGAGAACGGGTCTTTGTTGAGATCAAAGACAGTATCGAGGGACCATGTCAAGCTAAGATCATCGACACCCGCCCTTGGCCTGACCATCACGCCAGAGAATACCTGTGAGATGTCAGCGACAGTGTGGGAGACATCCTTGTTGAGCACAAAATTAGTCGACAGTTGTTGGCCACCAACAATCGTTGATCCGCTACCACGTACAAGATCAATCACCCGACCCAATGTGTGCGAGGGCGTCAAAGTCCCGGCTAACCATTTACCAAGAATTGCAATCCGTCCCATTTGATCGGATAGTGCCAGCGAGGATTCCATAGCCCTTGGCCGTACAGCAACCTGCGAGGTGGCCTGTGCGGGTTCCAGGGTGGTAGCAGCACTCCGCAACCATACACCGAGGAAGCTCGCGGCATCGCTATCAATGACGGTGCTTTCAAGGGCCCGATCAAAGATGCTGGTCTCGGCCGCTGTGCTACCAAGCACCAGAGTATGGCTGAGCGGTTTGCCTAACGTGGCAGTGTGGTCAACAACTTGTGTGGGCCCGATGGCATCAATGATCTGCTTTGCGAACTCCGAATCTTGGACTGCCGTTTGGTCGAGGTCCAATGAGTCTGCGAGGCTTTTGCTTAGTGTAGCAATGCGATCAGCCGTGTCGGATGGCTCAAGTGTAACAGACACAGACAACGGGCGTATGGCATTCTGGGTGGCCATATCCGTAAGCTCGGTCGTGGATGCCAATGACCGATCGAACACGGCCAGATATACGGCAGTTGTTGAGGCTTCGATTGTTGTGGAGGCGGCCCGCCCCATTTCAATTTCACGATCTGAGGCCACAGACAGGTCTAACGAGCTACTGGCCGCCCTGAGGTATGCCCAGATTGTGTCGATGGTCGAGGTTAGTTCGAGTGTTGAACTTTCATCCTTTTGGACAATGATGGTTCTGTCAGCAACATCGGTTGGGTCAAACGTATCGGCAGAGGCTCGTGGGCGGACCAGCGGGTACACCAAGACATCAGAGAGGTCGAGCGTATCAGCATGCTGGCGTTGTAAGATGTAACCTACACCCACAGCCTGGGTGAGCGTTAATGGTTCTGTCAGGCTACGTGGTCGAACCAGCGGGTTCTCAATACCCTGAGCAGCTATGATGGTCGAGACAAGAGTTTTGCCCAGGGTGGCAATTCTGTCTACTGTATCGGTCAAACTCGGACTTGATATGCTGGTTCGAGGGAGGGTTGCCGTATAGGCCAGAATGTCGCCAACAACGATTGTGGTGGTCTCATACCGGTCATATATTGCCAAATATGTGGCCACCTGAGTCGGATCAATAGTATCAGAACTACTGCGTGGCCGACTCAGATAGCCAGTAAACTCATCCGTGAGGTTGATGCTGTTACTATAGGACTGCCCGTACACGCCATTGAAGAACAGTGTGTCGTTCACCACCAGGGTGTCGGCAGAGCTACGTGGCCTGATAGCCATAAAGGTAGCTGTAGCTGTCGGGAGTAATTCGTTGTCAAGCTGGCGCTGTAGGCTATAAATAACATCTACAGAGTGTGTCCATGTTTCGGTACTGCCCACTGAAAGTGGTCGTGACACATTTTGGGCGGCGATACTACCGGGGTCGAGGGTAGAAATTCCGACATGGCTAACAGCAACCAGACGTGATAGCCCGTCGGTTATCTCCAATGTGTTTTCACCACTCCGTGGACGCACCATATCCCGCGAGGCCGAGTCGGCCAAGCTGCTGAGCGTGTCTTCCATGACCCGGTCAAAGATTGCCAGGTACGTGGCTTCGAGTCCGAGGTCTATGGTTGTAGCAACCGTGCGTTGCCATACCGTGTCCTGGGTAGCAAGCTGTGATGGCAACCAGGTACTGGTGGCAGGTTGTTGTAACGTGACAGCCCTATCGGTAAGGTCATTCAAACCAGACAGGGTGTTGGCCGCATACCGATCAAATACTATCAGGCGTGTGATGGTGCTAGATGGCGTAAAGCTGGAGGCCAGTGCTTTACTCACCATGATTGTCCTGGCCAGGGGGTCAGTGACTCCAATGGTATGTGTTTCGGTCCGGATGTAAATTGCCACACGGCTGGCAGCATCTGTGATTGACAGGGTGTCGGCAACACTGCGGTCAAAGACCGCCAAGTACAGGCCGGTGGTACTCAGCGATATGGTGTTTTCTGTCGACCGTACATATGACCCTAAGAAGGACGCAGCTTGGGTCGTGTCTATGCTGGTGGCCAACTGTTTGCTGAGCGTTGTTGTGCGATCGCCAACCACGAGCATATCCAGCGTGCTGGTAGCACTTCGTGGCCACACTGTATCCTGAGTCGCTGTGCTGCCGATGACCAACGTCCCAGAAAGGTCTTTACTCACGACAATCAAGCGATCTGGTACGTCGGTAACCGTGATTTCAGATACAGCCGACAGCGGGCGGGTCATATTCTGTGTGGCTGTCTGAGTGAGCAGCATGGAATTGCTCGGCTGCTTTTGCAACGTAGCAATTCTAGTGGCCGTCATGGTAAGGGACAGTGTGTCTGCTACACCTCGTGGCCAGACAGTGTCTTGTGCTACTGTGTCTGTGGCCACGATGGAGTTGGCTGGCTGCTTTTGAAGCGTGGCAATTCTTGTGGCCAACTCGGAAATCGACAGATCGTTGTAGGGGTCCTTGGTCACAAAAACAGTGTCGCTTTCGCTGGCACTGGAGAGTTCCAGGGTGTTGGCTCCGGCTCGGTTCAGGATGCTCGTCTCGCTGGCCACGTCAGTGAGGGACATGGTGACATCAGGCTGGCGGTCAAAGATCGCCACACGAGCCAGACTGTCGGTAAGCTCGACCGAGTTATCGAGTGTTTTGCTGAGGGTTGCAATCCTGTCCCCCGCCTGTGACAGGTCGAGGTTATGGGTCACCCATCTGGGCCATTGCGAATCCTGTGTGGCCAGCGTGGTCAAGGTCAGCGTGTCAGCCAACGATTTGTTCAGGGTTGCTATACGGTCAACCGCCGATGTCAGGGACAACGTGTCACTGAATGCCCGTGGGCGGATCATATTTTGAGTGGCGGTGCTACTAACGTCCAGCGTGGTTGTCGCATACCGCAACCACACCATCAATCGAGTTGCTGTGTCAGTTAGAACCACATTGTTAAAGAGGTCTTTGGCTACAGCAATGATGACATCAGGTAGCTGGCTCATATCCAGACTGGTAACACTGTTTCTGGGCCATACCGCATCCTGGCTTGCCACGATGTCCAGGGCCAGGGTGTTGAATGGCCCCTTGGCCAAAGTTGCAATTCGGCCACTAACATCGAACACTGACAGCGTGCTGACCGAAGCTCGCGGCCATACTGTGTCCTGGTCGGCAGTAGACAATATCGTGAGGGTACCAGCTTCGCTTTTGGATACTACGATCGAACGATCCAGCGAATGGTTGATACCAATGGTGACGCTAGCAGACCTGGGCCAGACTACATCCTGTTCAGGCACAGAACTCAAGACCAGTGTATGTTCCAGATTCTTCCCAAGGATGGCCAGTCGGTCACCCACGCTAATGGATTCCAAAGTATTGGCAGTGGCCCGGCTCCACACAGTAGTTTGAGACGAGGTTGCAGTCATGTCCAGCGTAGTGACTGGGTTGCGGACAAATATGGCCAGATACACCGATGTGCTGGACATGTCCATATCAGTCGTGGCCGCACGGTTGAAGTCACCAGTATACGCTAGTTCCTGTGAGACCACCAGCGTGCTCACCAATGTCTTGCCAACACTGATGTTGCAATGGTGCGAGTGTGTCAGTTCCAGATCGTGCGTAAGCAACCGTGGGAAGGTGGCAATGTAATCCACCTGATGCCCCAGTGTGTTTGATACCAAGCCTGTGGACAACAGCAACAAATTCAATACGACATTTCGGTGCAAAATGTCATCGACTTCCAACGTGGAAACTGTCGGGCGATCAAACGTCATTTCCCGCTCGACGCTGGTGTCCAAGGACACCAAATCGTTGTCAAGCGGCCTGACAAAAATGGCAACCCGTGATGTTTCCGCATCGGGGTAGAGTGTATTTTCCAGCAGCCGGACAAATACACTGTCCTGCACTGCCAGGTGATCCAACAGGATCGTGTCGCTCACATCCGGACTGAGTATATAGTTCGTATGCAACACATCTGACACGGTCAGGGTGCTGACAGATGCTCGGGGCCAAACTGTATCCTGGGCGACAGTGCTGGTGGTCTCAAGTGTACTGTCGGTATCTTTGTGTAACGTAGCAGTCAGATCGAGGAGTTGGGTAGTCTCGATGAGGTCGGAACCCTCGCGGGGTCGTACCATATAACCTTCAACGGCATGGGTGATTAGCGAATCCGAACCAGCGGGCCGGAGTGCAGAAACGATAATCACTACTTGGGCGCTAGCGACAATATCGTTCTCTGCAAATCGCGGCCTACCAGTATCATGTATGACAGCATCGGTAAGGGCTAGACCCTGAATGGCTGGTCGGTCAAAGACCGCCAGGAAACTGGCCCCATCTGTGACGGCAAGTGTGTCGGTAGAAAACAGCAGCCGGTCAACAATTTGTTCGACAGTTTGGGTTATTGTGAACAGATTGGACTGACTGTATCGGTCAAAGACGGCATCGAATGTGCAAACATCATGTATCGTTGACAGTGTATGTGACACCACCACGGTGTAAATGTCCGCCATCTCGGCGTCAATTTCAACACTAGCTGAAAGCCCATATCGTTTGTCCCGCACGATGGGTTCCTGTGGCGAGACAATCACACCACGCCATTCCCGGTTCTCCCAGTCAATGAATCCGATTTCCTTGCCCAAAGTTAGCAGACAGAAGTCTAGGAATTCTTGTGACTCGGCTTCGTTCAACCCATTGAATTGGAACCCCAGGTGGGCGATCTTAGGCCAAATCGGATCAGCATACAAGATCAACGTCCCGCCACGACTTTCGCGGTTGACACGATGGAAAGAGAGTCTGTCGGTGTTGTCTAGCTCAGGCCCCCTCAGGTGTATCGAGGTCGTGGGATTGATGGCCGGGAAGAAGAAAGTGATGCCACTGGCAGTCTCGCTGATTGTCGGTTGGTTCCACTTGGGCGGGACAGGGGCGTTAGGGTCAGTGGAGGTACCAACAAATGGTGCAAACTCATTGAGAGTATTGTCTTTCAGAATCGAGTAGCCCAGCGTGCTGTAAAGCTGCAAACTGTTTTCTGTCAGGATTGGATTCGCACGGAGAATGACACGGCCGGATGCATCTGATAGGCTCAGTGTGTTGGCGGCAAATTCACTGATGTCTATCGTAACTGACTGGCTAAAGTTCAGTTGTGAGATGGCCTCTTCCGAGGGTCCGTATATCACACCGGAAGTTATGGCTAGTGTACTCTCTGCACTTATTGGTGTGCCTGTTGTTTGCACATGCGCAACAGTTGCTGTGTGCGCGAATGAAACATACTGTGGGGCCAACACGGGTGTTGGGATGCTTGTGTAAGCTACAGCTTGGTCCAGTGTCCATGCGGGGCCATACAAGTAATCCCCGAGTTCTTCGTCCCAGTACCAAACATCTGGTCCGTAAAGATCAGAGGAACCAGCCAGCGACTTGATACTCGATCGACCAATTTGGGTCATGTCGAGATTGGTTGTTGCCAAGAGATCAATGTATTTACCAACATATCCTATGTCCGTCATGTCCAAGGATGATGTGGCGGTCGCAGTTCGTAATGGCTGTAGAGCCCAACTGTCAAAGAACAGGAGACTCATGGCGCTGACATTGAAGGGCACCACAATGTGTGGCCCCTGTACCCAATTGGCCGTGTCTAGTTCGCTGACAGCAGTTGGAAAATACCAATTCGTCCGACCAGAATGGAGCACATGGAGAGTTGATTCTGCTTCGGGGTGATATGTCCTTGGGGTGTAGGCAACCATCAACCAACTAAACTCATCATTGGTCGCATGGGCAAAAATCCAGTTATGCTTGCCCTCATCGGTCATGGCCAAAGTGTTTTCGGCCACAGCATAAATTATGGCCGGCGTGTGTGCGGTTTGACTTAACGTGATGGGGCTGATAATTTCAGCCAGGTACCAATCAGCCTCGGCGGCATCATTGAGAGACACTGAGAGATCAGAGGTCCCCGCACCATACTTGGCCAATGTGTAGTCAGCGGCATCATCCAGACTAAGCAACTCGTTGTCTACTGACTGGTAGGCACCACCCGGCAAGGCCTCATCACCCAATGATATACTGCTGGATGCGTCACCATAACGTGGCCCGACGGCGTTGGCGGCGTCGGTCAGGCCAAGCGTGTGGTCTACAATGAAACGATCCAGAATACCACGGGTCTCTACAGACAACGATCCTGAGAGATCGCTTTCTGCCGACACAGAATACCAGTGGTGGTATATCAAATCTGAGAGGCTCAGACTATTTTCGACCCATATCTGGAAAATAGGCTGGCGGGCGACGACAGTCATCGCGAGATCGTTTGAAGTATCTCGCTTCAAACTTCCGTAGGCGAGGCCGACAGTTTGGGCCAGAGAAGCGCCCAAGTCGGTGGTGGGGATTTTGCTCAGTATGTCGGGTGCCACATAAAGCACTTCGACCGCCAGGCTGGTGACCCTAAGCGGACCAGTGGCGGCACCCAAGACATCAATGTGCTGGCTTGATGCTCGCAGGACTCCTGGAGCTACTTGACCCAGCACATCTATTCGCTGGCCAGATATGCGCAAAAGCCCTGGGTCGGTTTGACCCAGGACCATAATTGACTGCATACTGACATGGAGGTCAGATGGTATTTCCGCAAATACCATGACCGATTGTTTTGTCACCCGAATCGACATTAAACCGCCTTAATACCGAATGTTGCGTTATTGATGCCCACTGGAGTCCATGCCACACCTGTGTCTGGGTCTACTGGAGAAACCCCAAAGTTGGCATGATAGTCCTGATGAGCAGAGTATTTGTCCCCAGAGTCGATGTCCTCGACAGTGCCGTTAGAGTCCACTCTGAAATACAAATCCCAACCGTGCGCCGCTAATGACTTCGTCATCGCTGTAACTTGAAGTCCGACAACCTCGAAGCTTGGATTCAAAGCTGCAAGGTCAAACATGTCTACGTTACCGGATACATCTGTCTGTATGTATCCAGTGTCTCCGTCTGTTGGCTGTTCATTCAGGAGAGCATAATGTGAGCCAGCCTCGCTGGCATCCCACTGACTTCCTGGTTGGTCGCCGTCTAGCACCAGCCCTGCCACTCGGCAGGACCCCAGAAAATCATCATGGCCAGTGCCGTCATCATATCCATCACAGATGTAGATGTCATCAATCATGGATGCCTTGTTTGTATAAAATTGCACCTTGCCTACGGCCCCAGTATTTTGGTAATCAGTATCGATACCGGATGCCGAGAAAACAACACCCTCGTTGGCACGAATCTCGATCGATCCTGATATGGGATGGACAACGAGTTTGACTTCAATGTAGGTCCAATCATAGTCTGTTATTGCTGCACCGCTGGTGGTACCAATGAGCGTGGTATACATGTACACTTGTAATTCACCGGCAGCAGTTCGCCGTAACCTGCATTGTAACGAATCTGTTGCAGTGCCATCCAACCGCAAGATGTATGGGGTGTCAGGCAGTCCGGTAGCTCCTCGCCACCCAAACCCAACAACCACTGTATTGGTCTCTGGTATGAGCTTGTTCAATTCTAGCCAATAGTTGTTGACACCCTGTAGTGCGGCACCATATCCGTTACGTCCGGCCACTATACTGATGGTATCGTTGTCTATTCTTACGCTGTCCCATTTTTGTGTCAGCATGCCGTGCAGATCGGCACCATAGGTACCGATCGGCCCAAAGTTTTCAAAGCCTTCTATCCAGCGTAGTGCCATCAGCCTACCTTCACACCAGATTGAATTGCATTAACGCCTGCCACAGCCCAGTCGGCCGCTGTGTTGGGGTCTTGCATGTACACATCGAGATAGTAAATTCCGTCGTTGCCGGTAACCCGCCTGGTGTCCGCATCTTGTTCAGTGGCACCTGACTTGAGCACAGGAATCATATCCAACGCTGAAGCGGCTGTCACCATCGCTACCGTTGAGACTTGTATGGCCACGATACCCGAGTCGATGTTGACCAGATTGCCAAAATCGTACAAATCTTTGTCGCCAGTGAGTGCGCCTTCTACGTAGGTTGTGTCATCCGAGTATTCGTTGTCTACCATCGCATAGTTGTCGCCACCAGTGCTCGGTGTCCAGTCTGCTTGAGCCGTATCGGCACTCGGGCGTAGAGTCTCTACTTTCAGTTCGCCCATAAAGTCCTGGCCAGCGGTATCATCCGCAAGGTAGATGTCTCCAAGCAGGCTGGAGTAGAAACCGGCACGGAATACGATCGTATCGCATTCGCCGCTACCATTGTTGTCGGTATCCACGCCTGAGGCTGACAGTACCGTGTCGCCATTGACACGCACCTCGTAACTGCCAGCGTTATCACAGAAATACATCACTTCAATTCGATGCCAGGAATTGCCACGCAATACTCTGGGCGCTGATTGTTCCAGCAGGACAGTGTTCCTATAGAATGCCAGACTGCCGTCATTCCAGGCTGCTAGCCGCATTTGCGTTATACCACCTCTGTATATGTAGATGATGTAGTCCCCACCCGTGATGTTTCCGGGCACGAAGTAATTGAATCCGAAATACAGGGTTGAGATCGGTGTGAAGTATTTCTTCAACCAATGATCTCGCCCGCTGTCGTTCCAGATAAGCGAGTTGCCCATCCCACCACGACCATCTGCAATCTTGGTATTCGATGATAGCGTGGTACATTCAACGGCGTCCCAATGGCCAAGCAGTCGATCTTCCAACGTCTGGGCGTTGGTACCAACAGCCCCGTAGTTTTCAAAACCTTCAAGGAAAAAGATTGACATTGGCTACTCCTTACCCGATCTTGACGCCAAACTGCGCCGCATTCAAACCAGCCTCAGTCCAAGCCGAGGCCGTGTCTGGGTCCTGTGACATCAATCGATGTCTGGTGGTATAATCTGTCTCGGTTATCGTTTCTATGCTGCCACTGCTGTTGGTCGTACCAGATTTGCAGGTCACAATCAATGACTCGGACCCAACAATATCCAGTGCAGTTTGTGTCCAAACATCAATGACCAAGATGCTTGTTGGTGTCACAGGCAGATCATCGTAGTCATACAAGTCTTCGTTGCTTGCGATGCTGTCGTAGACATAGTCGGTCTCGTTGCCCACAGTATCATCTATGGTCTGGTAATGGTTGCCCACAGGTTCTGCGGACCAGTCCAGTTGTGCGGTGTCCCCGTCAGGGAGTAAAGCAACAACCGTGTAGTTGTGGCCCAGCCAGTCATTGAACTCAGGGCCGGAATCATCACAGATGTAGATGTCATCCAGTTGCTGACCGTTGTAGCTCGCCCTGAACGAATGGGCACTCACTTCACCCTCGCCTGTCCAGTCGGTATCCACACCGGTTGCCGATAATACAGTTATCCCGTTGACTCGAACCTCATAGCTGCCAGACGCACCAACGGTGTATTTTATCTCCACAAAATTCCATTGATTCGCACGGAGGGTATTTATGGCTGCCGCTTGGTGTACCGTTCCGTTGAGCCAGACCTGGAGGCCGTTTGCGGCACCAAGACCAAGCTTCAGTTGTTCACCGCCAAGATCATCCTTGGCCATATACATGTGGTAGCTGCCGTAGGCTTGTGACCCACCTTGTAGGTATACAGCAAATCCGATAATCCAAGTTTGGGCTTGAACACCACAATGATGGAGAAGCACGTTAGAGTTACTGTCCGGCATATAGAGACAAGCGCCTGTACCACCACGTCCTGGACCGATGATATAAGCATCTGACCCCGAAGTCGGGGACGGATCAGACCAGATTTGTTCCATTGCAGTCTGCAAGGTGGCTCCCGTGAGCCCACCGTAGGTTTCAAAACCTTCAAGCAAATACAGAGCCATGGCATCATCTCTGGAGAACAAAAGAACCGGACGACAGCATCATGCTGCCGTCCGGGTTGGCGAGGATATCACGCATTGACGGTGTAGGTAACCTTCAACTGGTCACCACTCTGCACCGCAACGTCACCACTGCCGAACAAGGCGGTGGCCCAAAGGTTGCCGTCCGTGTCGTGGTCCGACTTTGTCATCGCGGCAGCACCGAGACCAACAACCATCACGCCCTTGACGGTACCGGTACCGGTAATGTTGAAGATGGCGACGGACGAGTTGGTGATCGACTGCGAAGCCGCAGCGTCTTCCGGCCAAACCGGTCGAGTCGTGGCGTTGTCCGAGTTGTTACCGTCCGTGTAGGCGGTGAACTCGTCCCAGCCGTTCCCAGCCTGGTCGATGTCATCGTAGGTGTCATCGGCGGCCAACGCACTGTAACCAGCGTTGTCGATCAGGCCAATGTACCACGCCGCGGCGGCCGACGTGTTGTGGAACATCACGTCCAACAGCAGGTCTTTGCCTTGGTCGCTGATGCCGTTGGGGAAGTCGTGCGTACCAATGACTTCACCGTCACGGATGTGCTCGACGTTGAAACGACCAGCCATCTTGGCCGGGCTAGCCAGCTTCTGAGGGGCTTTGCCGAGGGAAACGCCAGCGAACTGATTGAGCTTAACTTGGTTCATTATTGAACTCCTGCAAAAAAGGTATGGGCACTTGCCCAGGTTTAAGTCCGTTCCTCGTCACACGAAGAATACGGGTCGCAATATCTTTGGCCATACCAGTCAGGTCTACAGGACTCTTACTGGTTACAGCCGTCGGACAACGCTTAATGGGTTGCCCGGAGTTTATTGCCAACAACCGCTGATAACCTGTTTCAGCAGCTTGGCGGCTAATCAAAGACTCTGATCGAAGTAACACTGGGGCTGTATCCATCAGTTCGTGGTCAGGTTTACTCATCACAGATTCTCTGGTAAATGGGCATCAGCCCAAGGTTGAAGATCGTCTTCGCAACTCGCGGCGAACACGGGTTACAATGTTTCTCGCAGATTCGCGGTCAGTGGTGCCACCGGGCACGCTGATGTTGATGTCACCTACGTTGGTGACGGGCCCACCCTCTGAGCGATAAATCGGCTGCCTACCTGAATTCATCGATACAAGCTGGGAGTAAAATCTACGTGTGGAACGTGCATTCATCACAAACTCTCCCGGTGATAGCATTGCCGGTATCGTATCGGTGCCTTTTGGCGCAAAACCACCGTTGGCAAAATAGTTCATCAAGCCACCACGGGCGGCTGTTTGGACCCCGCCCCCGCCAGTTGGTGGCGCAACTATTGATTGTGAGGCATTAGCCATTGTTACGAAGGACTGCGCGAGGGCCTGCGCGGCTGGTACAGCGGCTGATAGGGCCTGTGCGGTGGTCTGTGTATCGCTCGATGTGGATGTGGCATCCGCTGACACATTATCCAGCGCAGGCACCATTTTGTTCATCTCGTTGACAGCCCCTTTTGATGCATTCTTGGTCGCCTCGATGTTTTGCAGAGCCTCGCTGCCAGCGGCCTCAATACCGGCACCGAACTGTTTCACATCCACAGTGGTACTGTTGATATTGGTAAGTTCGGCACGTAGTTTTTTGAGGTCAAGCAAAGCTGTGGGCAACCACGTAAACCCTGGTGTGTTGGAATAAGAGACAACTTGTGCGTTTGCTGCTTCGAGTCGAGTAAGCTCAACAGTGACAGCCTGTGTCTTTTCCTCAAAGTCAGCCATAGCTGCCGCACCCGCAGGGGTGTTCAGGAATTGCTGGTTGGCTTTTATCTTATCTGTCATCGCAGTGTGGGCCACGGCCATACCCACAACAGCATTCTTGAAAGCTACACCCTGTTTGTCAATCTGATGTGTGGCCACTTCAGAGAGGTTTGATGCAGCGTTGCCCATCGCTGCAAATCGGCTGTTTAGTTCCCCAACGCTTAGTACACGTTCAGCGATAACAGCAGAATCCACCTGGGCGGCCTTTTGAATTTTTGTTGCTGCCTCCATGGCTTGGGCCACCGTATCTAGTGGGTTCCAAACCAGCTTAAAACCTGTGGCGATCTCGTACATTTTCTCCACTTCTGCTTTGAACGCAGGTGTGAGTTTGTTTGCGAAAAGAGCCATGAGATCATTTATTGTGTCATCAGCATCAATCCGAATGATCCCTTTAATTTCCCCGATCTGCCTGGCTTGGAATTGAGACAGGGTGGCTTGAAGCTCCTGAAGACCCATGATGTTACCGAGCTTCAAGTCAGGATTCTTTGCGGCCCTGAGGGACATTTTGTCCAGTTCTGTGAATGCTTTCTCTACGCCCTTTCGGATTTCGTCCGGGGTTTTCGTTTTCCCGCCTGTACCTGTTAGCTTCAGGGCATCGGCAATAACTCGTTGGGACTGAATATCAGCTTGCAGTAGCTTACGTTGGGCAGCCTTTTGGGCTTCTAGTCTCTTTGCGATAGCCGCCTCGTGGGACATTCTTTTTCTGGTGAGGTCCTCTTGCTGCTTCATGATGGAAAGCTCGTCGTCCTTTGCGCGCCGCAATAGACGTTGGTCCCCAAGTTGCCTGGCGAGACCTTGAGCTTGTTTTGACCCTGCTAACGCCGTGGCCAGTTCGGCCTCTTTACGTTTTAGGGTGTCTTCAGTGACATTCTGATTGGCTCTTCTGATCCATTCATACTGCCCTGTCTGAGCGTTAAGCGTGCGGGTGAGGGTAGTCGCGCTTGAAATTCTTGTTTTGGCAGCCAGCTTGTTTGACCTTGCCAGAACTTCCAAAACCTGACGTTCTTTGTCCATATTTTCCAGTGAATGCTGGAAGGCACGGTCATCTCTTGAGGCCTCTTGCTTGGCAAGGGTGTCTCGGTATTTTTGCTGTCGGCTATCAGAAGAATTTTGCCAGTTCTCAATTTTGTCAATGACATTTTGGCGTGCATCTGTAACCTTTTTGAGCATGCTATTCACGGATGTTACCGTGTCTTTATGCCGCTTCACAAGTGCTTCCCGCTCTGTTTGTGTTTCGAGATTGATGGCCGCCAAACCAGACAACAAGTGCTGGGTGCGTTTTGACGAAGCCTCGACGTAGTAGGCGGCCATGTTTGCTGCTCGCGCGGCCCAGAACTCTCGATCTTTGGCGATACTTTGAGCCATCTGACTCTGCAACTTTGCTACATGATCCTGAGTAGACGTGAGGTACCGATCTGAAATTACCTCACCAAGTTTCCAGCCAGCCCAAAATGCCAGCAGGTAGGGGGCGATTGTCAGGAAGGCTTTCCCAATGCCGATCACCCCGGCTTGTACCTTTACGAAACCAGGGATAGAGGCCAACGCAGCTTTGTTCATGGACACAAAAGCAAGCGTCCCGGCGACCCCCATGGCAGTCAATGCCCCAGCCAAATCCTTACCCTGGCCTAGAATGGTATTCAGGACTTTAACCAATTTGGTAACAACCGGCAAGGCTATTTGCCCAAGTGACAGAATGGATATCTTTAGCTCATTGAAGGCCTTGATTGCTTTCCGCGCATCCGTTGACTCCATGAGTGCAAACGCCTCTTTCAAGGCTGTTGGCCCTTCTTCACGCATGGCTTTCATGTTTTCAACAGCACGCTCAGCATTTGTTGAGGTCAGACCCAAAACACCGGCAACAGCCCGTACACGGTCAAACAACTCAGCCATCTCTGTGACATTGTCGCCTGTCAGTTTGTTCAATTCATGCAAGAACGGGAGCACGCCACCAAATTTCTGGACGGCTTGTACAGCATTATCAATACCGAGTTTGTCGTGCATCAATTTCTTGAGGTCTTCAGATGGTTTGACCAACTTCAGCATGATCGCCCGCAACTGGGTCATGGCGGTATCGGCTTTAACACCGGTGACCGTCATGGTGGCCAATGCTGCGCTCATTTCCTCAAGGCTGCCACCCATCTGGGCATACAACGGGGCAGTACGGCCAAAGATATCGGCCAGATCACTAACACGCAAACGGCCCTTTTCGACTGTCTTGAACAGGATACCACCAACTCGCTCGGCATGCTCGGCACCGAGACCAAAACCATTCAAAGCGGCCGTCATGAGCCCGACTGCTTCTTCCGTCTTGGAGGACGTAGCAATCGCAAGTTTGTTAGATTGCCGGAACACATGCAAGGACTGAGCAGCATCACCCACTTGGTTGGACAATGTTTGGTACAAACCTTCAGCAGTTTGTTCGGTGCTCTTGCCGAACTCCAACGACAGGCCTTTTACGGTGTCAGACATCTGGTTCAGATTGCCCAATGCCCCACCGGCGATCGTGCCAATTTCACCAATACGTTGCCCGTAGTCAATCGTAGCCTTGATGCCCTCTTGAACGGCTGTTCGCAGCGCGGACATCGCACGCACGATAATTTGTGTGACCACGATACGTAGCATGGTTTTCCAAGAGATCGTGAAAGTCTTGGTGTCTTTGGACATAGCCTTCATGCCATCCGAAACAGCATCCTGGTTCTGTTTCATCATTTCGCGGAGCCTGGCTTGAGGCTCGTTGAGACTCCCACCAAATTCCTTCCATGATTGACCAACCTGCTTGAGCGTGAGCCCTTGGGAGTTAGCAAATTCAGCCATCAGGCGGATATTGTCCTGCACTGTTCGCTTGAGGGTTGCGCTGGCCTTTGCCGGAACTTCGCCCAGTTGTTTTTCGATCTCATTGGCGAAGGCCCTCAAGCTGGGTCTTGCGCTATCCAGCCCGCTGGTATCCACCTTCAGTTTGCCCATCTTACCCATGGAAGCTTTTGCGCTCGATGCAGCCTTGCTCAGTTGGTCCATTGACTTTGTAGCATCAGAGCTATAGTCCGTCAGCGCACTGCTGTTGTCCTTCAGTGCCGAATTGAACTGGTCAAAAGCGCCATTCACGTCAGCAATTGACTTGATAGCATCGCTAACGTCAAAGCCCAATTTTTGTTGGATCAAATTGTCGGCCATTAGAGTGCTTCTTCTTTAAGGAAAGCCATTGGACTCGGGAGCGTAACGTGCTCAGCAAAGAAACGGAAAACTTCTTGGCCCCTTAGCTGGAAATTGTACGGGCCAGGTCTGGTCAGACGGTAGAAAACTGTGGGGTCTTTCTCGGCATTTGCGTTGTGGTACTCGTTGTATGTCAGGTGGGGTAGTTTAGACTCGTAGTAGAAAAAGTATTGGCCCTTGTCCCCGACTGTAATCAACCCACCCTTTGCGTCAAACGTGAGTGCTAACCTGGATGATTTGAGATATGAGCCCGCTGGTGTACTGGTGCCTTTTGTCAATGAAAATCCCGCCTCTTTTGCCAACGGGTGGAATGTTTGCATCGAAGCTCCACTCCAAACGGGGATGATATGGCCGGTGATGGCTTGAAGCCACAGTTGTGCAGCTTGGGTAATCTGCTCCACAAAATACTTGTGCAGTTCAGCAAAATATGCTTCTGCGTCGATCTGCAACGTCTTGTACTGTGGCTTCAATTCCATCAAAAGGTCTTTCGTTTCGCCATCCCGGCCGCAGACATGGCTTTCAATTCTTCCGCTTCTTCGTGGCACATAACTTGGTCGAAAGCCAACAACCTTGCCTGTGTCCATACATCACAAGTGTCCCAGTCATCCTTGACTCCCGGAGGCTTTATTCCGAAGCGGGCGCAGGCTCGCCAGACGGCGTAGTCTCCGGTTCTGCTTGGAGGCCAGAGGAAGCTTCGGCTTGCTCCTCCAGCCCACGTACAAAAGTCGCTCGGGCCTCGTCAAGCTTGGCTTCATCCAGCGAATTGGCCCGCATGACAGTCTGGACAATTCGGTTGGTCTCGATCTCGGTGATACCAGCCGCCTTGAGTTCTTCTTTCCAGTGCCGCCATGTTTTGGGATTGGCAATGTCGACCTTCTCCCATTCGATGTCACTGGGTTCCAATGACAGTATGCACATGTACGCCAACCGTTGGTCACCGTAGTGATCCACCATTTTCTTGTAGTTTTCGTCTTTGGTATTTGGGACAAAGCCGTCCTTTGTCAACCGCCCAGGTGCCTTGGGCTCAGGGCAAATTTTCTCGAACTCGTCCATGTCGGCCACCGCTCGGGCTTTGAAAACAACCTGGTCTTCGCCACGGGGCAAGACAAGAAGTTCTTCGTGCAGTCCACCAATCTCTTTTCCACCGATTTTCATGATTTTTCCTCGCTAAAGTAGTTGCAGTAAACCGGAGAGCAGGGCGGGCCTATCCCGCCCCACTCATTGACGGTTACAGATTATTGATCCGATCGGGTGTGGTCAGCTTCCGTGATGTTACACCGGCCGGATGTCGAAATTGTCGCGTCACCGAGATTGAATTCCAGCGATTCGTACCGGAAGTCATTCAGGGTGGTAGTTTCCATCTGCGAGCCACCACAAGGCGGCACATGCTCGACGACCATATCCACTGCGTAAGGCTCGCAGGGATCGGCGGACGAGGAAACCCATTCGCCAGCTTCGTTCTTGCGCTTGAGGGCGTCCACCGGGGTGATTGATTCACCCGTCCCGGCCGACACGAACTCATACACAAAATCGAGGCTGACATCAACCGGCTGGGCATCGCCTTCCCGGACGGTGTCCAGGCTGCCACGATCCAGCAAGTAGTCATACTCTTTGGCCTCGGTGTATGTCAGGTTGCCGTCACCGATCTTGATTTCGATTTCCTGCGGCAGGAATGTGATGACCGCATCGTCAACCGGGGCAGTTCCCCATGCAGGCGTGAAATCAATCGATGTGGTGGGGCTGGCGCTCTCAGGCACCCGGGCCGTCACAACAAAGATTTGCTCACCGACTGGGGCACCAGCACCAACACACTGGAATCGGGCCCCAACAGGGATCATTTCAACGTCATCGGTATTCAGGGCGACCGTGTCGACCCCAACGGTTGTGTCCAAAGCGTCTGGCGTGGCTTCATCCACGGCACCGCTGCCACTGAGGCCGTCCCTCAGGTAAATTGTCGCGTCTCTTAGTTCAATACGAGCCATTTGCTTACTCTCCTAGATCAAAGGAACCGGTTCATTCAGGTGTGTACATCACCTATGGGCTTCTCAGGCGTCCTGAGGATCAAGCCCCAACAAGGAGGTCCATGTAAAACATGGCATCGACAGCGATCTGTCGAATTTCTTCGGTGCGACCGACTTGGCCGAAATGCCAAATCTTAACACTGTCTCCCTTGTTACTGCGAGGCACCAAGCATCCCAGCAACAAATTATCATCTTCGGGACCATTCCCGTATCGTACGACTTCTATCTGTTCGCTCAAGAGTGACTGAAACTCACCTGCCCATATGTCAGGCTGGTACATGTTCTTGTCGCCGGTCATCGTGAATGTAATCAGGATGTTGATTCCCACTTGTAGTTCGTAGAAATTGTGGCTGCGTTCCCGAACCCAGGGGCCATTCATTCGGAACTCGGCTCGGTCTTGGCACATCAAGTCTGCATCCCGCATATCGAGCCCTTCGATATGCAACTTCAATGATATGGCCTGGGCTGTTGCCCGGCACTGCTTTGCAGCGGATTGCAGAATCCATCGTGGCCAGTTGGGGTTGGATGCCATCAGATTTCCTCGCCTGTGTCAGTCAAGGCAAGCCAGCTATCGGCCACTAATGGAAAAATCTGCTCATGCACGCTGCCATATACACGCTTGCCGGTAATCATCCATGCGCCACCAAGGTCGAACTCTTCCACCTGTTTCAGTTCGTACCTGTGGCCTTTGTAAACGATCCAGTCGTCCAGTTGTATGCCGTCCTCGTCTGGGACAGACCTAACGTCTCGTTTATCAATGATGAACACCCTGGAAGACGTGTCGAAGCTGCCGCCATACACCATGGCTTTGTTGGCCGAGATTTGTGAAATGCTCTGCAAGACTTCTCGCACGATTTTCGCTGGCAGCACGATGGCTCGCCGAACGGGGTGAACTTCCTTGATTGTGGTCTTGATGCCAGTGTCAAGGTCAGTGTCGGAGTCCACGGACCGATACAAATCGATGGGCGCACCCCACTGACGCTTCAGTGAGTACATCACTTGCTTTCCGAGCCGATCAATTTGTGCGTTGGGTCGTGTCATTATCGGATTGAATCCAGTTTTCGACGGATGTCTCGCAGTTCAGACACGATGTCCACATCGAGAGTTGTGGCGAATTTGGCCATGATGTCACAGAATCCCAGGCCTGCTTCATGCAGTGCAGTCGTAGCAAAGACCGAATTCGGGTCACCATGGGTCTTGGTCAACTCATGGACTTCGTCATAGATTTTCGTTGTGAGTTGTGTCTGTGCGAGTTCGATCTGCATAAGCTGGGTTTGTGTCTCTGAGTTTTTGAGCATGACGCCCGCTGACTCGTCCACAAACTTGATGTGACGTTTTCCGACTTCGGTGATGATTCCGCCATCTCGTGCGAATAGCCGCCGCAGCGTCCAGACGCCAGACAACAAAATACAACCCACCATCAGCCCCAGAAGTCCGTATTCAGTGAATGGTCCAAAGTTCATGTCGTTATCTCCTTATTCGACACGCCTAATCCGTAGCCTACATCCACTTGCTGGGTACCGCCATGCAAGTGACCCAGATGTTCGCTGACTCACAATCGTAATTTCGTCTCCGACTGCCACTGCCAAAGATGATCGGCCCATACATATTGAACTGGCTTCACCTTCGTGCAATACTGTGGCTCGCAATGTACCAGGGACAAATACCCCGTTGATGGCAAGCCATGATTCCATTCCGGACATCCCGGTACCGCTGTCACAGGCCACACTAATTTCAGCCTGTATGTCAATCGCGCCATCAAAGTTTATGTCGATATGTGCGTTTTCGGGTGCCAAAATTATGGCAGGTGTTTCAATTGACGTGGTGTCTAGTGGCTGTGCGGCCACGGCGTCAGTGTTATATGCTACGCTGTCTGCTGCGTTGTATGCCTCAAAACGTGGCCGGGTGCCAAAGATGGCCTGCATCCAAAGTTCTGAGCCACCGGGGGCGATCAGAGTAGGAGTGTCATCATAAATCTCAAGCGTGCCTGCCATCAGTAGGATATTGAGGTCAATCGACATTCGTATGGCTTGTAAATCCTCCACGTCCATGAGATCGAGACTGTCACCGGCTGGTAGTACCACCCCGAATGATGGGACGGCGAGTTCAGTGCTGCTAGCGTTCTTTAGGGTTCCGTACATCAGTCAACATCGAATTGAAACTCAACCCGAACTTTCTTGAAATGTGATTTGTCTTTGTTGCCAGCTTTGCGATAGATCACCAGTCCGTATTCGCCAACACTCAGAGCAAGGTTCAATGTGATGGTTGTGGCTGACCGCGAGTCTGACGGCAGTACCACAATGTCGTCATGTACCAAAGTAGGCGTATCTGCTGGGTCACGGTAAAGTTGAATCGCGTATGTCTGGTCCTTGTCTGCTTTGTTGACAGTAATCGAGATGGCCTTCATGTGGCTGGCTTGCATAATCTGGAAACCAGACTCCAAATGACTATCATCCTCGGAATTTTTGAACCAATGTTTGAGGTCCTTTTTCACATGCCCCTTGAATATCGCGGTGCTCCTATAGGTTGGCTTACCAATACCGACTGCTTGCCCGGGTGGGCCAACTTCCCATTCAGTTGCGATCCAAGTCGCAACATTACCAGCAGCAATCGTTTGACCCGCTGCATCACGCAGTATGACTGTGCTGTTGGTAATACGGGCTTCTAGTTCGACCTCTGCGGATTTGATCTTGTGGTAACGTACCCCGTCTGGAATTGTGACTGTATCGAGAGCAAGGACAAGCCACCCAAGATTTCGGATGTTGATTTGAGACAGCGTCAAATTCTCGATGCTTCCGCGCGACATTATTGTTCCTCGACTACAAGCAATACTGTTCCGTTGGCGAAAGTTGATTCCCCCGAACCTGTGAGCCGCTCGATTGCAATACCATACTCCCCAGCAGGTAGATCAACGCCTACCAAGTTATGGACTTGGAAAGTACGAGTCGACCCGGCTTCGATGGTTAGTTTGTTACTAACCACGAGGGTCGGTGATGCATCCGTTGGGTTCTCATACACACGGATGTCGTAGGTATTTGTGGGCTCGGCCTCATCCAGTGCCACATAGATTCGACGCAAACTCGAATCCACGTCAATTCCAAAACCAACATTGGAATGTGGCGTCCCTTGGGCATGCGACAAGAACAGAAAACCAGTTGATGGTACCGGGGAATCAAAAACAGCCTCAATACGGTATGTTGCCGCTGGTATAGCCCGGTCAGCCTGCCAGTTTGACTCGATCCAGTCGCGGATGTCAGCCGGGTCCACAACTTGTGGGGTAGCCTCATCGTTTTCGATTTCGATATCCAAAGCCGTGCTTAGGCTCACGAGTTCGTCTTCAGCAGCCTCAACAGAACGGTAGTCAAAATCAGCATCAATGACATTCTCGCTGTATGCAGGCATAATCCAGCCCAGCCATCGTATGAGAACCGGGTAGTTTCGTAGGTTCTTGATTGTCCCCTTGGCCATACTGTTACCCGAATGCTATCATGCCATAGCCGAATTTGAACTTTGATTTCCCGCTACCGCTAATACGATCAACAAACAATCCGTACTCGCCGGGGCTCAGTGCCAAATTCAGTGAGTCGGTTCCAATCAATCTGGTGCTTACTGGTAAAGTCACCAAAGTGTGTACCAAAACGGGCGTGCCTGTCGGGTCCGAATACAGTCGTAACACAAAGCTCCTGTCGGGGTCGATTTCTGAAACTACCAAACTGGCTTGGCGAATAATTGTTGTTTCGGTAATAGCAAATCCGCACACTGTGAACGGGATGAGATTGTCGGTGCCCAATGCTAGCGATCCTGTGTGTGGCACGGCTGCGGAAAAGGTGGCATCCACACGCTGCTTATCAACCACCACGTCATAGTCAACACTAGCTGTTACTTCCCCAGTCCCTGTATCCCCACCTGTTTCGTCCAGTGTCACACCGGACCCCGCGACGAGGCGAGTTATCATCGCCTCGCCCGGGGTAACGATGTTCATGTCATCTCTAGTCAAGCCGCCGTCACGCACTTGATGTCCAGGGACTTGAGTTCTAGCCATGACGCACCTCAGGATCAATACTCGTAATCAACCATGACCACATCGGCAGCCGCCGCCGGACCAGGGTTGGTGAGGTTGAACGTAAACGTGATGACTCCGGTTGCCAGAACGATGGTATAGTCGTTCCCGGCACCCTCACGCTGTCGAACGCCATTCAGGTAAACGCGCTCGGTGCCAGAGATCACTGGCAGGTTACTCAGGGCCGCTACAGCAGCCGCTCCGTTGGTCACAGCGGGCTCTTCGCTGTACACATGGTTGTTACCGGCCGAGACATTCGAGAACTTGGCCCAAACAAGCGTGTCAGACCCGATTTCGTCGCCGCCCGTGTTGTTGGTGACAACCCAAGCGGTGTCAGCATACGCTGTACCTTCTTCGACGAAGCAAGCGTAGTTTGCAGCGAAGCCACCACTGGGCCAATCTAGGGCGCGTGTCCAAGCACCAGAGTGTGCTAGCCAGACACCATTCTCTGTTGGTGTGCCCTGGTCAGCGAGCAGAACACGATCACCTTCGGTATCGACGGCAACACCGTCAATGGTGAGTGCCAGCCCAGAAAGGCTGGCCTCGTCAGCGATGGCGATAACCTTGACAGGCTCTTTCCAAGCGAGGCCGTTGACAAGGTTGTCAACATAGGACTTGATGGTGTAATCATTGGCATTGGTAGGTGTACAACCACCAGTGATAACAGCATCGTTGTTCCCATTGGAATGATCCCAATCAGAACCACCTGTGAAGTCCAGTTCAAGGCGACCAACATCGACTGTGTTGTCCTTGATCTGGGTCTTTCCGCGAATCGACGTAACAGCCATAGGTATACTCCTTATGTTACCAGATATTTAACAGTAATTTTGTCGTCCAACTCAAATACCCAGGTGGGGTGGAACACAATTGTTGAGCCGACAATGACGTAGTCTTCCGATGCGCCTCGCGTTTGTTGGTTTCCGTTCACCAACACCGTCTCGTTCCCTCGATCGGGGGTAGCCTGCAAAATAACAGAGTTTGACGCGAGTATTGTTCCGTCGACATAAAACACTTCTTCGACACGCGCAGCTTGTGGTTGTCCATGCTGTCCGCCCGCTACTGTATTCCCAGTGGTGAAGATCAATGTTGATGCCGCTTCGTGGTGGTGTATCTTTTGGCAGTCGGCTGCCTGGGCCAGACTTAACGAGTCCGGCAGACTCAATGGTTTGATGTCAGAGAGTCGTTGCGTAATCTCGATTGTGTTGGCCGCAGATCGTATAAGGGTTGCCGCCAGTATGACTGAGTGCGTCAAATACAAATCGTTGATCGGATCGGTGCCACCGGGACCCGTCGTGGCTGGCTGTATGCCGCGAAAGCGAACCGTGGCTGTCATCGAAGTTGTTTGCATGGTGTATCATCGATAGAAAGAGATGTTAAGTTCTGCGCCCGCAGACACTTCAATGAACCGAATCTTTTTCACATCGCCTGTGTACCAAAAATCTTGCCCGGCTACTAGGAGCATTCCTACCGTCGGGGTCGGGTCTTCGCCATCATCACGCCATCTGACACGTCTGGATACAGCTTGGATCAAAGCAATCCGACCACCCTGTGGGTTCAGGCCTCGGACTGCACTAAGATCATTGATTTGTTGGTAACCGGTTGGTTCCAGGTTGCCGTCGGTAACTTGATACATGGTATTACCTGATAGAAAAATGTCTCTCGGCGGCACAATGCCGCCGAGAGACTGAGACTACAACGGGATCAGCCAAGCACGATGGAACCGAGGTTCACGTCGAGCACGGCGACACCACACAGCATGTCCAGGGTCACAATCGTACCCTGCGCGTTGATGTCGTACTGCATCGAGACCCGCATGGCAACGTCATTGTAGACGCCAACCTGCGAGCGGACACCCGTGTCGCTCGGCGGCAAGGCCAGCGGACGCGAGACGAGAGCCAAAGCATCCCGATGGAACGCAAAGTTCAACGAACCAGCGGGGCCGGGGAAGGCCGCCTGGGCATTGACGAGTGCGACTTCCAGCGGACGATCGAGCAGGAGGTTGCCACCATCGGCTTCGATGATCGTGTAAACACGACGAGCACCACCCGCACCGAAGGCGATCAACTGACCAACCTGGGGAGCGTTCGTGTAGCCGGTCACGACGACTTCCTTGGCCCAATCGATGGCGAAACCACCGCTGACCGCACAGGCCGGGTAAGCTCGGACGGCACTGGCCGCCGCAACATCGTTGACCAGCGCGGCACTCAGCGTGACAGCAGTCGTGTCACCAGCACCGACGGTCGCGGCTGTGGCATACGTCGGTTGCCCGTCGTCTTCCATAACCACATACTCACCGGCAACGACTTCGTGGCCGGTGATTGCAACGGTCTGCGAGGCAGCAACGCCAGCAGCCGCAGCATTCGTGACCGTACCCGCTGCGACATCGGCGTTGACGTTGCCGATCCCGGGCGTGTTCTGGTCCATGAAAGTGTCGAAGCCGAGAACCCGACCGAGACTGGCATCACGCAGGGCAGTACCCTGGTCACCACGCTTCTCAGCCGAGATGAAGAGATCGTTCTTCAACATCTGGGTTTCCGCCTGCGGGCCCAACACGAGGTTGCGACCGTTCGGATACGCCTTGTTGATGTTCATGATCTCACGGGCTTCGAGCAGCACGTCCTTGGCATTGGACGAGTGTAGACCACCCAGACGGCCGACAGCATTCGGCAGGAACTGATGGACGCGACCCAACAGGGCACGATCCACCGATCGAGCGATACTCTGCATACCAGGCAGCAGGTAAATCTCGATCAGGTCCTGGAACGACTTGCTCGCTTCGCCGTCCTTGATGGTGAACGAAGTGTAGAAGTGCTGGTCAAGCGGGACCCGCACGTTCGTGGCACTTGCGTCCTGAAGGGTGATGTTGTCCGTGTCGGTCTTCCTCTTCGACTGGAACGTACCAGGTCGGCGAGTGTTGACCACATCGCCGTACTCAGCAACGATCGGCGAGAAATCACGGTGGACCAAGCGGGACATGACCATATTCTCTTCGAGAATGGCCAGGCCTTCCATTGCCCACATCGCGGGGATGAGGGCACTGTTGTCGTTGGCGTAACATACGTTAAAAGGATTCATGTTGTCTCCCCATTTTGGAGTTAAGGTTACAAAAATGTGTCTTAGTGACACAGACTTAGGAACCCCCTCTACCTCAACGAGTTTTGAGCCCGAGGGCTTCGGGGTTGTCTCTTCGGATTTTGTTATACTGTTCCTGGGTCAAGTTTGCAGGATCAATACGACCGCCTTTGCCCGGCGCGACGCCGCCGGTAGCGGAGTTCCCTCCGATGCCTGAAACCACATTGGCTTTGAAGAGGTTGCCAAACATATCAGGCAACGCTTTCATCCGCGTTACAGCCTCCTCGGGGGTTCTCTGTGTCATGATTCGCTTCCCGGTTGTCTCATCGGTGTCCGGGAAATCGATCACGGGTACAAGGTTACCGGTGGCATGGCCAGCTTCGTCCAACTCATCGGCGATCTTCGTCATAGGACTGAGAAGCGTCACCACCTGCGAAGGATTGAAAGCATCAGCGGCCACTGCGGCATCTTGCAATGCACGATCTCTGAGCGTGGTCTTGAAACGGTCCTCCCATTCGGTGGCTTTCGCCGTCAGGGATTCCACGTCGATCTTGGCCTGCTCTTCAACTTGCTTCTTTTCGTAAGCAAGCTGTTGCTCTTTGGAGCGGAATTGCTTCTGCAAGTCTTCCAACTGTGCCTGCAATTTGTCACGTTGCTCCGAACCAAGGTTTTGGTCCTGCAAGGCTTCCTTGTATGCAGCTTCCAAGCCCTCATACTTCTGTTGGTGCTTTCGACGGTCTTCAGCGAGGAACCGATTCATCTGTTCCTGTGAGAATCGCCCGTCTTGACTGGGTTGATCGAGCTTGGCTGATTCTGCCGCAATCTTTGCTTTGGCTGCGATTTCTGCCATCCGCATCTCGACCTCTTTGTCTTTGGCAGCAAGCTTGTCGGCCACAATCTTGTCAGCCATGGCAGCAATGTCTTGCTGTCGTTGGGCTTCCAATACCATGGGGTCCGGCAGGATACTTCCGCCACCACCGTCGCCAGCGTCGCCTGGATCAGCATCTCCGTCATAACAGACAACTTGTGGCATAGAACGAAGAATGTTTAGGTTAGTGTGCATGTGACACCTCCAATTACGAAACCCTACTGAGTCGTAATGCATCGCTATCTCGCAGAAACGGTTTGAGTATTCGCCATGCCGTCGCGCTCGGCACACCGTTAATCAAATGTTCAATCGAGATATTGGAACGGTTGTAGGTAGTCCGTACCGATGCATACCCTTGGCTTACAATCCCAAGGTTTTCCAATTCGGCATCAGGGTCCACCCCATCAAGCAGGGCGTACGCGATTTCGTAACACGCCTGTTGGATTTCAACAGGTACTTCTGTGTCTGTGTCACGGGGGAACTCTAATGCCTGAGTGGCCTCTGCTGCCCGAATTTGCGCTGGTGTTGCGTCGGGGTTTTGTTCCAGCAGTTCGTAGACCGATCGTTTACACCCTGAATAGTTCAGCGTGTCAATGATTCGTGTAGCTTGCAGCAACGCCTTTGGGCGATCTGAAGCCCGAGCGGTTGACCATGCATATTCATGCAGTCTTTCCTCAAAATAAGCTTGTGCTTCAATCGTGGTGGCGTATGATTCGGACATTGGCCGATCCTTATCTGGCGAGCCATGAGTATTTTTGGGACGCGATGCTTGCGATAACGTGCAGGGAAGCCCGGTCATCAATTTCGATGTCGATTTCTTGGCCAGCACCCAGTTCAAAACCAGTGGCTGCTGTGACCCCTGCGCGCCCGACATAAATCAAACCAGCGTTTGTGGCCGCTGCTCTGATCCTGATGCCATGGATGGGTGTCATGCCAAGTCCCGGTATGGCAGCAACTGCGGTTGCTCCGATGGTATTCTGGCCAGTCCGGATTTCGTTTGCTATTCTCAACATGGGTTAGTCCTCGTTTGTTTTCTTACCCGTACCACGGGTCTTTGATTTGGTGTCGTCCGACAGTGTAGTGTCACGACTTTCGGCCTTCTCCTGGCGGGCATCCTCAGCGGGGTCGCCCGACATATCCGGCAGGCCTCTTGAGCCCGCATTCTCCTCGGTGCCTGCACCAGCCCCAGCGGTTTGGGCTTGGGCAATACGTAGGATACGCTCCAGGTGGTCTTCCTTGGCCTGTTTGTACTCGTCCTCGTTAAATCCTAGTGCCACAGAGGCCACTTGCTCACCACATAAACCCGCATCGCGGGCCGCGATGATAATTTGGTGGTCACTGGTTGTATAGTCCGCAGCATCAATTTCGTCCATGATGGTCGCCATGATCTCGACTGAGGAACTACCACCAAGAAGCTTCGAGGCCACAAGTTTGGCCATCTCTTTCTTGACAGTACGGCCAGGAACTGTGGACATCAAGGCGACGAGCTTCTCTGATTCGTTGATTCGGTCCTTGTCTGATTTCAAGCTGTACCGGTCAGGGTATTTAACGGTGGCGATTTCACGCTGGGAGACGACTCGTTGCTCATAAGCTGCCCAGTGTTCAGCAACTTGTCGCTCGCCTGCCTCCAATACCAATCCAATGAACGACAGGCCTGCTTCTAGACCTTGGTTGTCCATTATCTTGGACTCAGCGGAGGCTCGCTTACCGGTCTTGTTGGCCACCGCCAGATTGACAAGCTTTCGGATGTCGTCTTCAAGTTTCTCTTGGAGGGCCATTGAGGCCTTGAGAGGTTCTGACGAGGGGTGGATAAAGCCAGGGGGCTCAGCTTTGAGATCATAGGCCCGACCCTGTGTCACGCCCACCTTGATGTCTTCGTCCGAACCGGGTTGGCCACCAGTCGTGGAGGTACCATCGGCCGACTTGGGTCCCTTGAGGTGGTCGCCAGCGCCACGAAGGTCACGTTGTTCAACATAGAACGGGAAGTTGGCCAACAACGCATAGCTCACATCACTGGATTGTAGATTCAGTAATGCAGCCTGGTGCTTTGACACGTCTTTCAGCAGGCTGTCACCAATATCCAACAGGGTAAACGGAATTCGATCCAATCCGGTCTCGATCGGTGCTTCCGTTGGCTGCTCTACACCAGCCGAGTTAATGGGTTTGGCATGGCTGTTGTAGAACTGGATGTTGACTTTACCGGTAGTCTCATCAACCCATATCATACGATAACGCTCGAATGTCCCGTTTGGCAACGAAATGCCCAAATGGCTCTGGCTGCTAGTGTAACAGACACCATGGTCACGCAGTAACAAAGCTTGAAACTGATTTGGTGACTCTGGCATGGTACACGACCAGGACAAAATGTCCTCGGCACGGTACATGTACAAATAGGGTCGGGCGTCCCCAACCTCAGCCAGCGAGTCGCCATGCAGTGCGGGCATGTCTACATACACACCCACTTTACCCATAACGAGAAGCTCGGTCAGTAGATTGATACCAATGAACGAACTCATGCTGGCACCACGGCGGTCGACCCCGCCACTTTGACCCTCTACAGCTTTCATGTAGTTGTCTGAACCGCCACGCCGGACGATGTCTCGCATGCGCTGGAAAATGGCATTGCGGATATCATGCAATGCAGCTTTGGCAAACGTAGGCGTCGGGCTTACCAGCTTTCGTTGCTGGAAGTCCTCGGGACTCTCACGTTTGGTGAATTGCTGTAGAAACCGGTTCAGATAGTTCTGACCGCCATCATAGGTCATTCGCCAAAGGTCCCACTGCCCCTGATCTTTCATATAGAGGGGGTGGCGGGTATCAATGAGTCTTGGTTGGTTCAATGCCATTGGTCAGTCCTGTGGATTATTTCCTGAGCAAGCCCATGAGATACTTCCAACTTGCGCGGCGTCTTGCACGGCGTTGTCGCCGCCGCTCTTGTCGCCTCTGCCTGGCTGCTTTACCAACCAGTAAACGCAGGAGTGGGAAATCCCAGCCCAACGTCAAGACAATGAAAATGTGTTTGATAGCGAGTCGCATGGTTTGACTCCTGCGTGTCCGTGTTTGTTTGTGTACCCTGTCCATTAGTGGCTCCAAAGCGATGATGTCTCTTCTACGTTGTTGGTAGGCCTGCCATTGTCGCTTACAAAAATTTGCTGATGTCTTGGTGTGTTGTTTTGGCTGCGGCGAGTGGCAACGCAATTTCGCTATATGCCCTTGCATGCGAGAAATGGTCCGGCCCAGTCTCTGCATAAACCGCCCGCGCGTTGCCAAGGTCGTCTTTTTCATACGTGCGTGCCTGTGCCATAATGTGGTCTTTGTACGTTTGCGAGGTATCCCGTGGCAACCAAATCCGATCAGGAACATGGAATCGACCAAGGGCAGCATCTAGCCAGTTGGTGCGGTCAACGGTGGCAATTGGGGCATCAGTATCATCGTCTTGGATCGAAATTTCTTTGCCCGTGACACCTCGGCGATACCGGCACAATGTTACATACCCCGGGAACCGTCGCGAAAACCTCCTGGCTTCGTTGATCTGTGGATCAGCGTCTACAACACAATGAAGAACCTGCCATTCATGCATAAGCTGGTCGGCACGGTGCCATTCATTCTCAGTAAACATCCCTTCCCACAGAACTTTTGCAGTGGCGGCAACATTCAGGTCGCGGCCCCACTCGTCAATAAAATACTCCGTGACCTCAACGTAGTTCCATTTCCCTTGATCGACACCCATTGTTATGAGCCGTGAAGAATCTAGCGGTCGTGGGTCTCCCTTAACGTGTACCCGCAGACACAGATCGATCATCTCTTCACTTACTTGGCCGCCTTCTGGTACGAATGGTATCCCGAGTTTTGAGTTATGGAATTCAACATTCGCTGCTTCGTCACCTAGACCTCGAAAATGTGCAACTACAATGTCGGCCGGGGTGACTGTGAAAGAATACAGTTGGTTGATATGGAATCCACGATTGTCTGGGTTGTCGGGTACAGTGGCGACCCACTTAGCGGTTTCGAGCCAGTCTGGTTTTTGTTGGTGTTCAAGTGTGCCTTTACATTCCTTGCAAATCAGAACTGAATCTTTGCATTTTGGGTCCCGTACCGATTCGCCATGAATCTCAATGCAATCAGGCCAGATTAGTTCCGTCCATCGCCCACAGCGGGGGCATTGAAACTTGTATTCCTCCTGTGTGCTGTCGAGGAATAGCTTATGGACGCCCTTCTTTGGTATTGTTGGTGTCGAAACCGCACAGATGTGTTTTTTCAGTTTACCGCTCAGACGTTCGAGGGCCAACCAAATCTGCTTTTGGTCCATCTCGTCTACTTCGTCCAAAATTAGCTCGGACACCGGGATGGATTTTAGGTTACTGTCTCCGCGTGATCCTCTGATATACAGGCAAATGCCACCAGCTTGTTTTAGGCCAACCGTGTTGGTGTCAGTGAAGATACTCTTCAGGTAGTCGCTTTCTACCAAGGCACCGCCAAATCTCGCTTTTGAAAAATCCGACGCTGTGGTGGCGGTTGGTAAAACGTAAAGCACATCTTGGTGCAAAATGTCGATGGTATAAAATGCTCGGTTGATGGCAACTTCCGTGACCCCCATCTGGGCAGCTTTCATTGCAACATTCCATGTCGCAGTCGAATCATGAATCTCTCGGCACCACGGGTGCAGTCTGAACGAAAACGGCGCAGAGATAGTAGGGTCTTCAAGCGTTGGTATGATACGCCTGTATTCGGCCCACCGCGAGCAAGAAGTAAGCGTCTTACTTCTTAACCCGGATGCTATGGCCTCTGCGAATTCGTTTTTGATATCGCTCATACATTGTGTGGGAGATTAGCCCGGACTCGCACGGCCACGCAACGGTCGCGTTCAGTAGCTGGACGGTTGTTTGGAGTCTGGCGTTCATTCCGACTAATCTCGTGTTTCAGTGTCAGTTTCGAGGCTTGCGACGGAAATCAGAGAATGTGTCTCCGAGTTCCTTGGCGATCTCTTCGTGCGAGACCGGCTCGTCTTTTGGTTTGGCTTCCTGCGGAGGCTGCACCACTTCGGCGGCTTCCTTGGGCTCTTCCTTGGGCTCTTCCTTGGGCTCTTCCTTGGGCTCTTCCTTGGGCTCTTCCTTGGGCTCTTCCTTGGGCTCTTCGGGCCCAACCGACTGCGGGTCTACCCACTGGTCCTCTTGAAGCAACCAGCCTTCGCCGATCTTCTCGCCAGCGTCGGAGAGTCGGTGACATCGGATTTCACCGGGCTTGACGCCCTTTGGCACCGCGATTTCAACCTCACGGATTTCTTCAGCAAAGGCGTTACACCTCATCGAGCCCTTGTCTCCAAGTTCGATTTCGATTTGAACGGTACCGGTTGTGTTTGGAAGTTGGATTTTCATATCAGCTTGTCTCCTCTTGTGGGTCGTCGAGGAAGGCCAAGATCACCAAAATGAATCTGATAATCTCTGGGAGATTCTCAATGATCCAGTCAATCCAGGCCCGCCAATCGATGTCGATTTCAGTTAGGTCCAGTTCAAGCCGGACACGTTTCTCGATTTTGAGCACGACGTTAATCAACCGGCCATCGCGCGGGTCAACCCGCATGGGGCGGTCGAGAACTCGTTGCACAAGTCGCAATCTTGGTCGTGGGATACGTCTGGCAAGCACAGCTTGGCGTTGGGCTGTTTGCAGTGCTTCTCTGAATGTCATGTTACCAGATATCATAATCGGGCTCCTCTGGGTCGTCTGGCGGTGGCGGGGGTATTATCTCGTCCGGCATCAGCAGATACCGCTTGATTCTATCGTTGCCAATCCATCCAACATACTGCTTCACGAGACGTGGCGTCGACTCGCCTGGTAGTTGCTCAAAGATAAGGGTCTGTGGGATTTGGACAATGTTGTACTTACGTACCATCTCGTTGTGGTCGTCAGTGTTGATAAGCGTGACTTTGTAACCTTCGTTGGCTAGTTGTTTGGCCACCGTTTTCATTTTGGGGCAATTGGCACACCAAGGTGCCCAAAACAGAAACATCTCGTTCGTTACCGGTTTGATTTCTTCGCCGGATCGTGGGGCTCGTCGTCTTGGTCGAGCTTCTTGTATCCCTCGATATCCATATACCGGTTGGCTATCGACACCAACTCGGCCAGTCGGGGAATCCAGCCCATTTTCTTGCCCTTGCCGATATCGAGCAATAGCGTACGCAGCCATTTGACGAGGCTTCGCCAAAGCATCAATAGTTGCAACTTTTTCCCCATAACAGACCCCTATGACAAGTGTGAGGACGATCAGTAAATTTGTGACTTTAGACAGCATTACCATATCCTGTAATCATCAATGTCTTGGCGAGGGTAACCGACATAACCACTCAAAGCGAAGCTGTCACCTTGTTTCAGTGCTGATTCGATGTTTCGTGCGTCTGCCCAGAAGGAACCTTCTGGTTGGTCCAGTCTTGTGGGACCCTTTACCCAGTTGTGACCCCATGAGTTTTGAATGCAGCCGCCCTTGCGGCTGGATTTGTCATCCACACCAATAAGCAGCATGGCATGCATCCATGGCCGGGCCCGTCTTAGGAAGCCAGCCGAGTCGCGTTTGGAACTGTAACCGACGGAACTGCATATGGTCACTGGGTACCCGTTGGCAACGCTGTCACAGGCTTCATCCCAGGTAGTGACTAGCTTGGCAGTCTTGATTGGGTGCAGCTTGGTTAAAGGCTCCAACCCGTCCGGTACACCGTCTGCGCCCAGCTTACGGGCCTTGACGCCATTGTAGAACGAGAAGTCGTACTTCCCGTTCAGGTATGGCTGACGGAGCAGCAATCCGTATTGCTGGCAGTAATCGCGTGCCCAACAACCCATCGCGCCATCGCCTACGATACCGCCACCAATCTCTACCCGTGCTCCTGCATAGATGATTTCTGTGGCAGCTTTCGCAATCCAGCGCTCTTGGCTGTTGTGCATCGTCATCTGGACAGCCGTGAGTATGTCCCCACCGAGGCCCCAGGCATGCGAGACGCAATCGCCGATCTCTTGCAAATGTGGTACGAGTGGGCCGCCTGTTACATGCTCGAACAGTTTCCAAAGCAGCACACGCTTGCCACGGCCAGTACCTTGTATCGCAGCATTATGCTGCGACATCAGTGGGCGGTGAGTGTTTCGCAACGATTCCAGGCGGGCCGTCTTGTCGTCCAACCACCCAGCGTAAACCGGGGCACCACTGTAGTCGGCTGCTTGTACATGTCGCAGGATAGAGTTGCTGGTAACAGCGGCTATGGCTGCAACTCCTGATGTCTTTAAGAAATCTCTGCGTGTGAACATAGCGTCTCCTTACTCGGTCACAATGTTGGTTTCCAATGGCCGACTGGCCTTGATGATGTCCCGTGAATCCGACGGGCCTGCGTACTTCGCCAGACCCCGACTGATCTCCATCCACAGGTTGTCATATTGCTCCACAGTCTGTAGCTTGCCAGCTTTGGAGGCCGCCACCATCACGGCTTTCAGATGGGCCATGAAGGGTGTCCAAACTTCAGTGTGGTGTCCCAAAGCTGTGTGACTGGATTCTTTGGTCGCTGCGGAAATCTTGTCGATCGGAATCACGCCAGCACGAATCTGTGCCGCAACGCTCTCGAAGCTTTGTGCCAACCGTTCGCAGTCATTCTTATTGGCGTCCATTTCAGCCAGCCAATGTGCCAGCTTCACGTCCAGCGGTGCGGACGGGTCCAGCGGCTCGGGCGCGGGCGGCTGCGGCCCAGGTGCGGGCGGCGTCGGATATTGGTCCAGCACTCGAATCACAATAATCTTGTGGTCCACTTCATCGTCCGCACAACATGACACGAAGAATGTATAGTCTCCGGGTACGCCGCTAGAAAATACAGCCACACGGCCTTCATCAAACACACGGAAATTAGGCGTCTCTGGCATCACGCTCCACTTGTATTTGTTCCCCGTGCTTTGGGACACATCAATGATGACAAGCTGCCCAATCTTGACCTCCAGTGTGGTCTCAACGACCAGCATGGCGTCTTCGTCGCGTTCAAGCAACGACAGGTCAGTGTCTCCGTCGACAACTTGGGCCATGGCTGTCATTGACGATGACATAATCTGTGGCTGCGGGTTCATTGGGTACATGGTGCCCAACAGTTGTGTCGCCGGTGTGTCAACCGGTGTATCAACACTCGGTGGTGTGCCCATGAACAGCATACTGACAACCAGCAACACTGCTCCCAAAATGGTCCCTGTGATAATCTTTTTCATGGCCGATCCTCGACTGTTGCTGCTTTGTGTAGGTCTACTGCTTGGCTGTGTCCGGAATATCTCATTTGGTCATCGGCCCAACAATTCTCGCATCGTGTTTCGTTGGAGTGCGTCACTGGGTTATGACATCCTGGCTTGGTGCAGTATAGGGTGAGTCCAATTTGTCGCGTTGGTTCCGTCTGTGCGACAGGTTCGGGTTGTGATTTGACACCTGGTTTGAAGTATCGCGTCATTCTTTTCTCCATCGGCCGAGGCCGGGGTGGCACCCAAGAACCACCCCGGCCTTCCTGCGCGTGCCTACAGCCACGGCACGCCAACCCGGTCCGTCACCCATGTCAATCATGGGGTCACCGGGGATGTGATTTACACAATCGGTTTGTTGGTGACGAACCGCAACACGATGTTGAGAGCGCCAACGGCGGCACCCATGACGGCCACGATCTGCGGGTATTCCTGGATGACATCGTGCCCTTGGGCGTACCCAAGGATACCAGCAGCCAGTACCAGCATGTTGACCCACAGGGTCTTTGATTTGAGAGGATTTTTCATTTGTCGATACTCCTTTGTTCTGAGATACATTCAACGATACGCTCTGATATGCGATCGACTACTTCTTCGTAGCCTGGCATGTCGTGGAGTTCTTCTACGATGACTTCGACAATTTGCCGACCCATGACGAGCACGGATGACTTGGCGAGGAGGGAGCCAAGATTCTGTTCGATAGTGTGTGCGCTTTTTACGAGTCGCTCAACAGTGAGGAGGAGTGTGTTGAGGCCGCCAATAGCGGCTAATAGATCGCTCTCGTTTTCAATCACATTGAAGCGCTCTTCGATCAGTATCCGAGTAAGAGAAATTTCTTCTCGAAGAGATTTGATCTCTTCATGCTCGACGAAACGGGCCAGCTTGTCGCGATGTTTCTGCTTGGCCAGCTTGTACATGTTACTTTTGAGCCGGTCGGCCAGCGTGGACCGACCGTGATGCAACGGGCAGAAATCAGACCCCTCTGCGGCGTCATGCGGGCATTGGCCCTTGTCGCCCGAGGCTTTACATCGATTTTGGCGTGCCGGATCAGCAGACATATTAGAACTCCTCCATATAACATTACGGCACGAAGAGGCCAAAAATCCAGGAATTCTGGAAAAATTGTCAAAATAGTCATAATCCGCTTTACTGGTGCAACAATTATTTTCGGCATAATCGGTACCAAAGGGCTACGTTTAGGGCACCAACCACCAGGAGGTGGGGTATATTTGGCGATTTTCATCAATTTGGCTTGACTATCAGGGCCGAATATGCTAGAATTGAGATGCCAGGCGTACCAAATCACCAGGAGCCGACCCATGCTACTTGAAAAGCTGGCCGCAAAAGGCCTTATCAACCCGCCAGGGTTCGTGCGAGCCAATACGCAGTATCTTACCGTGATGGGCTCTGAGGCCTACGGAGTGGCCACAGACCACTCAGACTACGATTGCTACGGATGGTGCATTCCACCCATGGACATGATCTTCCCGCATCTCCGGGGCGAGATTCCCGGCTTTGGGACACAGATTCAGCGATTCGAGAACTGGCAGAAGCACCATGTTGATGACGCCAAGGCCTTGAATGGCCGTGGGCGTCAGTATGACTTCGCGGTCTACAGCATCGTCAAGTATTTCAACCTGTGCATGCAGAACAACCCCAATATGATCGACTCGTTGTTCGTTCCACAAGAGTGCGTGTTGTTCTCCACGGTGGTTGGCCAGATGGTACGCGAGAAACGGCACAGGTTCCTCCACAAGGGCTGCTGGCACCGGTTTAAGGGCTATGCCTATGCCCAGATGAAGAAGGCCGGGAGCACTAAAAGAACAGGTTCGCGGAAGGAAGGTGTCGAGGAACACGGCTACGATATCAAGTTTGCCTACCACATCATCCGACTCCTCAATGAAGTCGAACAGATTCTCACGGAAGGCGACCTGGACCTGAGACGAAACCGGGAGCAACTCAAATCGATTCGCCGTGGTGAATGGTCCTTCGACGAAGTGAAGCAATACTTTGCCAGTACGGAAGCTCAGTTGGAGAAGGTCTACACTGACTGCAAAATCCTCCCGTTCAGCCCCAAGGACGACGGGCTGGAGGGCGACATCCATACGCTGTTGTTGAACTGCCTGGAAGAGCACTTTGGCAACATGAGTGATGCCATCGTGAGCGAGGCGGCAGCCATTCAATCGCTGAGACGCATTCAGGACGAAGCCGAACGAACGCTGGGGAGACTAAGTTGAGTGAACCACGAATACTGACACTGTTGGAGACTCTGACTTTCATACCGGCGAGGCCAAAGGGCGGTCACCATACCCATGCCAAGCTTCTGGGCGGTTGGGCGGCTGTCTGTGGATACGCGACTTCGTCTCCGAATGCCTTCCGGATGCGGCCACGGGGCGGGTGGACACTGAACCCCGCAAATACACCCATCACTTGCCCCAACTGTTTGGCAAAACTGGCAAAGTTGCAGAAACCGAAGGATTCGTCTTGACAAATGTGGCCTGGCCTGCTAAGGTACAGGTTATGGTCGTTGATAATTGTTAGCTCTGAGGACCTTAGGCATGGAAATTACCTACCAAGAGGCCTACTGCATCGTCGAGATGGTCAGTGAAATGTGGTTCGGAACCTCCGAGGGGTTGCCGCAAGCCCATATGAAGCTGGCCCAGGATATTCTTGGCTGGTTTCCAGACTTAGCGGACGTATTCCAACCACTATTTTTGAGTCTGCAATAATGTCTGCGACAATGCAGGTACGCGCTATCGCCTTTTCTGTACTGGATGGCCAGATTGTTGATGTGCCGGTGTGGGTGGTGGACTTTTGGCGATTTACTACCATTGTTGGAGACGAGGGGCTGAGTTATTATCTCCGAAGCGGGTACCATAGCGAAACGGTTCGCGTCTATCTGGGGCTGTGGGATTCCGAACATGCGATTTTACGCGACTTTGCCAGGCTGCTTCGTGAGTTGACCGTTTCCCGGTCAGATTTAGACACCAATGGGTGGCTGTATGATGACTTGTTTATGGAATACCTGCGGACCCTGGAACTCCGCATACTACAATTCAATGTTGAAGAACTCTGTTCTGCTATTTTGGAGCACCTTGGGCTGTGAATAAGCGACACGAAATCTATCTGGATCATAACGCGACGACTTTTATGTCCACTGAGGCCCTTGGAGCCATGCATGCTTGCACGTTCCTTGGTAACCAGTCAAGTCGGCATCATAAGGGCGTCAAAGCTGACGGAAGATTGTCACAAGATACCAACCTCATCCGCACCATCCTGAATATCCCGGATGATGCGCGTGTGATCTTCACCAGCGGGGCCACCGAAGCCAACAATATGGCTGTCTTGGGTTTCGGTCAATGGACCAAGCTCATTCCGTGCCCGATTCTTACCTCGGCGGTAGAGCATCCCAGCGTCTTGGCTGCTGTCGACGAACTTGGAATGAATGGTTGGGACATCCATGTGATTCCAGTTGACACCTGCGGCCGGGTGAAGCTGGATGATTTGGAATGCATACTACAACACCACGTTACTCAACCAGTGGGGGTTGTCACAGTCATGTTGGCCAACCACGAAACTGGTGTGATTCAACCCATAGAGAAGGTTGCTCGCATTTGTACTGACCACAAATGTCGGTTGCATGTGGATGCGACCCAAGCAGTGGGCAAACTGGACATAGATTTCCAGGCCATGGGCGCAACATCAATGAGCTTCAGTGCCCATAAGTTTGGTGGGCCCGTCGGCATTGGTTGTCTCGTGGTACGCGACGAGGCAGTACATGACATAAAGCCTTTGATGTTCGGTGGTCATCATCAAGGCGGACTGCGACCCGGAACTGTACCGGTGGCTATGGTGGCTGGCATGGCGGCCGCGCTAAAGCATCGCGATGACTTTGCAGGCAGCCTTATGAGCCGGGACAGTTGGCATCGGGCTATGCTTGAGACACAGTTGGTTAATGCAGGGTTACCCATCACGATACATGGGGAGAAAGCAGCACGGGTCCCAAACACGACCAACTTGTCCATCCGTGGAATACGCGCCACCCAGTTTGTGTCCAAGCTGAACGACCTGAAAGTCTATTGTTCGACTGGAGCCGCTTGCTCGGCTGAAAACGAACCCTCGCCCACCTTGAGGGCCATGGGCATAGGTAAGGAAGCGGAACGCAGCGCAATACGATTCTCTGTTGGCCTCTCAACCACAGAGGCTGAGATCAAAGAGGCCTCAAAGCGTATCATCGACGTGTACGCAAACATAGACAAGGATTGACATGCCACAATTGACTGACTACGAGAATTTGGTTACTACATTGCATGCCATGGGGTTCGAGGAATGGTACGGGCCCGGTGACGATACACCAGCAATGGCTTTTGTGGCCCGGTCGTTCGCAGAGGGCTGGAAAGAAGTGACCATCTCGTCAAAGGGTAAGAACTTTGATGACGACCCTGACCCGGCCCACCTCTTTCGATTCACTTTTGCATCGGGCGGGCGACTTTGTGGTTACCGCCCAATACCAATAGGGGAATAAACGATGAATCTCAACCAAGCCATGGAATCACTCAACAAGAATGTTGCTTTGGATTTCAAGTATCCAGAGCACTGGGATCAATGGGCCGCACAACCATGGTATGCCAGGGTCGCCTGCTGGTGGTCGGTTGCCATCATGGTGTTCATTGGGCTTATGGTTATCCCGATGATACGTGCAGAGGGTCGTGTGACTTACTGGGGCCAACTGGGCGGTATAGTTATTTTCGTCGACATGCTTTGCGGGCGGCGTACAAAAATGACACAACTTATGGCCGCAATGCAAGTCATGTCTGCTTTTAAGAAACAGGGTGATCTCAATGCATAACCGCTATCGGGAAGCCCGGCTGCGAGCAGAACGGCTCCTTAAAGACTTCAGGTTGGAAGACAAGGTTGCGGAGCTAAAGGCCATCGAGACAAAGATGGCCGACCCTGCAAGCTGCATGGATGTGCCGCCGTCAATGATACAACGACACGGGGAGCTAACGGCCGAATTGGCCCCCATGGGTGTATATCAAGACACAGATGGAAGCCCTGGATTGCGTCGAGCAACAACTTGAAGACTTTGCAGAAGATGTAGTGGACTTCGACCGTATCACACGAAACATGGAATTCAAAGCCGTGATGACCGGGAAGTTTGCCCGCAACTCAGCGATTGTTACCATCCATGCGCGTGACGGCGGGACCGAGGCATGTGACTGGTGCGACATGCTGTCCTGTATGTACATGCGGTGGGCCACTGACTGCGGGTATGCTGTCGGGATACAGTCACAGGATATGAGTAAGGGTGCTGGCATTTCATCCATCAGCTTCAAGATCACGGGCTCGTATGCCTATGGCTTCCTTGAGGGCGAGAACGGTCTGCATCGGCTGGTCCGGATCAGCCCGTTCAATGCACAGGGGAAGCGACAAACCAGTTTTGCTGCGGTGCAAATAGACCCTGTCATAAAGAAGGAAGCACAACGGCCGATTACCCAGTCTGAGTTGATTTGGGATTATTTCATTGCGCCCGGCCCTGGCGATCAACACAAGGACAAAACAGAGTCTGGTGTGCGACTTAGCCACATCCCATCGGGTGTCGTGGTTACGTGTGTCACCGATCGAAGTCAAAACACAAACAAAGCTGGAGCCATGACGCTGTTGGTGGCACGCCTAGCAAAGATACAACTGGACACTGAGGCGTTGGAGAAAGCGGCCCGCCATGGCACCAAGCCACAGGTCGGCTTTGGGTCCCAGATCAGGTCGTACTTTCGGCACCCGAAACAACGAGTAACGGATGCACGCACTGGCCATCAAGAGACGAACTTTCAGGCCATCTTGAACGGCGACATCCAATCGTTCATTGACGCCTACCTGATTTGGAAGGCCCAGCAATGATCGAACAGTGGCGTGATGTAGTTGGGTACGAGGGACACTATGAAGTATCCGATCTGGGTCGGGTGCGATCAGTGGATCGAGTTATCAAGCATCCCCGAGGTGGGTCAAAACGAAAAAGCCGAATCATGCGATGTAGGTTAAACCGCCCTAACGGATACCTTAAACTGGATTTACGTAAAGATGGGGTCCGACAACTTGTGGCTGTTCATCGACTGGTAGCGGCTGCATGGATCGGTCCTTGTCCCGATGGCCAGCAGGTTAGGCACGGTCTGGGCGGTCATTTGGACAATTCCGTTGACAACCTTTCTTATGGCACACATAGTCAGAACGAACTCGACAAACGTCGGGATGGTACCCATTCTGGCAGGGCTGTCAGACGTAGCGATGGCGTGGAATTTCCGAGTATGCGTGTGGCCGGAGAAGCGAGCGATTGCGATCACGACAACATTTGGTCTGCTTGTAACGGTCACTCCAAAACTGCTGGCGGCTACGGTTGGGAATACGTTTAACACAAGGAGTTTGACATGCGATCATTTCTACTGCTACTGTTGTTTCTGCTACCACTGTCGACCAGTGCCCAAGAGATCAAGTGCAAGCACTTCTTCATGGGCGAGCCGGAGGTGGTTGGCTGGATACCACGCGATATTATCGTGCGGGACTGCTACGCCATGCTGCCCGACCCAGAGACGAAATTTGCTGCCTGGGTCGCCTACCGGTTGACACCCCATGAAGTCATCGGCACTCTCGATCTCAAACGTAAGTGGCGGGCAGACCCTTGGCTGCCAGCAGACATGACGTTGGAGCCGGGGCCCGATGACTACAAAGGCGCATCCAAATTGAAGTATGATCGTGGGCACCTCGCCCCGCTCGGTTCCTTCAAGGGCTCCAGGTTTGCATCACAGGTGAATTACTACTCCAACATTGTCCCGCAGCAATCCCGGCTAAACCAAGGACCCTGGCGGGAGTTGGAAACTGCTGTGCGTGACCTAGTTTTACAATCCGGGGAAGTCTTTGTAATCACAGGCCCGCTGTACGAAAAAGATATGCCGCCGTTGCCGAACGCCGACGAACCTCATATTGTTCCGTCCGGATTCTGGAAGATAATCACTGTGCCAGAGGGTTTCGGTTTGACTATTGGTGTCGGCGCACCATACGGTCCAAAAGCAGTCGGGTTTATCATGTCCCAGGATGTGGATGACTACGATTCCCTGCGGGATTTCATTGTCCCGATTCAAGAAATCGAAACCAGGGCAGAAATCCGCGTCTTCCCGGAGATGCTCGACTCTATTCGACTTATCAAGGGTGAGGTGCCTTGGTATTGGATTGACAACAAGTTCCTCAAGGGAGGCTATTACAATGCAAATTGATCCCGGGGCGGCTGATAAATTCTTTGCAGGTTATGGCGAGCCAGAGCCAAAGCTTGAACCGGCAGAGCAGACTATAATCCAAACCCTAGATATGCTACGAAGATTGGATGAACTGCAATGAGTAAAAACGAATTGAAAATCATTGAGACCGTCAAGGCACTGTATAAGCGGTACCAACGCCTAAAGGTCGCCGTTGATGCCGTTGACGCTAGCAAACACCAATTCGTTACTGACTTGGATTTGTTCATCCTGGCCACCGGCATCGCTGAGGATATCGGTCTGTCACAACGAAGCATGGTCAAATGGACCCAGGCGTGGGAGGTCCGCCTCAGCCGGGCAGAAGTCTACGTTGAGGGCAAACAGATCGAATATGGCATCGTGGTGACACCCGAGCCCGACAACGAGCCGGAAGCCCCACCTGAGCCAGAAGTTGAAGCCCCGCCTGAGGTTGAAGCCACACCTGAAGCCACGCCTGATCCTGAGCCAAAGGTGAAATCTGACCCGACTGTGCCACGGGACTCAACCAGCAGGAACTATGCTGACCCGTCGCCGACATGACCTGGGTCGCGTTAAAATTTCCGGCCTGATATTTTAACGCCTCCTGAACCCTTAAAATTTTGAGCCGAAAATTTTAACCTAGTGGAGCCCCATGAATTACTCAGACACCCGGATTGCCGTGGAGCAGTTAGATCGCATGTTTGCCAAGACTGACGAGGACCTTCGAGCCTGTGCAGGCGGAGATAGCACCAAGCTACCGTTGTGCCGCTTTCGATACCTGGTCCGGGTTGTTACTGCAGAGGGGGCGGTACATGACTGGGAGAACGCATATGCATTCTGGCTTGATGGCTGGTTCTGCATCGTGCCCGAGCATGGGCTTGTGGAGGCATACCCCAAGGATGAATTGCTTTGGCATGGTATCTACGAACGCATCAATGCGCCAGATCACACCGTGTATTATGGCCACAACTTTTGCCCACCGGCAGGGCCTAAACTGCATGACCCGGGAGAATCGGAAGAACCAGAACAACCGGAATAACCCCACCTAGTGAAGTTTACTGCTTGACATCACCACCCCTTACCGAGTAAACTAGAAGTATGTCGAATGAACCAACCAAAGTCGTGTTCCGTTTGGAACTCAGCGTTATGACGATCCTGTTCGGATGTGTCATGTTTTCCATGGGCTGGTTTCTTTGTGACCTTTCGCCGTTTTTCCACATGCTGATCGAGTCCATAACAGAACCATACTGGTCGTCAGTACCGCCGTACCCACCACCACCCTGCTAAGGAGCAACCATGCAACGCACTTTCATTATCATCAAGCCCGACGCTATCGAACGGGGACTGGTGGGCGAGATCATTACACGACTTGAGCGGAAGGGGCTGTCCGTGGTACGGATGGACCTTCGACGTAAGAAGGCCGACTGGTGTGCCGCCCATTATGACCAGTTTGATTTGCGGAAAGAAGAAGGCCGCGAGATTTTTCGGCGGTTGCAGCAAGCAATGATCTACCAACCACTGATTGGGGCCGTCATTGAGGGCGAGGAAGCCATTCAAGTCGTTCGGCAGCTAGTTGGGGCCACTGATAGCCTACAAGCTGCTCCTGGCACCATTCGCGGCGACTTTGGCACTCGCCCCATCCATCGCAACCTTATTCACGCTGCCGATAGCATCGCCAATGCGGCCCGCGAGGAGGCACTGTTCTTTGCAACGACTACGGACTGGGACTGACCTACCTGCCATGCACAAACTCATGTACCTGGTGGAACATACGGTTCCCTACAAATCACGATCTACTTGGTGGAACCCCATTGAAGGGCCAACCATGTGACGTTCTTCTTTGAGAGAGACCCCGATGACTACTTGGACTTTACGATCCTACGCAACGGGGCTTACAAAATCGTCAACGGTGGCGTACACTTAGGCACTTGGCCGCTCAGGAATCTACCTGATTTCTTTCACAATCTGTTTTTGGAGTACGGTATGAAGACGCAGACCTTGACGAAACTTCTTGAACCCGCTTTCGATGCTTATCGCATGCAGATGATGCCGGGCATCGCCCATGGCATCCGTTTGAGTCTGCGATCAATCGAAGGTGTCATAACTGAACGGGATTACAAAATGAGTCTGTCTTGGCGCGACCGGCTCAACAATGTTGCGGCCGCGTTGATGCAGAATTCTGGCCTGGACATTGTGTTTGCTTACGTCTTCGGCAACGAAATACATCTGTTGGTTTCGGGCGATTGCAATTTCCTGCGCCGAGATGTGCAGCGAACTGTGGCCTCGCTTACCAGCTTGGCAGCATTGACGTTCTCTCAAGGCGATGATGACCAGGGCATCTTCGACTGCCGCATTGCTGCCTTGCCCACCTGGGATTTTGTCCAGGATTACTTCAGTCATCAACGAACGAACTGCCGCGACCGGGCGATTACCATCTTGTGCGAGAACAGCATGTCGCTCACGTTCCCAGAATTGACGGCCTCCCAGGTGAGTCAGAAGACGGGTGGGATGAACCATGGCCAACGGCTGGCCTATGCCGAAGCCTACGGGACACTGCATGGTGCAGGACCCCATATGGACACCTGGTACGAATTCGGTCACATGCTTCAGCGGATGGAACCCAACCTGTCTGCCCATGTTGCAATCAGCCCATGCCCGGCTGACATTGAGGCATTCAGCATTGTGCTCGACTCAGCTTCGCAAGGCGAGTTGGTCGGCTAAGATGCCCGGGGTGTAGCGCAGTCTGGCAGCGCGCCTGGTTTGGGGCCAGGATGTCGAAGGTTCAAATCCTTTCACCCCGACTTTCGTTCTTCTACAGAGATGACTATGAAAGTCCATGAGTTGATAACGGTGTTGCTTACGTTTCCGCAAATGGCAGAAGTTCTGGGCACCCGTGAGGGTACTCGGGTCCCGTTTGAGGCTTACCTGGCCTCTGACGGGAGCGCTATGATGGACACCGAAGATGCCCGATTCAAAATGCTGCACCAAAGCACCCAGTGCGAGGTGTGTGGCATGCTGGCGAGTGGCCGCCCATGGGGCGACCATGCCGTCTGTGGTAAACATTGGACTAAGTTCAACCCGGGTAACTGGGGCCTACCACCGATCGAAGCCTTTAACAAAGCCTTTAATGGAGACACACATGAGAGCCCGTGACATTGCGTTGGACGAACTCAAGGTCGCCGCCCGCGACCATTACCAACACCTACTCAACAGGCTACAGAAGCCACTTTACTCAGCTTGGGGGAAGTGTGTGCTGGCCACAGTCAACATCGCCGCCTTGGCCATCGTAGGGTTGCTGCACGCATGAGCTTCGAGAAGCAGTATCCCAATCGCAAGGATCACCGGGCCCCATACACATTCCGTGATGGCTCGCAGCGATTCGATAAGTCTTGTCGCCCTGGTGGGTGTTGCCCGTATTGTAAGTCGGGCCGCCACCATGCGCAACACCGTGACGAAGCGGATGCTGACGCCCAAATTGAAGATTTCCACAACCGTGAGGCTATCGAAGCCGACGAGCAAGCCCAGCTAGAATGGGATCAAATGTGGGACGACATGGAGGCCCAAGATCAGGATGAATTGCGTGCGTGGGAAGACTGGCAGTACGGCAAATCCTGGGATGACGAAGATCGCGTAGACTACTACGACGATTGGACGTTCCGCTGCAACATGGAGAACGACCTAGACATTTTGGACCCCTTGGATGATGAGTTAGGAGACAATCATGACTCTGGATGATTTTCTCCAGTTGGAACCCTGGGACCAGTACCGTGCCTACCTGCAACTGAAGGCTTCGTTGCACTCTTATGGTCCCTGCCTACTTTGGAATGAGCAGGACGTGGAGCTTATTCCCGGGATGGGCCGGAACCTTGCCCGCCAGGTATTGTATTACTTCGCGAGCGGGGAGAAGGTCAAAACTGTACACCCAGTATGCAACCATCGTGAGTGCGTCAACCCATCACACTGCTACCCGATCGAAAACATCGCGGTGCGGAAAACCTGTTGGGATCATATCCGGAAGTTTTCTAAGAAGCTTGGTGACTGCAATATCTGGTGTGGTGGGCCCGTCAAGAGTTTTCAGACCTACTATGACAAGCCTTCTAGCTGCTCTATTGCACAACTCGCCTACGAGCTTCATTATGGTGTGAAATTCTTTGCCAAAGCTAGATTCACCACGACATGTGGTGTGCCCAATTGTATCACACCTTCGCATTTGATGCCTGTCAGCCCTGCGTTTGTGCAGCACTGGCAAGAACCTACAAACGAAACCTTGGCCCAATCCTTGTTGTGGTATGTCACCACCAAACTCAAGCCGACACCCGAGACGGGATGCAGAATCTGGCCACATGGTACAAATAACGGGCGCAGCCCAGTTATCAAGATAGGCGAGAAGCGATTCAGTGTACACAAACTGCTGCACTATTATGCTTATGGTCCCCCAACATCTGATGCTATGCTGACCACCAACACCGCATGCAAAAACAAAATGTGTGTGGAACCAAACCATCTCAGCGTGCGGGGTTTATATCACACCGACCAAAAGCTGGGCATGCCCACAGAAATAGATTTGTCAGCCGCACCCGATCTGGTCAACCTACAACAATCAGAGAGTGTCGTGAAAACTGCTTGACATCAAAACGCAACCAGAATATAATGGACTTGAACTAACACCCCAAAGGATTACGCATGAAATATCTCGCCTCCCCATACACACATGGTAGTGCCAGCGTGCGAGCACTTCGATACGAGTGGGCTTGCAGTGCTGCTTCGCATTTCATGTTGCAGGGTACACACATGTTGTCACCGATTGCATTCTCGCATCCGGTTGCCAAGTATGGGCTCCCCACTGACTGGGCCTACTGGGCTGACTATGACTCTTGGTGTCTGGAGGTGTGCGATGAACTCTGGGTCCTGATGCTAATTGGCTGGGAAGACAGCGTCGGAGTGACTGCGGAGATCGAACTGGCGACTCAACTTGGCATGCCTATCAGGTATATCAAAGTGAACGGCACAATCGACCAACCTGTGTTCCAGATGTTTGACCCCTCCGACCCCGAGGCATCATGAGCATCAAAAAGACACATCATGTTTCGGTCCAGTTTGATTGTATGGTACGGGGCTGCACGGCCAAAGAGGCCAAGGTCTTACTGAGGCAATGGTTCGGTGACCGGGAGTATTTTCGGTTGGTGGTGGAATTTGAACTGCTGTCAGTGACCATACTCAATCAACAGCATGTTGGCGAATACTTTGAGATCGAAGCTCGTGTAGACTGGAACATTCGAGGTCTGGTGGATGACGAATTCATGGGAGGAATTTTCAAGACCATTTGTAGCACAACCTGTGGCCCGACAGACACGGTGCTTGTTAATGCCTGGGATATCCCCATAATGGAGGAGCGACAGTGTTCTCCCTAGACCATGCTTCACTGCGGTTGGAAGACGAGCTTGTCTGGCTGGGTATCGCTCCAGTTGGGTTGGCATGGGTATTTCAGGCTCAGATTTTGGCACCCAATCGTGCAGGCGGTGTCGACAGACGGACTCACATGGGTTGCGAGATTGTTGGCTACACCAGTTTGAAGCCCGACTCACTACCTGCCCCATATGTGCAAACACCCGCAGGCGGGCCCTTGTTTTTGAGACGTGTGTTTTACCTGTCACCAGATTGGGACCACGCCTTCACCCCTGACGAACTACCGGACGATCTTGTGGTGAAGCCTGATACCATCGAACCCGGACATGTGGGTTTGATGCCCTGGAGCACTGAGGAATGGATCGTCAGCGATGACTTTGATGACGATGATTTCGATGACGATGACGAGGATGAGGATGGCGATGCGGATACCAACGGCATATAGATACAGCACGGCGGCCAAGACCATCGCGGCTCTCCAGTGGTTGAAGTTAGCAAAACAGTATCGCCGGGTTCGGGTAACGATCCCGGTCACGATTCTTAGGGGTATCAGTCACAAAACTGGCTGGCCACCCAGCCTGACGTTGGCTCGGGGTGAAGCAGCCATAGAGGGAGCCAATCAGTATTGGAAACAGTACGGGATTCGCTTCAAAGTTGTCGGCAAACATACCTACACACTTTGTAGCTGGGCGGCTGTTTTTGGCGACCACCTCGGAAATGGCAATTTACCTCGCGTCATACGCAACTATGAAGCTCAGTACAACTCATTGATTGTCTTGTTGCCTGAGCGTTTCACAATGGCATCAAGGTTGCTAGGAATCGCGAGACTGTTGGTACTTGCTCCAGCGACAGGAATGGCATGGCGATTACGCACCCTGCATGGCAAATAGCGTCCCATGAACTTGCCCATATATTATGTGGCACTTACCATCTCAACTTCCCGGATGGTGATAATCATAACGTCTTGGCGGGTAATGGCGATGCCAGTCTTACACAGACTAAGGAAGACATCCCGCTACTAGCCTGGCAAGCTTATGAAGCCCACCACCATGCGCGGATGCTTGCCGCCCGATATAACTCCCAGGAGGTTACGAATGTTGCGCAAGCTACGGAAGCTGCTTAACGCCAAACCACGATACACCCCCACCCCCACGCTGTGTATCCTGATTGTCGGGGCATTGTATTGGTGGTATCCGGCAAGTCATGTGGCGGTGGAAACTGTCATACCTGTGACCGTGGTTCGACTCTGTGGGCATCATAGTGCTTTTTGTATGTCCCATCAGCAAGGTATCGCGGCCGTGGAGGGTGCAAGCCGTTATTGGGAGCAATACGGGATCAAACTGCAAGTTGTGGGTGTCGATACCATCAATAGCTGTGCCTGGTCGCAAATTTCAGGCAACGGTAAGGGGCTAGGCGAGACGACTCGCATCACCAGGATACTCGAAGCCGAATACAACACGCTGGTGGTGGTACTGCCAGAAGGTTTTACTGAACTTGACGGGTCAGGTGCGCCCTATATCGCTGGGCTTGCTTCCGTGGGTCGCAATGGGTTTGCGTTGGCTATGACAGACTGGCGGGTCGCGGCCCACGAGATGGCTCATGTGCTTTGTGGCTGCTACCACACCCGTTGGTTTATTCAACCAAACAACATCCTGGAATCCGGATTGTCTAACGATCACTTACCAAAGGAGGAAATACGGTTGACGGCATGGCAAGCCTATGTGGCTCGCAAACATGCAAAGAAACTCGCGGCAAGATACAGCCAATAACCAACGCCACAAGGAATTCGCAATGGCCCGCAATTTTACAAAAGCTGATGTACGCGAACTGCTCAAAGTCTTAGCAGACAGTATGGTCCCACTGGATGTGATGACAAGCCGGTCAGCAAGAAACACAACAAAGAAACGCATGCTGTTGGCCAACAAAATCGCTGGCCGGGAGGTTTATAAGCGGCGTTTCCTCTCACAGGGTGAGTTTATGTTTCTGAAACTGGTATATCGGGCCACGGGCCCGGCTATTGGTGCCCAAAAGGTCCGGTACAGTCGTCTTCAGACGACGAAACGTAAGTATGCGACACAATTCCTGGCCGCCGGGCTGGTGGAACTGACAGAAGACCCAATGTTCGGCAATGACCCTGATGTACTCAACATCACCGACCTGGGTATGGCAACACTTTTCATGCGGAGGTAACGATGGGCGAACAACGACGGCTAATCATTACGGTTGGATACCCCCGGTGTGGCAAATCAACTTGGGCACTGGACACTGGGCTGCCCATTGTGTCCAGTGATGCCATCCGGTTGGCGCTGTTTGGTAGCCTGTGGAGTGAAGCCCACGAACATCTGGTGTTGCCGTTGGCAAAGACCATCGTGCATTCGTTGTTCCATGCTGGGCATGACCGTGTGATTTGGGACTCGGTCAATATCACCAAAGCCCTCCGGTCTTTCTGGCGGCCGACGCCTGAATTGTTGTGGGATCGCACCTACAAGATTTTTGACGTGTCCCCAGAAGTCTGTAAGCAACGGGCAGACGACACACACCAATCTTACCTGAAGGGTGTGATTGACCGCATGGAGGCTCAATTTGAGCCCGTTACTGCCGATGAGTACGGAAACGAGTCTGTTTGTGGCCGTGGCGAGGAAGATTTTGTCCCACAGGTGCCTGAATGATCGAATTGGAGCTATTTTCTGCATGCGTGCAGGCCAATGGTGCCGATAGCTGTTGGCCCTACCAGGGTGGTCCGACCTTTTTGATCGACGGGAAGCATCACACACCCGATCGAGCTTGCTTGATCCTGCATAAGGTCAACATCCATGGCAAGCGTGTTACGCATACATGTGGGAATCCCATGTGTGTCAACCTGAAACATCTGCGGGTGAATGGGCGATACATTAGGGTGCTGCCAAAACTGTTCCCCATGACTGATATCGAACGGTACTGGTTCGATGTGGACAAGACCGGCCCGCATTGGACTTGGCTGGGTCCGCCACGGATAGAACGTGGCAAAAAGAAGATGGCACCAAAGGTCTACATGGCCGAGCTTTATGGCCGTCCTGGTTGCAAAGCAAAAGACATCACGTCGACTTGCGGTGACCCAAAATGTGTGGACCCAAAACACTTGTTGCTGAATGGCGAACCGTTCAAAAAAGCTTGCCCAGGTTTGGCCATGGCTACCAAGGAAGACAAGTTCTGGGGTAACATCACGGAAATGCCCTATGATGGCTGTCATATCTGGACGGGTCAGACTACACCCACTGGAGAGCCCAAGTTCTGGAATGTGTTTGAATACATACCAGCCCGCTTTTTGGTCGCCAAATACCTTGATCTCGGTTTCTTACCGGCAAAAGGGGCTGCCGGGCGTACATGTGGTGATATCCGTTGCGTAAAATCCACACATTTCGTTGATCCACGACCCCTTGAAGAGAAATGGCGTGCGCATTTCCTCGTTCGAGACTGTGGCCATACGCTTGAGGGTCGCCCCTCCCCATGCTGGTTGTGGGCTGGCGGAACCCGCTACCGCATATGGCGTGGATTTGTCCCGGACGAATTCGAGCTTAGGAAACCCATTTCTCCCGAGCGTGTATCGCTGCTGGTGGCAGGCCGTGGTGCATACATGGGCAAAATAACACACGAGTGTGGCCAGGAAACGTGCGGCCATCCGGATCATCTTACCCGTGTCCGGGGTCTATCGTTCGATCAACGGGAATTAAGAGAAGATAGAGCTTGACATTCTGATTTTTTGTGGTAAGCTATAGTAAGGAACCGCCGCATAGGTCAAGGAACACATTATGCCCAATCCGCCAGTCGTTACTGTCAGCCTCGGAAAAGAAGCTGAATTTGAGAACCGCTGTGAAGAGCTTATCTGCCAGGGCTACAAGCTCTCGTCGACCAGTTGTGGTTTTGCGAATTCAGAACAGTACGACTTCTGTGGCGTGTACCAGGCGATATTTGTCGACCCGGAGGTCATGGCCCGATGGAAAAGCTACTGAAACTCATAGGATATATGTTGGTTGGGACGATTGTAGGCCTTATCAGCATCAGCGTGTGCGAAATGATCTCCGTTGAGTCTGCCAAGGAATACCGAGATGCCATTTTGGTTGTGGGGCCTATTCTCACGGGGGGTGTTTATCTTTATGAATTGGGATTTACTGACATAAGGGGGCAGCAATGCTTCGAGACCTTGAGTGGAACACGACACACTACACAAACTACAAAGCCATCGTTGGCTATTTTGCAATGTGGTCAGTCCGGCAGCTTGAATTCTCGCATGTGCCGCCAAATCTGACGGAGGTCGTTGAGTATCTTTCTGAGTCACTCCGCAACGATACGATCTTTGACGACGCCGGGTGGGCCAATCTCACGCTGAATGACATCGAAAAGAAGCTGCGTGACATTTTGATGGCCTATCGGCCGTTTCTTCAATGGAATAACATCGAGGCGTTGGCCGACTGGCTTGATTTGGATGCATTGATCCGCAATGTGCTGGTTTCGCTCCGTGACGAAAACAGAGGCTACGAGGAATCATGACACACTCCATCGTAATCACCGGCTCGCCGTGCCACCACTTCCGGTTCTTTGGCCCCTTCAACTCGCATGAGGCCGCGACCGACTGGGCGAAGAAGTATGCGCCAGCCGGGGAGCCCTACTGGGTTCAACCGCTGATTAACGCTGTGGATCATCGTAGCCACCTGAATGCCAATATGATTGTGACTGGCAACATTGTCGACGGGTTGACGTACTATGGCCCGTTCACCACCGAGAAGGACGCCATGTCCTGGGCCAGAAAGAACATTCAGGACCGCGAATTCCTACATGAGCGGCTAACTCATGTCAAGGAGCCCACATGAGAGTACAAATTCTAGTTGGTATAGCAATAATAGCCCTGGTATTGGGCCTAGTGACCACCGTTCAAGTCATGATGAGGGGATTTCACAAATGATTGTACAACCGATAGTAGGGCAACGCTACTGGTGGCCGCACCTTCATCAAGTCCTGGAAATTGTGGTCGAGCAAGTTTTCAGCCACCCACGGGACGGCTTGATAGTGCGATTCCCGGTGCCCCATGATTTGTGCGCGACCATGCAACCGAATGGGACCCATATCAATGTGAGCCATCGCCACATATTTAACACCCAATCAGAGGCATTGCAAACTGCATTGGACCACACGCGACAAGCATTACGCAACCATGAGACCGACGGTGTAATCCTTCGAGTGCGGCTCCAGGACCTTGAACAACTAGAATCCGAACTGGGGACTACATAATGGCACGCGCTTACTCAATCTGGATTTGTCGACTGAAAGATTCACCGGGAAAGCTCATCGGGTCCTGGACGGTCAAACACGAGATGGTGACATGGCTACGAAAATGCGGCCTGGTTTATAGTAGCTTGGAGATCATCCGCATGGTGGACAAGCACCCTGAAAAGGGCCCCGAAGTCATGGACATTAGGAAACTGTTACGCTAACCGGAGGCACCTATGAGCGAACTCAACGACAAGAACATGCAACTTGCAGACTTGCAAGACACACTCGCCTGCTATGAGGCCGATGCCGAAATGGCCGAGTCCGATGAGGCGAAATCGCGCACACGATTACTGACGGGCTGGCAAAACTGGAAAAGATCAGGTTTACTGTCTCTGGCATCCAGCAAGTGCAAGCCGGTATGTGGGAGAAATACGTGGCCGAGGTCTCTGAGATGGTGGAAGACCTGGCCAAAGTGCGTGCAGAATGCGCGTGTACGTCTCTGGACATGGACGGGCAGTGTTTGGTGCGCGGCTTTTATGCCCCAAACGGCATGGCTGTCGGCACCGGTGTGGGCAAACTGACTGACCCGCTATGGCCCGTGGCCAGCAGCCTCAAAGTGACGACACCATTGCTGGTCGCGATTCTGGGTACTACCGCTGATTTCAATACAGCAGCTACACATAGCCTCGCGTTGTATATCAGCACGGAATTGGACAAACTGCGGCAAATCAGCACTCGGGTCTCGGCGATTTGCAAAGATCAACGAGATACACAAGAGATCGCCAACCAGGCAGCAACACGAGGGGGCGCCGAGATTGAAGCCATCCAAGAGGCGTGTGAGCACCCCGCCTGTCTCAGTAATGGTTGCTGCGTTGTTTGTGACTACGACACCAGTGAATATCCAGAGGGGTAGCCATGCAATTTCGTCTTGCTGTTATTGAAGCCCTGGTCCATGCAAAGCTAGACCCGGTCAAAGCCCAGAATCTGTCGACAGTGAGGGACGCTGTCGCCACGATCACAACTGAGCTACAACGGTTGGAAGAAATCAGACATACCGTTGGTGACTTGCAGGCGAGTCGACTGGCGTTGTATCACAAATACTTGAACGACGGTGTAGCCATTGACACACAACTGTCCAACACTCGTCTGACTTGCAAACATCTATCTCAGACAGGTATAGGCACATGTCGAATTTGTGGTGCCAATGTGTTGACTGGCATCCCTGCGAGCAACGGCATCCCGACTGTCCCGAGCGAGCGTAGACGCATACCTGCGGGACCCATATTTCTTGATTACGAAATGCTCCAGGGGATTTGCACCGACCTGTTTGAACCGATGATTCTGACGTTGCCGCCGGACGCGGAAACTGGCTTGGTAGCTACCAGCATGGTCAAATATCTGCTGGAGGCGTTGAACGACCTTGCCCGGATTGAAACCGACCTGTTCCAGGCAAGGCTACTGGCGAAAGATGCTGCGGCCGAAGCCCACGAAGTACATCTGGACTCGCTGCTGGCCATTGATACAATACGAAGCGACTGCCCACATGTTGCCTTTGACAGCAACGGTGCTTGCTGCACATGTGGGTATGTCCGATCCGAACATCCATAGGTGAACCATGAATCGTGTTGACGCATTAGCCTGTGCATTGGAAGCTGTAGCCAACCATGGGGACAACAACTGCACGTTGGTGATCGAAACCAAAGATGGCCCGCTATCGTTCCCGCTGGGCCGCACCGGTATCTGTCACGGACCCACCGGGCAGAAGGCACTAACGGGCTTGCTGCAAGCACTGATTGAAGATAGCTGTATCACCCTGGCCCAACTGAGGGCCCGAGCCTTGCACGTCTTGAAGCAAAGCAGGGGCGAGTCTACTGGCATCGAGCCAGGTGACCCGCGATGTGGGCCCAACAGAGAAGCCATGCTGATGCGTGGGCCCGGATCACAACCTCAACGTAAAACACCAGACGTAGACGGAGAATAAGCATGCCATCATACATTGAAGCACTGAAACGAACACTCATGGCTATCGCCGGGCCCCATAAGCCACCTGGGAACATGGAGATCACGACCTGGGACGAGCATGGTGAGAACAGGATCGTCGTTTGCTTGAATACCCGTGATGCGACATGCCGTGATATCGCCTTTGAGTTGCTGGAAACGCTCATTGAACAGGAGGAGATTGAACAGCGGCGTGGTTCATTGAAGAAATGTCCCAGATTCTTCCGTGGTGGCCCTCCGGGTTTTGATGCGCGTGACCCTAACGACCCAGCAGACTACGAAGCGGATGCCCGATACCAGATGCATGCCCTGGAGATGGCGAAAGACTACCCAGGCAAAGCCAAGTTCGAGCTTCTTGATGAGGACGGCAAGCTGCCGCCAGTCAACCCGCTCCTAAATGAGCTTGCAGCCAAGGTGGCAAAGGAACACCCTGGGGCATACATGGGCCCAGGTAGCAGGCCTGACAGTGCTTTGGATTCGGGGATGCGTATTAGGGTGGCGGAAAAGCTGCCAACAAAGATACACCCACTGCCGCCATCCTATCTGGTCGCCGGTGAACCGACCCCGACGGACAGACAGGTTGAACACATTCGGTTGGACAACGGGGAGGTTGGCCAAATCACCGAACAGGAACTGGCCACCGTACAGGAATTGACCACCCAAGAGGTTGTCTGGGACAACAACTTACTGGACCCGCCCAGGCTGATGTTGATCCGACCGCAGCCTAAGCCGGAGCCCAAGCCCATTATCCCGATCCGACCTACAAAGCCCAGTTGGACGCAGGACTAACACATCCACTACGTAGTGAAACGGCCTTTTTGAGTGAAACACATGAATCAAGTAAGACTTGTTGAAGAAGGCGATGCAATTCTCCACCGGCGGATCGCCGAAGTTACCTGGCCAAAGGACAATGCGGCCTATTGGCCCGTGGTGAATGACCTCCAGCATGACAGGGATGCGATGATGACATTCATACAGAAACACGGTGGCGTAGCACTGGCAGCCAACCAGGTTGGATTTGATGTCCGGATGTTTGTGTTGGCCAAGATACCAATTTTTCAGGAAGTGCCATCGACGTTCTTTACCTGTGTCAACCCGGAGATACTGGAACGTAGCGGTATCGGCGTGCGTGGGACAGAATACTGCATGAATTTCCCTGATGTTGGGTTTGAAATCTCCCGCCCGGCCCGCATTGTGTTCACTGCTTGCACCATAGAGGGCACATCGTTCGAGCACACCGCAACTGGCGATGCGGCCCGCGAAGTTTCGCAGGCCATTGATCTTCTTGATGGCATCACCCTTTTTGACATAGCAGGATGACCCATGGAACTTGTTGACCCACGACATACGATTCTACACGAAGAGGTTCGACCGGTCTGTTGGATTCCGCCGACGGACAGACAAGAGCGGTATCTTGACAGGAAGGCCAAAGAAATGCTGGACTTTCTGTACGAGACCGACGAATGGGCGCTGGCTGCCAATCAAATTGGCCTCCCCATCCGTATGTTTGTGACCATTTGGAATGTACCCGTTGGCAGCGACCACGTTATATGGATCAATCCAACCGTTCTGTCAGCCGAGGGTTCACACACCGATTGGGAAGGGTGCTTGAACATGCCCGGCGTCCTGGTGGAGGTCACACGCCCAGAGCTTATCGTGGTCGAGGCATACAATCTCATCGGCCGGAAGTTCACGGTCGAACTGCGTCGAACAGCAGCGAGAATCATGCACCGTGCAATCGATCATCTCAACGGGCTCACGATCGTTGGCCACTCCTGCCTGTGGCCAGTGGAAGGGTACCAAGGCGCACAATGAACCTGAAACTCATTGACGAAGATCATTCGATCCTGACTGAGGTGGTGCCAGAGGTGCAGTGGCCGCCTCGTGGTATCCGCTATGTTCCTGACCCTGGCTGGTCCTATGCCGGTGGTGTCCAGATGCAGCATGCCCAGATGCTCAAGGGATATGCTGAGAAGCTGCTGGACTTCCGATTCAAGGCCCAGCGGCTTGGGCTGGCATATAACCAAGTTGGTCTCTCGATACGTATGTGTGTCGCTGGCGTAGGCTGGCCGGTGACACTTATCAACCCGACGATCATCGGGTCTATGGGTGTACGCCGCAAAGTCGAAAGCTGTCTTAGCTTCCCTGGCTACCGTATCGCCGTAAACCGTCCCGTGCGGATCATTGTCGAATCATCCGCGGTATTCGGAGAACGTGTCACTGAAACCTACGCTGGTATGATGGCTGGGGTCATCTCGCATACTATCGATCATTTGAATGGCATCACAATCCTGGACGAAGTGCATCAAAGAAACGATCGCTCGTTTGTAACCGAAAAATTGCCTACTGGTCCTTAATGACCAAAAATCTTCCCCTACATTGGAGATGTCACCATGTCCGGCAATGGCTTCAAGGTCACGAATCCGTGTGGGGTAACCTACATGACGGAGGAGGAGCATGCCACCGACCGTGAGCACTTCCGAACCTGTCTCCAAGAGGTGGATGACGCCATCAGGTTTCTCAACCGGTGTGATACCCGTAAAACATTGGCAAGGAGTCGGGGCAGCTATGGCTTGAAACATTGTGCCGAGAACCTGTACGGCAACAATTATCTATGCAACGGAGCCCTCATTGCAGCCGTGATACATCTCGGCCTGAAATACAAGCGAGACGGCGAAGACAGCCCGAACATTACCGTTGGTGTGAAAGTTCCACCGCAGCTAGAAACGCACCCAGTCAGGAGGGGAATGCGATGACACCCGCTGAATTGAATACGATACTTCGCAATCAACCGAAGTTGAGTGCCGCTGGCTTCAGGACATCCCATTGGGACGGGGCAGACGAGGATTTTGCCGACAACCGTCAGTGGCTACGGGATCGCATCGGTCAGGTGAACGACTCGATCAGATTTCTTGAACAATGTTCTCGGACTAAGACTTTCAGGAAAAGTCGTAGCAGCTATGGCTTGAAACATGATGCCGAGAATATGGAAGGCAATAGCTATGTGTGCAACGGAGCCATGATTGTGGCCCTCATACATCTTGGCTTCCGATACAAGCATGATGGTAAAGACAGCCCGAACATCGATGTTGCCATTAAAGTTCCAGACCATTTATGGAATTGAGCTATGACCGTCCAAGACCTGATTGACCAACTGAAGGAGTTCGATCCCGACACGATGGTGCGCGGGACCCACGGCCCTGAGCTACGTGAGATCACGGTGTACGATGACATGTATGGCTACGTCGTGATTGATACCGGCTCTTGTAATCTTCTGAGGTGAAACTATGACTGTCCAAGAATTGATTACCGAACTCCGACAATTTGATCCGCATGCCGATGTGATGGGGACCTGGGAGAGTGTGATACGCCCCCTAGCAGTCTACACGGCGGCTGATGGTCGCGTCCTGATTGATGCGGACTCCTGTAGCTACCAGGCACAGCATCAAAAATTAACCTGTACTGATTGTAACCAGCCTGCCAAGGGATTCACGCCTAGTGACGTACCAGTTTGTTACGCATGTATGGACAAACGATTTCATGGGGAAGCCTGATGCAACTCGTTAAAGCAACTGATCCGATTCTACGTTACCCCGTGCCCAAGTTTACGTGGCCGACTGTTGGCGATGCGCTGCTCAAGCTTGAGAACCAGAGCGACGAGCTTCGCCGTATCGTAGAAGAAAACGAGTTGGGGGCACTGGCAGCAAACCAAGTGGGTCTCCCGATCAACATGCTTGTGCTTGGGCAACGATGCTTCCGTGGCGTGAGCAAGTGGAACTGCAAGGTCTTCATCAATCCGTACCTGGTTGGATCAGGCTGTGACGATGGCCATTGGGGACACGAAAGGTCACCGAACTTCCCAGGCCTCCAAGTAGACATCCGGCGAGCCCCGTTTATCAAGCTTGGTGGCGATAGTCTCACCGGGAAATTCATCACTCAAGCCCTGGAGCATGACGGGGCCCGCGCAGCCGCACGGGCAGTGGACTGTCTCAAGGGTATAACGATCCTTGACCACTCATGCCTCGGCTATTGGGGCTACGAAGGGGTGGAGTTGGACAGCCGCCGGAAGCCTGGTGTCCCAAGTCGATCAGAGATGTACGAAATCTTGAAGGAACGATCCCGCCAACTACAGTGTGGAGAAGGAACATGAAACGAATTTTCCCTGACGAATGGACCGCCGGTGTCTGCCGTGCGCATGATGCAGCCTTGCGGTTGAACGAGAGCCTCACCGGTTTCTTCAGCAACACCACATTGATTGCCATGCGAATAGGCGAGGACATGTCGGAGACCGAATTTACCTGTGACGAAGACATTGACTCGTACGATTGGGCCGCTTTGCAATGTCTCGCCAACGAAAAACTTATCGTTGGTGTGGCGGTAGTCACACGGTTGAGAAACGAAGGCGGGGTTTACCGACTCAATGCTGTCACTGGCCATAAAGCCTACCGTGAAGCCGGGAGAACATGGGCCACAGCACGGGAACTCAGCCAAATCCTTCAGGTGCCGATTGAACACACGGTCGAGCGAGTCAAGAACCTCCCCGCCCAACGGGACAAGCTGTTGGCCCAGATCGCCGCGATGGAGCAAGGCCCGTCGGTTGCGGCATTGTTGGCCGGTGCAACGGAACTCTATGGTGTGAAACTGATCCTCCAAGAGTTCCCTGGGATATCTGCCAAGCAAATGCGGGCTACAATCACCCGACTCTGCACCGAGAATGCCAAGGTTTGTGTGATGCTGGTGAATCAAGCGTCCAATGGCACTACGATCGTTGCTGGATTAAGCGATGATTTGGTAGATGCGGGCCTTAGTGCCAGTATCTGGGTGGCAAAGGTGGCGGAAGTCGCTGGTGGCTCCGGTGGTGGGGCCAACTGTATCGCCCAGGGAGGCGGACCAAAAACTGACGTACTCCACGAGGTGGTGGAGCGAGCCCACCACTGTTACATTTCTATGATGTCTGAACTGATCGGAGACGAGATATGCTGAAACGAATCTACCCTTACGTTTGGACCGAGGATACCGTGCGAGCACATGATGCCGCCATACGGCAATGTTTGGGAAAGCCTATGGTGGCGAGAACTTCGATCGATCGTATGGCCGACCATCCGTGGCGGCATCCGAAAACTTTGCCGAACAATCCCGGGCCGCCCATGCCGTGGACTGGGCTGCGCCCGAAGTGCAACGACAACTTACGGAAGGCCGCCGTACTGCTGCGATTCATGAGTGTATCGCCAAGGTTCATGCCGCGACATGTCCGGGTCGGTCCCGATGGAAACGGGGATATCGAAGACGATGATGTCCAAGGATGAAACAACCCGTGAACAAGAAATCAATCGCGTCTTGGATTCCAAGCACGCCAACATTCTTGCGTTCGCTGTATGTGCGGATGATGGGCACCCCGTGCCACTGAAATTTGACCCACCTGTTGGTTGGATGAACATGACCGTCCCGGAGGTGATCCGAAAAATGCTCGCGGCACGCCATGCGGAACGTCCGCGACCCGGGGAAATGTATCCCGGAAAGAAAATGCCGCCCAATTGGTCATCGGAAAAACTGACCCGATACTGTTCCAACATTATCCCACGACCTACTGAACCAAAAAGGATTGAACTGAAATGAATTTGTCTTTGAATCTGTTCGCATTTATCACGCCCGGACCGGTCGAGATGGTTTGTCTCGCGATTGTTGCAGTCCTGTTGTTCGGCCGACGCATCCCGGACGCCGCGCGATCGGTCGGAAGAAGCATCGTCGAGTTCAAACGGGGCATCCGGGAGATTGAAGACGAAGATAACTGACGCCCTCATTACTGTGGGGCTTGGAGGCCTTGGGCCCACAGGAATGCTGCGCGGAATGCCCGTGTACCTTCGCCGGGGACGAGTGTGCCCTGTGCATGCGATACGTGCTGCCCGGCGGTGACGCGGGCCCGGGCCAGGTTGGACCAAACGGGGCCGAGTGTACCGGTGAATGCGGTACTAATGGGGAGAGACCAGGCCCATTGGTCCCCAGAGTTGCTGTGGCCATTGCCGGTGCTGCCAAGACGATGGGTGCGAAGGCTACCGGCGGTCGCTTGGGCCCGAGGAGTCCGCCCGGGTCGCCGAGACTCGACGCGCAAATCGGATCGCCGAGTCTCGGGTCACTGATGCCCAGATTGCGGATCAACACGCGGAGGCCCGAGTCGCCGAGTCCGAAGCTGTCGACCAAGTCGCTGAGTCTCAGCGAGCCCATGATCGGATCGCCGAGGCGAGGGCTGCCGCCCGGCGGCGAGGTGAGGAACGGGAGCAGGCCGAAAAGGTTGCCCAGGCTCGCCGGCTGATCGGCGGTGAGTCGACGCGGGAAACGCCGAGGAAGCCGGTCGATCTGACTCAAGATGAGTTCATGGCCGAGCGGCGACGGCTTGCGGATATCGGGACCGCTGACCGCAGGACTGCCCCAGATACCTCGGAGGTGGACAATGGTGATGAGTGAACATGACGCGGCGGCGTACTGCGGCTGCTGTCGGGGATGCCTCCGACGCTACCCGGGTTGCTTCGAGGACCGCGTAGACGCTGAACAGAGGATCGCCCGGCGGCGATCGTGGCGGCGATCGTGGCGGCGGTGATCTGTTTTGCCATACTGGGTGGTGTGGCCCTCTCTGTATGGGTGGCGGGACCAGTGCTGGGCTGGCTGTGACCGCTGACTGCGGGACTGCCCTGGATACCCTATCGGAGGGGTAGGGCCCTTTTGAAAAATCCCACCGGTTTTTTCGACTTACGTCGACTACCGCGTGACCTCTTTTGGTTGCAAGGGTTATTTGACCCTCCCCTGGTCTGGTAGGGTGGTGCCTTTTAGGTGTGAAAAGGCACCAGGGAACTGAGACTGAGTCTCAATAGGGCTCTGTCTCCTGAATCGACGCATCTCCGGTGTGCGGAGCGAGTTACGTCGAATCTGGCGAAATCGCATTGATAACCGCGTTGGTCGCCATAAACCCTCTGACCATCAGTGGTTGCGTCATTTCGATAAAACACTACCATTTGTAAGTCCTTTACTACCAACAGGTTAGAGTTGTCTGTTCTAAAGAGTGTGAAAGTATTTAGAAGTTACTTTTCTGAATAAATTTTTTGCCTTTTACGTTTTCCTGTATAGAAAAGCTTGTGACCACTATATTGTCACATGCTTTAGAGCGGACACTTTAACTCCTTACTGTGAAACGACTTATGAAAGCTCGAATTATACCCTCAATATAAGTCCTTTGGTACCAACAGGTTACGGGAAGTCCCGCGTTATCAAGGCGGATTTTCGTCATTTGACCTAACTCCTGTCCTGGCCCCGACTTACGAAAACTACTACTTTCGGGTAAGGCTGTGAAAAACTTTCGGGGCCCCGAAAAACCGGCAAAATCGACATAAGTTGTGTGGAAAGGGCATGGCGAACCAGGACATACCCCCTGTGATCCCTACAACCGATTCAACCCTCCCACCTGATACAACCCACCACAGACCCGCCCCCTGTGGGGTATGGTTATCCCATCTGTAACGATTGTATAGACAACGGTACAGTCGCACCCTCTACCATACTACCTACATCAACCACTACAACCGGCACGACCGTCATCATCCATCCCGGACATGCGGTGTAATCGGAACCCCACCACCAGGTGCCTGTCATCTAGCTCCGTTGCATATCCGCATCACCGCGGTGCGGTCATGCGGGTCATGCCGGTCCTGCGGTCCAGATGGCGTGGTTGTTCCGATTTTGCGGGCACCTCGGTGATACGGTTGTGCGGATTACCCCAGGGGGTGTGACCATAGCCCCATAGAGGCGTTTCGGTGGTGCCGATTATTCAGGCTCGGAATTCCGGATGTTCCTATTGTAGGGGTCCGGATTTGTTGGTTATCGCAGTCACGCGGTCTGAGGTACGTTTTAAGTCTCTTTGCGGTCATAACGTCTATGCCGCTTATACGGATGGTCGCAGTTATAAGCGTAGCTTATTCAATACACCCTTGACGTAACCCGTTGCCACGAAACAAGTTACGTCGACACCACGGTGATGCAGATATACAACACCACCCATCCGGGTGTGTCAGAATGATAACACACGATGATTCATTGTGACATCACATCGATCTCACCCGTTTGGGTGGTGCTATAGTCATCTTGACGACACCACAGCCCCACCAATCAGCACAACCCCTACCACCAGCACCCTCCCCAGCCACCGCCCGGCGCAACCCCACCAACCAACACAATCGCTACACCCGCGTACCCGGCGCAACCATCCCGACCGGCGCAGCATCGTGCTGGCAGCCGAGGGCTGGCATACGGGCGTGCTGGGCATCGTCGCCTCACGGCTTGTCGACAAATACTATCGA
>Ga0209926_1000003_pt1 | contig 61473 bp, 44 predicted proteins | sample SalPon2A_B_D2_MG_FD_185718 | JGI IMG/M metagenome (GOLD analysis project Ga0209926, IMG submission 185718) | Soil microbial communities from South San Francisco under conditions of wetland restoration - Salt Pond MetaG R2A_B_D2_MG (SPAdes)... | ecosystem: Environmental > Terrestrial > Soil >...
GAGGCGCAGCTCAACCCCGCCGTGCTCCGGGCCCCGTTCCCGAACCCGTACCGGCCGCCGGCCGGCCTCCCGCGCGGCCCCGCAGCCGGACCCGCGGCCCTCGAGGCGCTGGATGCCCTCCTGGACGGACCCGGGGGCGAGGAGGTGGGCGCGGTCATCCTGGAGCCGATCCAGGGAAGGGGCGGCGAAGTGGTACCTCCGCCCGGCTTCCTCGCGGGAGTCCGCGACCGCTGCCGGGAGCGAGGACTGGTCCTGGTGGCCGACGAGATCTACACCGGCTTCGGCCGCACCGGCTCGCGGTTCGCGGCCGGGGCGGAGGCGGTCGTGCCCGATCTCCTGTGCGTGGGGAAGGCCCTGTCGGGCGGGATGCCGATCTCGGCGTGCGCCGGTCCGGCTGGACTGATGGACGCGTGGCCGGCCTCGGGCGGAGAGGCCATCCACACCTCCACCTACCTGGGCCATCCGCTGGCGTGCGCCGCGGCGATCGCCAGCCTGGACGTCCTCGAGGAGGAGAATCTGGCCCGACGCGCCCGGGATGTCGGGACCCGCTGGCTGGCCGCGCTGGGGGACCTGGCGGAAGTTCATGCGTGCGTGGGTGACGTACGGGGCCGCGGCCTGGCCATCGGGATCGACCTGGTGCGCGACCGGCGCACGCGCGAGCCCCACCCCGAGCTGGCGCGCCGGGTCATGAGGGGAGCGCTGGGCGAGGGGTGGCTCGTGCTGGCCGGCGGTCCGGACGGGAACGTCCTTTCGCTCACGCCTCCCCTCGTCATCGATGAGGATCTCCTGGTCGAGGCCACGGCGATGCTGGACCGCGTCCTGGCACGAACCGGTTTCTGATCCGGGCAGTCTCCGGCTACATTGAACCGGGTCCGGCACGGGCACGGCGGCGCCGGGAACCGCCGCCCGGCCGGTCGCCCGTCACGGGCGGCAAGGCGAGGCGGCGAAAGGAGCCACACCCGATGGCGCAGGCGGAGCTCACGGTCACGGTCCAGGGGACTCCCAACCCCAACGCGGCCAAGTTCACGCTGAATCGCTCGCTCCCCGATCAGGGGAGCCGGTCGTACTTCGGCGTCGGTGAGGCCGGGGACGACGCGCTGGCCGCGTGCCTGTTCGACGTCGAGGGCGTCCGCGCGCTGTTCATGGTGGACAACTTCATCACCGTCACCAAGATGGACGACGCGCGCTGGGACGACCTGGTCGAGCCCATCGAGGCCGCCATCCGCGAGGTGCTGGAGGAGACCGGAGCCTGACCGGCTGTCGGAGCGACGGCTCCCGACCCTCGCCTCACGCCCCGTCGTCGGCCCGGTCCCCCCGTGCTTCCGCGTCGCGGCCCTCCCCGTCCAGCGCGGCCGGCAGTCCCTCCCGGTAGGTCGGGTAGCGCAACTCCACGCCGAGCTCCTCTCGCATCCTCCGGTTGGAGACCCGCTTGCTGCCCAGCTTCCGGGCCAGGCGATCCGGCCCGTAGGCGGCGCGCGTCTCCTCGAGCGTCAGGGTGCGCAGCTCCAGGCCGCACCGCTCGGCCACCAGGCGCGCGAAGGCGTCGGAGAGATGGGGCTCGTCGTCGACCAGGTCGTAGATCCGGCCGTTCTCTCCCCGGCGCCAGATGGCCACGAGCCCCTCGACCAGGTCGTCGACGTGGATGCGGTTCGACCACGCCTCCACGCCGTCGACGGCGCGGTAGCGGCCCTCCCGGATCGCCTCGCGCAGAATGCGGCCCGGCCCGTAGATGCCCCCGATGCGGGCGATCCGGGGCCGGGCGTCGAAGGTCCATCCGGCCTGCAGCACGCGCCGCTCGGTGGCCAGCCGGGCGCGTCCCGCCGGCGAATCGGGCCGGGGCAGGGTGGAGGCGTCCACGATCTCGCCGCCCCGATCTCCGTATACCGACGTGCTGCTCGCGTACACGAAAGCCTCGAGGGGCGCGCGGCCCAGGACGCGAAGCAGGGCCTCGATCTCGGCTCCGGGATCCTCCCCGATCGGCGGGGCCAGATAGAACACGACGTCGGGCGACTCCCGGCCCAGGACTCGGGTCGCACCGGGCTGGCCGAGGTCGAGCAGCCGCGCCTCGATTCCGGCCCCCCGGAGCTCCGGCACGCGGTCGGGGCTTCGGGTCGTGCCCATCACCCGGTGGCCCTCGGAACCCAGACGTCGACCGAGCCGCAGGCCGGTGTAGCCGCAACCGACGATGAGCGCCTCAGCCATCGATCGGCCCTCGACCGCCCGTGGTGATCCGCTCCAGGAACTCGCGCACGATCCGATAGGTGAGGCCCCAGATCGTGCGGCCCTCGTACTCGATGGCCGGGAAGACGCGCAGCGCTCCCTCGCGCTCGAGCCTCAGGGTGGAGCGCCGCCCGGGCGCGCGGAGCGCGCGGACCGGCACCCACACGTGCCCGGCCAGCTCCGCGTTCTCGACCACCGAGCCGGGAGCACCAGCCCAGCCCACGAACGGGGTGACGGCGATGGACGGCAGGCGGTGGCTCCGCGGATGGACATCGTCCAGCCGGCCGAGGAGCGCGCTCCGCTCGAGCACGAGCCCCGTTTCCTCGCCCAGCTCCCGGAGCGCGGTGGCCGCCATGTCGGGATCCGCCGGATCGTGGCGGCCGCCGGGAAGGGCCATGTGGCCCGACCAGGGGTCGCCCTCGATCTCGGCCCGCTGGACGAACAGACCCTCGAGTTCGTCCACGGTCGCGACCGGCCCGGGCGGACGGAGGAGGAGCACGACCGCGGCGCGCGATCCGATGTCGGCGTCCTCGACCCGCCGGGGGTGACGCAGGCCGAGCCGGTGTTCGAGACCGGCTCGGACCGCGGCCGCCGGGCCCGACTCCGGCGCCCCCGAGCTCACCGCCCGCGCCCTCTGCCCGCCGCCGCCCGCTCCTCCAGCTCGGCCAGCAGGGTCAGGTAGCTCCGGTAACGGCTGTCGACCACCTGGCCCCGGTCCACGGCCCGGCGCACGGCGCACCCGGGCTCGCTCCGGTGCAGGCAGTCCCCGAACCGGCACTCGTGCAGCAGGGGGCGCAACTCGGGGAAGGCGTGCGACAGCGCCGGCGCGGGGACGTCCGGCAGCCCCGCGTACTGGAGTCCCGGCGTGTCGCCCAGGTAACTACCGCCCGGGGCCGGGTACAGGTGGGCGGCCACCGTCGTGTGGCGCCCGCGCCCCGTGCGCTCGCTCACCGATCCCACGCGGAGCTCCACCTCGGGGACCAGGGCGTTGAGCAAGCTAGACTTGCCGGTTCCGGAGGGTCCGGCCAGGACGGTGACCCGGCCCGCGATGGCGGCGGCCAGCTCGCGGAGCCCGGCCCCCGTCCGCACGCTGGCGGGCCGGATCTCGTAGCCGGCCCCGCGGGCCGGTTCGAAGGGCGCCAGCGGATCGCCCGGGACGGCCTCCGGGGCCAGGTCCATCTTGTTGACCACCACGAGCGCCTCCAGGTCGCTGAGCTCGGCCAGCACGAGGAGGCGGTCCAGCAGGTTCGTGTCGGGGTCCGGGCGCGCTGCCGCGAATACGACGGCCACCCGGTCCAGGTTGGCGGCGATCACCTGGATCCCGCGGCCGTGGGAGGGGTGCCGGGCGAGGCGGCTGCGTCGCGGGAGGCGCTCGACGATGCGCGCGCTGCCGTCCTCGAGCCGCTCCACCAGGACCCGATCCCCGGCTACCACGCGATCCCGGGGCCCCTGGCGCAGGCGTCCGGCCAGCACGCACTCGAGCCGCTCCGCGCCGTGCTCGACCAGGTAGGTTCCGGCGATCACGCCGAGCACCCGGTCTCCCGTCGGCCGCCCTTCGCTCACCGGGACACGCGCCCTCCGTATGGGTCGACGGGAAGGCGCACCGGAGGCCTAGGCGCCGCCGCCCGCCGGGTCCCGGGGTCCGGCGGCGCCTTCCGCGCCGAGCAGCTCCTCAAGGCAGTTGAATCCCAGGAGGGCGCACTTGATCCGGACGGGAAAGCGCGCCACGCCGGCCAGGGCCCGCAGGTCCCCGAGGTCGGCATCCTCGGAGAGGCCGCGCTCGCCGTGCATGAGCTGGGTGAACTTGCCGGCCAGCTCCAGGGCCTCGTCCAGGCTGCGCCCCTCGAGCTCGCGGGTCATCATCGAGGCCGCGGCCTGGCTGATCGAACAGCCGCGTCCCTCGAAGCGCGCCCGGTCGATTCGGTCCCCCGACACCTCGAGCTGAAGCTCGATGACGTCCCCGCACAGCGGGTTGTTCATGGTGATCGAGTGAGTCGCTCCCTCCAGCGGTCCCTTGTTCCGGGGTCGCCGGTAGTGGTCCAGGATGACTTCCTGGTAGAGGGAGCTGAGGGATTCGGGGATGGCCCGGTTCGGGGCATGCTTCGATTCGGAATCGCTCATCGGGAGGCTTCGCTCGGGGAAGAGGAGGTTCAGGCCCGCGGCGCGTCGCCCACGCCGCCGAACATCTCCGCCGCAACGCGCAGACCGTCGATCAAGGCGTCGATCTCGTCGCGGGTGTTGTACAGGTAGAGGCTGGCCCGGGCCGTGGCGGTCACGCCCAGATGCTCCATGAGGGGCTGGTTGCAGTGATGTCCCGCGCGGATGGCGATCCCCTGGTGGTCGAGGATCGTGGCCAGGTCGTGTGCGTGAATGTCGCCGTACTCGAAGGACAGCACGCCGGTGCGGCCGTGGCGGGGTCCGTAGATTCGGAGCCCGTCGATCGCGTCGAGCCGCTCGATGGCGTAGGTCGTCAGCGACGCCTCGTGGGCGTGGATCCGGTCCAGGCCCACGTCGTCCAGGTAGCGGATCGCCTCCCCCAGGCCCACGGCCCCGGCGATGTGGGGCGTGCCCGCCTCGAACTTGTGGGGGACCGCGGCCCACGTGGACCCCTCCAGCCGAACGGAGGCGATCATCTCGCCTCCGCCCTGATAGGGTGGCATGGCCGCCAGGAGCTCGGTCCGTCCCCACAGGACGCCGATACCGGTCGGTCCGCACATCTTGTGGCCACTGAACGCGTAGAAATCGCAGCCCAGCTCCTCCACGTCGATCGGGAGGTGGGGCGCCGCCTGGGCTCCGTCGACCAGGCAGAGCGCCCCGACGTCGTGTGACAGCCCGGCGATCCGTTCCACCGGGTTCACGACTCCGAGCGTGTTGGAGACGTGCGTGACCGCCACCATCCGGGTGCGCGGCCCGAGCAGGCGCTCCAGGTCCTCCAGGTCCAGCTCCCCTTCGGGCGTCACGTCGGCGAAGCGGAGGATCGCGCCGGTGCGGTCGGCCAGGAGCTGCCAGGGCACCAGGTTGGAGTGATGCTCCATCTTGGTCAGGAGGATCTCGTCCCCCTCGGAGAGGGCAGAGGGGCCCCACGCCGAGGCCACCAGGTTGATGGCCTCGGTGGTGCCGCGCACGAACACGACCTCGGACGCGTCTCCGGCCCCGATGTGCGCTGCGACCGTGGCCCGGGCCTCCTCGTACGCGTCGGTGGCCCGCACGCTGAGCGCGTGCACGCCCCGGTGCACGTTGGCGTGGTCGTGGCGGTAGTAGCGGGAAACCGCCTCGATGACGCGCTCGGGCTTCTGCGAGGAAGCGGCGCTGTCCAGGTAGACGAGGGGGCGCCCGTGGACGCGCTGGTTCAGGATCGGGAAGTCCTCCCGGATCCTCCCCACGTCCAGGGGGGCTGGGCTCGCGGCGACATCCGTGGTGGTCATGGGCTCGGAGTCCTCGGCCGCGGGGGCCGGCTCCTCTCTACGCTCCTCTCAATCGATCCGGACCTGCACTACGTCGCCCTCCACCCGACACTCGAACGTCTTGACCGGCTTGACGGCCGGCAAGGCCTTCGGGGCCCCGGTGGCCGGATCGAACCGGGCGCCGTGCAGCGCGCACTCGATCTGGCCCGCCACGATCTCCCCGTCGGAGAGCGCGAACTCCTCGTGCGAGCAACGGTCCTCCAGGGCGAACACCTGGTCGCCCTGGCGCACCAGGACGATCTTCTGCTCTTCCACCGCCACGCCCTTGAGACCCGTGGCCGGGATCTCGTCCAGGCGCGCCACCGTGTGGAACTCCCCCTCCCCCATCCCGTTCCCTTCCCTCACAGACCGATCTTGGAGCCGATGGCGTCCCGCAGGCGCTCCCGGACGCCCTCGACCGGGACGCGCTCGAGCACCTCGTCGAAGAAGCCGAACACCAGTAGCCGTTCCGCCGTGAGTCGCGTGAGGCCGCGGCTCATCAGGTAGAACAGCATGCCCTCGTCCACCTGGCCGACCGTGGCCCCATGGGAGCAGCGCACGTCGTCGGCCTCGATCTCCAGGTTGGGGAGTGTGGTGGCGTGGCAGTGCTTGCTGAGGAGCAGGTTGCGGTTGGTCTGGTACGCGTCGGTGAGCTGGGCGCCCCTATCGACGCGGATCAGTCCCCGGAACACGCTCCTCGCCGAGTCCGTGAGGGCTCCCTTGTACAGGAGGTCGCTGTATGCGTGCGGGGCCGCGTGGTGCTGGAGCGTGTGATGGTCGAAGTGCTGCGTGCCGTCCCCGAACCACAGGGCGAGCATCTCGCTCTCGCTGCCCGGGCCCTCCAGGTGGCTCGTCACGTCGTCCCGGGCCAGGTCGCCGCCCAGGTTCACGTTGAGTCCGCTGAGCCGGGTGTCCCGGCCCGCCAGCAGGTGCTGGATGCTGAAGTGCTTCACGCCGCGCCCGTAGCGCTGCAGGGACAGGTAGTGGACCGTGGCGCCGTCCCCCGCGAACAGCTCGAGGCCGCTGAGGCTGAGGAGCGGGCTCTCGAGGTCCGGGGACAGGTACTCCTCCACCCAGGTCACCTCCGCCTCGCGGCCCGTCACCAGCAGGGTGTGCGTGGACAGGAGGCGGTCCCCCTCCCCGGCCCAGCGCAGCACGTGCACGGGCTCCGGCACCCGGACCCCGTCCGGCACGTACAGCACGTCGCCGCCCGTGAGCATCGCCACGTGCAGCGACCACAGCTTCTCCTCCATGGGCGACACGTCGCTGGTGTAGAGCCGCTCGGCCAGGAGCTCGGGTCGCTCGCGCGCCACCCGGCGGATGGGAGCGAACACGACGCCACGCTCGGCGAGGGCCGGGTCCAGTCGGCGGTGCAGGGTACGGCCGTCCACGCGCACCGCCACGGCGCTGCGAGCTTCCATGCCCTCCAGCAGCCGCGCGGCTTGCTCGGGCAGGTCTCCGGCGTCCCGGTTCTCCTCCTCGCCCGATTCGGGCGCGAAGGGCACGTGGGACTCCGGGTCCAGTCGCGACAGGTCGGTGTAGCGCCACTCCTCCGACTTGCGGGTCGGCATGGGGAGCTCCGTGTAGCGCTCCCACGCCCGTCGCCGCCGCTCCAGCAGCGTCGCGGGCTCGTCCAGCGTCTCCAGGAAGGCCGCGAGGCGGCTCCCGGCGACCCCGGCTTCGGTCTCTCCGGCCTCCCGGGCCGTCGTCACTCCATCCGCCACGTCAGGCACTCTCCCCCAGTTCGTGAGCCGGGCGCCGGGGCCCGGCGTGGTCGGTCGTTCGGCTCATCCGACCGAGCCCTCCATCTCGAGCTCGATGAGGCGGTTGAGTTCGATGGCGAACTCGAGAGGCAGCTTCTTGGCGATGGGCTCGATGAAGCCGCGCACCACCATGGCCATGGCCTCTTCCTCCGCGAGGCCGCGGCTCATCAGGTAGAAGAGCTGCTCCTCGCCCACCTTCGAGACGGTGGCCTCGTGGCCGATCGTGGCCTCGTTCTCGTCGATCTCGATGTAGGGGTACGTGTCCGTGCGCGAGGTCTCGTCCAGGAGGAGCGCGTCGCACTCCACGTTGGACCTGGACCCGACCGCGCCCTCGTAGACCTTGCACAGCCCGCGGTATGACGAGCGGCCCGTCCCCTTGGAGATGGACTTGGAGGTGATCCGCGACGTGGTGTGCGGAGCCACGTGGACGACCTTGCCCCCCGTGTCCTGGTGCTGACCGTCCGTGGCGTACGCGATGGACAGCACCTCGCCGTGGGCGCCCTCCCCCACCAGGAAGCAGGAGGGGTACTTCATGGTGAGCTTGGAGCCCAGGTTCCCGTCCAGCCACTCCATGGTCGCGCTCTCGTGCACCATCGCCCGCTGGGTGACCAGGTTGTACATGTTGTTCGACCAGTTCTGGATGGTCGTGTAGCGGAAGCGGGCGTTCCTCTTGACGATGATCTCGATCACGCCGGAGTGGAACGACTCCGTGGAGTACTGCGGGGCCGTGCACCCCTCGATGTAGTGCGCCTCCGATCCCTCGTCGGCGATGATGATCGTGCGCTCGAACTGGCCCATGCGCTCCGCGTTCACCCGGAAGTAGGCCTGGAGCGGGATGTCGATCTTCGCTCCCTTCGGGATGTAGACGAAGGAGCCTCCCGACCACACGGCCGAGTTGAGGGCCGCGAACTTGTTGTCCGCCGGCGGGATCACGGTGGCGAAGTGCTCCCGGAAGAGGTCGGGGTACATCTTCAGCCCATCCTCGATGGACTCGAAGACGACACCCTGATTCTCCCACTCCTCGCGCAGGGAGTGGTAGACCATCTCGGACTCGTACTGGGCGCCGACCCCGGCCAGCACGCTGCGCTCGGCCTCGGGGATACCCAGCCGCTCGAAGGTGTCCTTGATCTCGTCGGGCACCTCGTCCCACGACCTCTGCATGCGGTCCTGGGGCCGGATGTAGAAGTAGATCTGGTCGAGGTCGAGCGTCGAGAGGTCGCCGCCCCACGTCGGCATGGGCTTCGACTCGAAGATCTTCAGGGCCCGGAGCCGGAAGTCGAGCATCCACTCCGGCTCCTCCTTGTGGGCCGAGATCTGGCGCACCACTTCCTCGGACAGCCCCTTGCGCGACTTGAACACGGGCTTGTCCCTGGTGACGAAGTGGTACTTGTACTCGTCGAGGCCCAGACCCTCGACCGTCTCGTTGTGTGGCATGTGTCCTCCCCTGCTGCTCGTCCGCTCCCCTCGTCCTGCGCCGCGGGCGGGGCCCCGTTCGGGCCGCGCCAGGCGTCGCTCAGGTGGGGGAGGCGAGCTCCTCCCGGAGCCAGTCGTAGCCGTGCTCTTCCAGCTTTTCGGCCAACTCCGGGCCGCCGCTCTCGACGATCCGGCCGCCGATCATCACGTGGACGCGGTCGGGCTCGATGTAGTTCAGGATCCGCTTGTAGTGGGTGATCAGAAGGACGCCGAGCTCGGCGTCCTCCTTCGACAGCGTGTTCACCCCGTTCGAGACGATCTTGAGGGCGTCGATGTCCAGGCCGCTGTCCGTCTCGTCCATGACCGCCAGGCGGGGCCGGAGGACGGCCATCTGGAGGATCTCGTTGCGCTTCTTCTCGCCCCCGCTGAAGCCCTCGTTGACGTAGCGGTCGGCGAAATCCGCGTCCATCTCGAGCAGCCCCATGCGCTCCCGGAGCTCCTTCTGGAACTCGAACACGTCGACCTCGTTGCCCTCCCCGCGCCGTGCGTTCACCGCCGTGCGCAGGAAGTTGGAGATGGTCACGCCCGGGATCTCGCTCGGGTACTGAAAGGCCAGGAAGATCCCCCGGCGAGCACGCTCGTCCGGCTCCCACTCGAGGATGCTCTCGCCGTCGTACAGCACGTCGCCGCCGGTCACGTCGTAGCCCGGGTGGCCCGCGATCACCTTGGCCAGCGTGCTCTTGCCGGACCCGTTCGGTCCCATGAGGGCGTGGATCTGACCGGGACCCAGCGTGAGGTCCACGCCCATGAGGATCTCGGACTCGTCCTCCGCCACCCGCGCCCGCAGATCGCGGACCTCCAGAACATGCTCCGCCATATGCTCTCCGTGTCTGGTCGATCGCCCGGTCCGGCTTCGCTCTCCGTTCCATCCCATGCGAGAATCGATCCCGGCTTCATCAATAATCGTTATCGTTATGGGCTCGAAACGTACCCGAGTTGAGACTGAATTTCAAGTGGCCTCCCGGGCGGCACCATATTCGCAGGGAGCCCGGAGCGAAAGCCCCGGCGCCAAGCCGTCCGCGGCGCCCACCTGCACGTCCACACCGGAGGCACCATGAGAGCGGCCCTCATGCGCGAGCACGGCGGCCCGGAGGTTCTGGAGATCGGAGAGATGCCGGACCCGGAGCCCCGGCGCGGGGAGGTCGTGGTCGACGTGCGCGCCGTCGCCCTCAACCACCTGGACCTGTGGGTACGCCGGGGTCTGCCAGGGCTCGAGCTGGAGCTGCCGCACGTGGGCGGCGCCGACGTGGCCGGGACGGTCGCCTCGGCCGGGGAGGGCGTGGAGGGCTGGAAGGCCGGTGACCGCGTGGTCGTCAACCCGGGGAAGTGGTGCGGGCGGTGCGAGTGGTGTGTTCGAGGAGAGAACAGCCTGTGCGAGCACTTCGGGATCCTGGGCGAGCACGTCCAGGGAGGGCTGGCCGAGCAGGTTCGCGTCCCGGCCACCAGCCTGTACCCCCTTCCGGACGGATTCCCGTTCGAGGAGGCGGCCGCCGTGCCCCTGGTGTTCCAGACGGCCTGGCGCGCCCTCGTGTCGCGGGCCCGGCTGGCGCCCGGCGAAACCGTGCTGGTCACGGGCGGCTCGGGGGGCGTGTCCACGGCCGCGATCCAGATCGCCGCGCTGTGCGGCGCGCGGGTCCTCGCCGTGACCAGCGGGCCCGAGAACGTGGAGCGGGTCCTCGAGCTGGGCGCCAGCCACGCCATCGACCGGCTGGAGGAAGATTTCTCGAGCGCCGCGTTCGAGGCGACCGGGCGGCGGGGGGTCGACGTGGTGCTGGACAGCGTGGGGGAGGCCGTGTGGGCGGACTGCGTCCGGGCGCTGGCCCGTGACGGTCGTCTGGTGAGCTACGGGGCCACCACGGGCCCGGAGGGCTGCCAGGACATCCGGCGACTGTTCTGGAAGCAGATCCGCATCATCGGCTCGACCATGGCGAGTCGCGCCGAGTTCGAGAGGGTCATGGACCTGGTGTTCGCCGGACGCCTTCGCCCCGTGGTGGACGTGGTGTGGCCCCTGGACCGGATCTCCGAGGCCCACGCGCGCCTCGAGGCGGGCGAGGGCTTCGGCAAGATCGTGCTCCTCCCGTGACCGCCGGGAGGGGAGGGCGTCTGGCGCGACTCCGCGAGGAGCGCTTCGACATCGTGGTGATCGGCGGCGGCATCACCGGCGCCGCCACGGCGCGGGACGCGGCCCGGCGCGGGTACCGTACGGCCCTCGTGGAGGCCGGGGACTTCGGGGAGGGCACCAGCAGCCGCTCGTCCCGCCTGGTGCACGGGGGGCTCCGCTACCTGGAGCAGCTGGAGCTGGACCTGGTGTTCGAGGCCAGCCAGGAGCGCCGCACCCTCCTCCACCTGGCCCCGCACATGGTTCGGCCTCTGGAGTTCCTCTTTCCCCTGTACGAGGACGGCCGCGTCGGCAAGCTCAAGCTCGATGCCGGCATGTGGCTCTATGATGCGCTGGCGCTCTTCCGGAACATCGAGCGGCACCAGATGCTCGATGCCGCCGGGGTGGTCGAGCGCGAGCCGCAGCTGCGCCGACAGGGGCTCCTGGGAGGGGCTCGTTACTTCGACGCCCAGGTCGACGACGCTCGACTGGTCCTCGCCACGGTGCTCGGGGCCGCAGAGTCGGGGGCCGTGGTCGCCAACCGGGTGCAGGCGGTGGGGGTCGAGCAGCGTGATGGCGCCATCCGGGGAGTGCGGGTGGCCGGGGCGGCGGGGCGGGCCTCCGCGGCCGACCCGGCGTCCGGCGACCCCGGCGCGCAGGCGCCTGGCACCGAGACGGCGGACGGCTGGACCATCCCGGCCCGGCTGGTGATCAACGCCACGGGCCCGTGGACCGACATCACGCGCTCGCTGGCCGGGATCGAGGGACATCCGCTCCTGCGGCCCACGCGGGGGACGCACATCCACGTCCGCCGGGCGCGCCTGGACCACCGGCACGCCCTCATCTTCGAGTCCGCGGTGGACCGCCGCATCATGTTCGTCCTTCCCTGGGGAAGCGACCTGACGATCATCGGGACCACGGACGTGGATTTCGATGGCGACCCCGCGACGGTCCGCCCGACCGCCGAGGACGTGGCCTACCTCCTCGAGTCGGCCAACCGGCTGTTTCCCGAGGCGAAGCTGCGGCCCGCGGACGTGGTGGGCGCCTGGGCGGGGCTCCGACCCCTGGTCGCGGAGGGGAACGCGGCCGACGAAGACGCCGTGTCGAGGGACTTCGTGATCCGGGAGACGCCTCCCGGCCTGCTCACCATCGCCGGGGGCAAGCTGACGTCCCACCGGAACATGGCGGAGAAGCTGGTCGATCGTGCCGCGAATCTCCTCGAGGAGCGGTTCGACGCGCCGCCGGCGCGCGAGTGCGACACGGCGCGCGTGGCGCTTCCCGGCGGGGACTTCGAGGATCTGGACGTCCTGCGCGAGGAGCTCGCCGCCGTCGCGGCTCCGTATCACCTGCCTCCGTCCTCCGTGGACCGGCTGGCGGCCGCGTACGGCACTCGGGCCCGCCAGGTGCTGAAGCTGCTGGCCGGACGCCCGACCCTGCGCGAGCCGCTGGCCGAGGACCTGCCGTACCTGGCCGCGGAGGCGGTGTACGCCTCGCGCGAGGAGATGGTGGTCCATCTCGAGGACATCCTCTTCCGACGCACGCATCTGGCCCTGGAGACCGACGAGGGTCTCGAGGAGGCCTTCCGACTCACCGCTCGTCTCGCGGGCGAAGAACTCGGCTGGGACGCTGGACGACGGGCGCGGGAGGTCGAGTCCGCGCTGGCCGAGCGCGCACGCTTCGACGCGTGGCGGGGCGCGGGCTCCTAAGCATCGTCTCCCGTCCCCGTGTTATGTAGGAACACGTCCCCCGGGGCGGCGGTACGCCGGGGCGAGTCGATTCACCTGGAGCGGGATGAGGTCTGCGGTGCGAGGTCGCGGTCGGGCCAGGCGGGTGGCCCCGGAGAATTCCAGGCCCGTCACCCCGCGGCTCGCGGGCCGGCCGGCGCTGTGGGCTGGCGTCGCGCTCCTGGCGGCGGGTTGCATGGCCACGCCCGGGGTCGGAGGCGTGCAGGGCACGGCCGAGTCGTCCAGCTCCTTCTGGGTACCCCCGGTTCGCGACACCGCCCGCCGGACCGCCCGCCCCCCGGCCACGCTGCCGGCCGACATCGAGTCGCGCGTCGACAGCCTCGCCCTGACCGACCTGATCGACATCGCGCTCACGAACAACACGACCACGCGTGCGTCGTGGGAATCGGCGCGCGCCGCGGCGTACGCCTACGGGTCCGCGCGTGGGGCCTGGCTGCCTACGGTGGACGGGCAGGTGGATGTGAACACGCTCAAGACGGCCGCTTCCCAGGGGCGCAGCGCGGTCCGACAGACGATCTACGGGCCCAGCGTGAACCTGTCGTGGACGCTGCTGGATTTCGGAGGCCGATCGGGGAGCATCGGCCGGGCCCGGAACGCCCTCCTGGCCGCGGACTGGACGCACAACGCCACCATCCAGAACGTCGTCCTCCAGGTCGAGTCCGCCTACTTTCAGTACCTGGCGACGCGGGCGCTCCTGGAGGCCCAGAGGACCTCGCTGCGGGAGGCCCGCCGAAACCTGGAAGCGGCTCGGGAGCGGCACGCGGTGGGGGTCGCCACGATGGCGGACACCCTGAAGGCCCAGACGGCCGTCTCTCAGGCCCAGCTCGCGCTCGAGACGACACAGGGCCAGCTGGCCACCACGCGGGGCGCCCTCGCCGTGGCCATGGGCTTGCCGGCCAACGTGAGCTACGACGTGCGCCGCTCGCCGGGGAGCGCGCCGCCCCTCCGGGTGGCCGCGTCCGTGGACAGCCTCATCGATCGTGCGCTCCTTGACCGACCCGACCTGGCGGCGGCTCGGGCGCAGGCCGCGGCGGCCGATGCGGGGGTGGCCCAGGCGCGGGGCGCACTTCTCCCCAGGATCGTGGCGAGCGGACAGGCGGCGGAGACGTACTTCGCCAACACGGCCGGGGGACGGGGCAGCTACTCGGGGAGCCTCGCGATCCAGATCCCGCTGTTCTCAGGCTTCTCGCGCCACTACGAACTCCAGGCGGCACAGGCCACGGCCAGGGCCAGCCACGCCCGGGCGGAGGGACTCGCGCAGCAGGTGGTGTATCAGGTGTTCGCGTCCTACAACGACCTGAAGACGGCCACCCAGCGCGTGCGGACCAGCGGGGACCTGCTGGCCAGCGCGCGGCAATCGGAGGAGGCGGCGCTCGCGCAGTACCGCGAGGGCGTCGGGAGCCTGCTGGACCTCCTCTCCGCCCAGAGCGCCCTGGCCGATGCCCGGGCGCAGGAGATCGACGCACGATGGAGCTGGTACATTGCTCTCGCTCAGCTCGCGCACGACGCCGGGCTGCTGGATCTGAAGGGCGGGAGCGCGATCCCGATGCGGCCCGACACGGCGGGGGGGCCGTGAGTCGGAGGCGCGTGGTCGCCGTCCGCTCGGCGCTGGCGGCGGGGATGGCGGCGATGCTGACCGCGTGCTCGCACGGGCCGTCCAACGCGCCGTCCACCGTGCCGGTCAAGGCGGCCCGGGCGGAGCGCCGCGACGTCCCGGTCGAAGTGCGCGCCAACGGGACTGTCGAGCCGCTTCAGACCGTCTCGGTCCTGTCGCGCGTCGAAGGCACCGTGCAGCGCGTCGCCTTCCAGGAGGGTGACGAGGTTCGGGCCGGCCAGGTCCTCTTCCAGCTCGATCCGCGTCCCTACCGAGCGGCGCTCGAGCAGGCGGAGGGCAACCTGCAGCGGGACATCGCCCAGGCCCGCAACGCCCAGCTCCAGGCGGCCCGTTACCAGAAGCTGGTCGAGAAGGACTTCGTGAGCTCGCAGCAGTTCGACCAGGCGCAGGCCAACGCGGCCGCCCTGCGCGCCTCGGTCAAGTCCGACTCCGCGGCCGTGGCCAGCGCCCGCCTCAACCTCGAGTACGCCACCATCCGCTCTCCGATCGACGGCCGCACGGGGAGCCTGCTCGTGCACCGGGGCAACCTGGTCCGGGCGGGCAGCGGCCAGCCGCTCGTGGTCATCAACCAGATCCGGCCGGTGCTGGTGCGCTTCTCGGCGCCCGAGCGCTACCTGCCCCAGCTCCTGGCCAAGAGGGACGACTCGCTGGTGGTGTACGCGCTTCCGTCCGGAGAGGGGGGCGAGCGCGCGGAGGGCCTTCTGACCTTCGTGGACAACTCGGTCGACCCGTCGACGGGCACCGTGGTCCTCAAGGCCCTGTACCCGAACGAACAGGAGCGGCTGTGGCCCGGTGAGTACCTGGACATGCGGCTCGTCCTGGACGTTCAGCGTAACGTCGTGGTCGTGCCCCAGTCGGCCGTGGCGTCGGGCCAGAACGGCACGTACGTGTATGTCGTGAATCCGACCGACTCCACGGTCGCCAGCCGCGACGTCAAGGTGCAGCGTTCGGCGGACAGCGTCGACGTGATCGAGTCGGGGCTCGAGGGGGGCGAGGTCGTGGTGACGGACGGTCAGCTCCGACTGTTCGCGGGGGCCCGGGCCGACGTCACCAACGCGGCCGAGCTGGCCGCCGACAGCGCCTCGGGCCGGGCGAGCCGGAGCGGAGACACCGCCGCGGGCCTCCGATGAATCCGTCGGAGCTGTTCATCAAGCGGCCCGTCATGACCACGCTGGTCATGGCGGGCATCCTCATCTTCGGCGTCATGGCCTACCGGATGCTCCCGGTGAGCGACCTGCCGAACGTGGACTTCCCGACCATCTCGGTGAGCGCCAGCCTGCCGGGCGCCAGCCCCGAGACGATGGCCGCGGCGGTGGCGACGCCGCTCGAGAAGCAGTTTTCGACCATCGCCGGTATCTCGGACATGACGTCCACCAGCACGCAGGGCGGGACCAACATCACCCTGCAGTTCGACCTGAACCGGAACATCGACGCGGCCGCGCAGGACGTGCAGGCGGCCATCTCCAAGACCCTGCACCAGCTCCCGACCGGCATCATCCCGCCGTCCTACAACAAGGTGAACCCGGCGGCCTCGCCGATCATCTACCTGGCGCTCACCTCGAACAGCCTGGCGCTCTCGGCCCTGGACGAGTACGGCGAGACCGTGCTGGGTCAGCGCATCTCCACGGTGCCGGGCGTGGCCCAGGTGTCGATCTACGGAGCCCAGAAGTACGCGGTGCGGATCCAGCTCGATCCCGGCGAGCTCGCCTCGCGCCGGATCGGGATCGACCAGGTGGCTCAGGCCGTCTCGAACGGCAACGTCAACCTGCCCACCGGCGTGTTGTGGGGGAGCCAGAAGGCCTACACGGTGGAGGCCAACGGCCAGCTCAAGGACGCCCAGGACTTCCGGCGGCTCATCGTGTCGTACCGCAACGGCTCGCCGGTGCGGCTCCAGGACCTGGGCCGCGTGCTCGACGACGTGCAGGACGACAAGACGGCCGGGTGGTACGACAACACGCGGTCGATCATCCTGGCCATCCAGCGCCAGCCCGGCACCAACACGGTCAAGGTGGCGGCCAACGTCCGGAAGATGCTGGGGCAGCTCGAGAAACAGATCCCGGCTTCGGTCCAGGTGCACTTGCTGTACGACCGGTCCGAGTCCATCCAGGACTCGGTGTCGGACGTACGCTTCACGCTGCTTCTCACGCTGGGCCTGGTCGTGATGGTGATCTTCCTCTTCCTGAGGAACCTGTCCGCCACGATCATCCCGAGCCTGGCCCTGCCCATCTCGATCATCGGGACCTTCGCGGTCATGTACCTGGCCGGCTACACGCTGGACAACCTCAGCTTGATGGCGCTCACCCTCGCCGTCGGGTTCGTGGTGGACGACGCCATCGTGATGCTCGAGAACATCGTGCGTCACATGGAGATGGGGAAGACGCCGATCCGCGCCGCGCTGGATGGGTCCCGCCAGATCGGGTTCACGATCCTCTCCATGACGCTGTCCCTGACGGCCGTGTTCATCCCGATCCTGCTCATGGGCGGGGTCATCGGCCGCCTGTTCCACGAGTTCTCCGTGACCATCATGTCGGCGATCCTGGTCTCCGGCGTGGTGTCGCTCACCCTGACGCCGATGCTGTCCAGCCGCTTCCTGCGGCCTCCCGGGGAGCAGCACCACGGTCGCCTGTACGAGGTGACCGAGGGCATCTACCAGCGCGCCCTGGGGCTGTACGAGCGGTCGCTGGACCGGGTCATGGACCACCGGGTCGAGACGATGGCCTTCTCGGCGGCGATCCTCGTGGGGAGCGTGCTGCTGTTCGTGCACATTCCCAAGGGCTTCCTGCCGGCCGAGGACACGGGCCGCATCCACGGCACGGTGGAGACGCTGGAGGGCACGTCGTTCCAGGCGATGCTGGCGCACCAGAAGCAGGTCGCCGACATCGTCGCCGCCGACCCGAACGTCCGCGACTTCATGTCCTTCGTGGGGGGTGGGCGCGGGACGATGAACCAGGGCACGGTGTTCATGCACCTCAAGCCGCGCTCCGAGCGGATGGGGGTGGACGACGTCATCAAGGAGCTCAACCGGAAGGTGGCGGCGATCCCCGGCGTGCGGGTCTTCTTCCAGAACCCGCCCTCCATCCGGATCGGCGGGCGGGGCTCGAAGAGCCAGTACCAGTTTACGCTCGAGAGCCCGGACCTGCCCACGCTGTACAGGAGCGCCCAGGTCATGGAGGGGGCCATGGACAGCCTCCCGAACCTGGTCAACGTGACCAGCGACCTCCAGATCTCCAACCCGCAAGTGGCGGTCGACATCGATCGGGACCGGGCCGCCGCCCTCGGGGTGACCACCGACCAGGTCGAGCGGGCCCTTTACGACGCGTACGGCTCCCGCCAGGTGTCCACCATCCTCACGCCGACCAACCAGTACTGGGTCGTCATGGAGCTGCTGCCGCAATTCCAGCGCGACCCGGACGCGCTGGGCATGCTGTACGTCCGCTCCGACTCGGGAACCATGGTGCCGCTGCGCTCCGTGGCGACGCTGAAGCCCAGGCTGGGGCCGCTGACGGTGAGCCATGCCGGCCAGGTTCCCTCGGTGACGGTCTCCTTCGACCTGGGGTCGGGGACCTCGCTGGGCACCGCCGTTTCGCAGATTCGGAAGCTGGCCCGCGTCCGGGTGCCGTCGACCGTCAACACGACCTTCTCGGGCACCGCGGCCGCGTTCCAGTCCAGCCAGCAGGGCCTGCTGTTGCTGCTGGTGCTGGCCGTCCTGGTGATCTACCTGGTGCTCGGGATCCTGTACGAGAGCTTCATCCATCCCATCACGATCCTCTCGGGCCTCCCCTTCGCGGCGTTCGGGGCCCTGCTCACCCTGCTCGTGTTCCACGTCGAGCTCAGCGTGTACGCCTACGTGGGCATCATCATGCTCATCGGCCTGGTGAAGAAGAACGCGATCATGATGATCGACTTCGCCCTGGAGGCCGAGCGGAGCGAGGGCGCCTCGCCGCGGGCCGCCATCCTGGAGGCGTGCAGCGTGCGATTCCGTCCGATCATGATGACCACCATGGCGGCGCTCATGGCCACGCTCCCGATCGCGATCGGATTCGGAGCGGGGTCGGAGTCGCGCAGGCCCCTCGGGCTCGCGGTGGTGGGCGGGCTCCTGTTCTCCCAGCTCATCACGCTGTACGTGACGCCCGTGGTCTACACCTACCTGGATTCCCTCCAGAAGCGGCTGGGTCTGTGGGGGACCGAGCCGGTCCCGGTCGGCGCCGGGACCGCCGAGGCGCACGCCCTCATGGTCGGCGGGGAGGTCGAGGCCGGCTGAGGCTCGCCTCGGACCCGTCCGGGGCCCGCCCGGCGGCGGCCCCGGAGGTCGCCCGCAGGACGCAACGAGTGTGGACAAGTGCAACGGCGCCCACCCTCCATTCGGCCCTCACGGCCGGCCCGTAGCATGCCGCTAACTCTCAGTACCACACAATGTCAGGCAAGTCCACACGTTGCGGAGGCTTGTGTCTTGCCCCCTTCCCGGCGGGGTCGCCTCCAGACGGGTGATTCCATGCTTCGAGATGACTGCGACAGGAGACACGATGTCCACCGTGAAGAGCCTCAGGACCAGGCTGGGACGGGCGGACCGCGCCGGGTGGCGCGGGGCGGCCGGCTTCACCCTGATCGAGCTGCTCATCGTGGTCGTGATCATCGGCATCCTGGCCGCGATCGCGATACCGCAGTTCGCATCGACCAAGGAAAAGGCGTTCGACGCATCGGCGAAGAGCGACCTCCGCAACCTCATGACGGCCGAGGAGTCGTACTTCTACGATTACTCCAGCTACAGCGCCGGATCCCAGAGCGGGGCCGGGGCGCCCATCGTAGACGCCAACGGCGACATCCTGGTGCGGGCCAGCTCGGGTATCAACGGGGGGGTCTCGACGCAGGGGAACGGCTACGTGGCCACCGCCGGCCACGACGTCTCCTCTTCGTGGTGGTGCGTGAACACGGACAACGGGGCGGGGCACATCGTACAGACCTCGCCGGGCTCGGGCTGCTAGCCGGAGCACGGCTCTTCCCGGCTGGATCCTCGCCCGACCCTACTCGGCGGGTCGGCGACCGGCCGATTCTCTCGCTCCCCGCAGGGGTGGCCGGTCTTCCGACCGGCCACCGCGGGGGGATTACCACGGAGCCCGGCAGGCTCGGTCGCGCTCCACGGAGCGGCTAGAAGCCGCCGCCGTCCATCTCCTTCTGCCCGACCGAACGGCCCTCCCCCTCACCGGACGCGGCGTCCTCGTCCTTGTTCGGCGCCACGACCGCCGGTACGCCCTTCTGCTGCAGAAGCTGGTTGAAAGCTCCCAGGTTCGTGTCGAGGACCTTGTTCAGCCGGTTTCGCAGGCCCGACCACTGCGACAGCAGGTCGTTCCAGCGCTCCCTGGCTCCGTCGGTGGGCTTCGCGTCCGGCCCGGCCACGTTGCCGTAGACGGCCGCGACCTGGTTGTCGAACTGGGGCGGGAACCGGATCGGGTCCTGGCCGCTCCGGTTCTGCGTCTGGATGAGGTCCTTCTCGAGAGCCGTCATCGCGTCCACGAGGGAGTCCGCCTGCGCGGACACGTCCACTCCGGCGTCCTTGGCCCGCTTCTCCGCCGCCTTGACTTGCTCGCGGGCGGAGCGCAGGGCGTCGATCCTGCCGTACACGTGGTTCAGCGTGTCACGCATGACGATGGCGAGCTGGAACTGCTCCACCAGGTCCTGGTGCGTCACGTCCTTCCAGCGCGGGTCGGGCTTCACGTCGAAGCTGCGGTTGGTCGTGTCGCTCCCGACGATCAGCCTCGCCGTGTACGTCCCCGGGACGGCCTGCGGGCCGCCCGTGTAGCCCCATACGACCGCGCCCTTCGAGGTGGTGACGCCGGGATAGCGGAGGTTCCAGGTGTAGCGGTGCATGCCCTCCGAGGCTGGCAGCGGCCGGCTCCGTCCGCCGCCGAAGAAGGCGGCGAGCTCGGACTCCTCACCCTGGCCGCCCTTCTTCTCGCTCGAGAAGGTCTGGGCGATCTTCCCGGAGGGGTCGACGATCTCGAGCTTCACCGGCCCGTCGGGCTTCCCGGCCAGGTAGTAGTCCAGTATGACGCCACTGGGTGGGGGAGTGGGTCGGTCCCCTCCGCCGAAACCGCGGCCCATGTCGGCGCGGTAGGCGGGGCGGGGCTCGAACAGGTAGTGGTCGGCCTTCGCCGCGGCGCCGGTGAGCTGCCGCAGCGGGGTCACGTCGTCCAGGATCCAGAAGCTCCGCCCCTGGGTGGCCAGCACCAGGTCCGAGCCGTGCACGGTGAGGTCGGTGACCGGCACCGGCGGCAGGTTCTGCTGCAGCGTCTGCCAGTGGGCCCCGTCGTCGAAGGAGACGTACATCCCGAACTCCGTGCCCGCGTACAGGAGCCCCGCGCGCTCCGGGTCCTCGCGCACCACCCGCACCGGGTCGTTCGCCGGGATGCCCCGGGTGCCGTCGGCGATCCGGGTCCAGTGGGCCCCCCAGTCCCTGGTCTCGTAGACGTAGGGGTGCCAGTCGTCCATCCGGTAGCGGTAGGCGGTCACGTATGCCTGGCCCGCCCGGTGGGGCGAGGGAGCGATCACGTTGACCGTCGAGTAGGCCGGCAGCCCCGGGGGCGTCACGTCCCTCCAGCTCTTGCCCCCGTCGCGCGTCAGGTGCACGAGGCCGTCGTCCGAGCCCGCCCACAGCACGTCCGGCGACTCGGTCCCCTCGGCCAGCGCGAAGATCGTCCCGTACACCTCCACGCCGGTCTCCTCCGACTCGATCGGCTTTCCGGCCAGCACCTGCTTCGCGGTGTCGTCCCGGGTGAGATCGGGACTGATCCGTGTCCAGCTCTGACCGCCGTTCGCGGTCTTCAGGATGTACTGGGCGGCGTGGTAGACGACGCTGGAGTCGAACTTCGACATGAGGATGGGCGCGTTCCACTGGAAGCGGTACTTCAGGTCCCTCGCCGCCTCGCCCAGCGCCAGCTGGGGATAGGCCACGACGTTCCGGCTCTGGCCGGTCTCCCGGTCCACGCGGTCGATGTCGCCGCCGTAGCTGCCCGCGTAGCTCAACTTCGGATGGTCGGGGTCGAGGGCGATGTAGCCGCTCTCTCCGCCACCCACGGTGACCCACTCCCCCTGCGGGGTCAGCCGTCCCGTGCCGGGTGACCAGGCCGGGACGCTGATCGTGCTGTTGTCCTGCTGCGGCCCGTATACGCGATACGGGAAGCCGTTGTCGGTGATCACCCGGTAGAACTGCGCCGTCGGCTGGTTGTAGTAGGTGCTCCAGCTCTTTCCGTGCGTCAGGGAGACCTGCGCCCCTCCGTCATCGGCGATCGCCAGGTAGTCGGGGTGCTCGGGGTTGATCCAGAAATCGTGCGTGTCCCCGTGCGGCACCCGGATCCGGGTGAACGTCTTCCCCCCGTCGATCGAGCGGTACGGGCTCGTGTTCAGGGCGTAGACGGTGTTCGGGTCCCTGGGGTCGGCGAAGACGTGAATGTAGTAGAATGCCCGCTGGGTGAGGTCGTGGGAGTGGGAGGTCTGCCTCCACGTCTTGCCGGCGTCGTCCGAACGGTACACGCCCCCCTTGTCGATCGGGGACGCCTCGATGAGCACCCATACCCGGTCGGGGTCGGCCGGTGACACGGTCACCGACGCCTTGCCGACGAGGCCGGTGGGCAGGCCGCCCGTCAGCCTGGTCCAGTGGTCACCGGCATCGGTCGACTTCCAGATCCCGCCCTCGTGGCCTCCGCTGATGATCGTCCACGGCTTGCGCTCGGTCTGCCACGCCGCGGCGTACAGCACCCGGGGGTTGTCGGGATCCATGGCGAGGTCGATGAACCCGGTCGAGTCCGACACGAACAGGACTTTCTGCCAGGTCGCCCCGCCGTCCCTGGAGCGGAACACTCCGCGCATCGGATTGGGGCCGAAGGCGTGGCCGATGGAGGCCAGATAGACCAGGTCCGGGTCCCGGGGGCTGACGACGACGTCGCCGATCTGGCCGGCGTCCTCCAGGCCCTCGAAGGTCCACGTCTTCCCTCCGTCGGTGGAGCGGTACACGCCCTTGCCGGTCGAGACGTTTCCGCGGATGTCGGCCGAGCCCGTCCCGACGTAGACCACGTCCGGGTCGGAGGGAGCCACCGCGATGGCGCCGATCGAGCCCACGTGGAAGTATCCGTCCGAGACGTTGTCCCAGTGCTGTCCCGCGTCCTCCGTCTTCCACACGCCGCCGCCCGTCGCGCCCATGTAGAAGGTGTGCGGCTGCTGGGCGACTCCGGCCACGGCCGTGGCGCGACCGCCGCGGAAAGGACCGATCATCCGGTACTGGAGACCCGCGTACAGCGACGTGTCGTACACGATCCGACCGGGCTGGTGGACCGCGCCGCCGCCGGCGCCGGCCTGGCTCGCATCCTTCGCCTGGGCCAGAGCCGGTCGAGCGGGCAGGGAGAGCGAGGCGACCAGGAGGACGACGCCGGTCAGGGAAGCGAGAGAAGATCGATGGAATAAGAAACTCGACGACGTGGAGCCCGGACCGCGCATCGCGTGGCCTCCTTGATGACCTGATGATTCGGATACGGCGCGGATCGTATACCTAATCGTCGGGAGCGGCAACAGCGCCTTGTGCCGAATCCCCCCGGGCGAGGGCGTTGACGCGCGACCGATGTTCGGGGTATGTTCGGGTCCGGGTGGCCGCCGTCGCCGGCGGCCAGAGCAGGGAGCACGCGTCGATCGACGGGCGACGCCGAACCGGGAGCGCGAGCCATGAGTCTATCCGAGATTCTGCGGCAGGATGCCGCGGCCACCTACCGGGCCGCCGAGGGTCTGTTTCGCCGGGTGGAGGAACTGTCCTGGAAGCCGGCCACCGGCCACAACTGGATGAGCACCGGGCAGCTGCTCAAGCACTGCACCGAGGCGTGCGGAGCCAATCTCAGGGGGTTCCTCACGGGTGACTGGGGCGAGTACGGTGAGGCCCTGGAGGAGGCGGGTGGGGAGCTGGAGTTGCCGACCGCGGAGACGCTTCCGTCTGTGGCGAGCGTGGACGAGGCGCTCGGGCTCCTGGCCGCGGACCGGGCGCTGACCATGGAGCTCCTGGGGAGCGTGGACGACGACCGCTTCGTGAACGAGCGCAGCGCGGCGCCCTGGGGAGGCGAGGAGCGCGCCCTGGTGCAGCACTGCTACGAGTGCGTCTGGCACCTGGGGCAGCACAAGGGGCAGCTGTTCTACTACCTCAAGCTGCAGGGGCAGGACGTCAACACCATGGACCTGTGGATGGGTGGCGAGTAGGGCTCGTCCGCGGTCGGGACGCGGAGGAGGTCAGCCGCTCCAGCCGAGCCCGGGACGATCGGTGGGTCGAAGCAGGCCGTCCTCCAGCAGCACGGCCCCGGCGGTCGGGTCCTCGGCCAGGTCGAGGTGTCCGTCGAGGTCCGCGTACATCACGTTGGGGGCGGCGAGGGCGAAGGCGAGGCCCGCCGCGATCCCGAGCGCGGGCTCGTCCAGGCACCCGACCATGGCCTCCAGCCCGGCCGCGCGTGCCACGGCGTTGATGCGGAGCGCCTCGGCCAGGCCGCCCACCTTCTGCAGCTTGACGTTGAGCATGTCGGCCAGCTCGCCGTGGGCGAGGCGGTAGGCGTCCATGAGGCTACGCAGGCTCTCGTCGGCCATCACGGGGAGGGGCACCGCCGCGGTCACTCGCCCCAGGAGCGCGGGCTCGCCGGCCGGGGTCGGCTGCTCGAGGAGCTCGAGGCGCGCGCCGCGCGCCCGTTCGACGAAGCGGACCGCCTGTTCCACGGTGTAGCCCTGGTTGGCGTCGAACCTGAGCTCGATGTCCGGGCCCACAGCCTCCCGGACCCTGAGCGCCCGCTCCGCGTCGACCTCCGGATCGTCGCCGCCCTTGATCTTCAGACACCGGAAGCCGCGGCCGGCCAGCTCCTCGGCGCGCCCCACCGTTTCGTCGGCGGGCAGGATCCCGATCGTGATGCTGGTGGGAATGGCCTCGCGGAAGCCTCCCAGGATGCGCCACAGCGGCAGTCCGCCCGCCCGGCCCAGGAGATCGTGCAGGGCCAGGTCGACGGCCGCGCGTGCGGCGGGCCGGCCGACCAGGGGCTCGCGGAGCCGGTGCAGGTGGTGGGCGGGGCGCAGGGGGTCCTCGCCCTGGAGAAGCGGGCGGACGACGTCCTCGAGCGCCTGGATCGTGTCGCGGGTCGTCTCTCCCGTCATGGCCGGGTCGGCCGTACCGCACCCTACTCCGGTGGCGTGGCCGTCGGTGACCAGCCGCACGAACGCCGTCTCGCAGCGGTCGATGGTCTCGTAGGCGATCCGGTAGGGCTCGCGCAGCGGCAGGTCGGCCCGCCATACCTCTACGCGGGTGATCCTCACCGGTCCTCGGGCGTGGTCGTCGGCACGGGCTCGCGGGGCGGAGCCGTCGAGCCGTCTCCCGGCGCGTCCAAACGAAGCTCCTCGAGGCTCCTGCCGCGGAGTCCCGTGACCAGGTCGGCCAGCCGCTCCACCTGCACCTCCCACATGCGCCGCCCCTTCTCGGCCGTGGCCCTGGAGGGGTCGCCCAGGACCCCCTCCGCGGAGAAGCGCGAGGTCCGAGAGAACCAGGGAACGGACCGGGGCCCGCCGTCGTCCAGCGCCTCCACCGCGAAGCGCGGCACGGAGAGCCCGGGCCGCTCGGCCCGCACGTCGTCCGGGCGGAGGTAGAGCGCCTCGCTGGTCTCGATCTCCCCGGCGTGTATGTCGCCCGGCGTCTCGGCGAGGGCCTCCACGTCCACGTCGCTCGTTTCCCCCGTGTCCACGCACACGAACATGCCGGTCTTCCGGTGCACCCGCTGCGCCGCCGTCTGCAGGGCGGGGGCGTTGCCGCCGTGGCCGTTGACGATCACCAGCTTGTGGATCCCCTGGTGGGCGAGGGCCCGGCCAACCTCGAACACGTAGCGGCCCAGCGTCTCGGCGCTCACGCTGAGGGTCCCCGGGAAGTCGTCGTGGTGGTACGAGACGCCGAAGGGAATGACCGGCAGCACCACCGGAAACGGCTCGCCGCAGGCGAGGGCCACGTCCCGGCACATGTGCTCCGCGTGGTACAGGTCCGTGTCCAGGGGGAGGTGGGGGCCGTGCTGCTCGACGGCCCCCGTGGGGAGGAGGGCCACGTCGCAGGCCCGCAGCCGCTCGCCCGCCTCCCGCCATGTCATGGCGCCCAGGCGCCAGCTTCGCTCGTCGGTCACGGTCTCGTCCCCTCGTTGTCCGTCGTCGCGGCGGCCTCTACGGGCTCCCACCGCCCGCCCCGCCGCGTCAACGCGCCCTCGGCGTGCTGGAGCCAGATCCGCAACAGGGGCTCGCGCAGGTCCGGAGGCAAGCCCCCGGCGGGACTGAGGTCGGGGTGGAAGCGCAGCCGGACGACCTCGGGATGCTCCGAGGGCGCCGGGGCGACCGCCCCACCGCCCTTGCCGCCTTTCGCGGTCGACTTCCCGCCCGGTCCGGGCAGGAGCCCGCGGCGCTCCAGCAGCCACAGCATGTGGGCGGCGCCCGCCGCCTCCTGGTGCACGGGTCGGCGCGCCAGCGCCTCCAGGCACGCCTCGATCTGCTCCTCCGTATACCCGCATGCCGCCGGTTCGGCCCCCAGGGCCAGGTGCATGCCCACGATGCGCCGGCACTTCTCGCACCGACCGCAGGGGCGTACGCGGCCATCCTCGATGTGGGCGGCGTGGCAGGAGACCTGGCAGGCGTGGAGCTCCGGGTAACGCGCGGCCAGGATCCCCTGGATGAGCAGCTCGGACAGCGGTCGAAGAATGGACAGCTGCTGCAGCGGCCAGCTCTTGCGGCCGTAGAAGCGGGTCAGGGCGGCGTCGAACCACACGCTCTGGTCGTAGAGCCCATCGTAGTGGGGGATCTTCCGGTGGTGGAGCCGGCGCGAGGTGTCGAACTCGTCACCGATCAGGATGCGCCCGGTCCCGCGTCGACGGAGCACCGGGAGGACGCCGAACAGGAACACGGCCACCGTCCACAGCCGCACCGGATACTCGTCCGAGCGTACGCGCGCGAAGTCGGGGCGAACCATGGGCAGTCGTCCCAGCATCCAGGCGAACACGCGGTCCGAGCTGGTCCACACCCGAGCGGTGCGCTCCGATCGGGTCGCCGCCAGATGCCGATGCGCGTTCATGGCCGTGAACCAGTGGCGTCCGGACTCGTTGACGAACGCGGCCAGGGGCGGGTGACCGATCTCTTCGAGGAGGCCCTGGGTGAGGAGGCTGTCCTTCCCCCCGCTGGCCAGCACGGCGTGCCGGAGGGGTGCCGGGGCGCCCCCTCCGGCGGCCTCCGCGCTCCTTCCCCAGGATCCGTCCCGAACCGGCGTCTCGACGGCCCCGGGAAACAGCAACCGCGCCCTCAGGTAGCGCTCCCTCCGCAGCGTGGGCAGGGAGGCGGCTTCGCCCACCAGGAAGGGGTTGGGCTCGAGGAACTTCTTGACGTAGATCTCCCGGGCCGTGTTCTCCGCCATGGCGCCCAGGAAGCGGCGGTCCACCGGGTCCAGCGGTCCATGCAGGACGATCTCGTCCGCGAACAGGCCGTAGTTGAGCGCCACCTGCGCCGCGATGAGGGAGGCCAGGTTGAGGTCGGAGGTGACCTCGGGCTCGAACGCGTCCTCCTCGTAGCGGTACACGAGCTCGATCGTCTCGCGGCGCCGGCCCCGCACGACCGTGTAGGGCGCCGACAGCCGCCGCGGCTCGAGGCGCACCGGGCCGACCTCGAGCTGGTCGAAGGCGCGCAGCGGCGCCAGCGGGTCGCCGCTCACGCCGCCTCGCGCCGGACGCCGGACCCGGTGCTCACTTGGCCCCGGCGTCTCCATGGGCTTCGATGAGCGGCCGCAGGATGTCCACGAGCCGGCCGGCCCCTTCCAGGAGGACGTCCACGGCCGGCAGGCCGACCTGCTCCTCGATCGTCCGGCAGGCGTCCGGGACCTCATCGGGATCCATGCCCTCGTGGTTCAGGGTCACGGCTACGACCGGGACGTTGGAGATGATCTCGATGGCCTGGATCTGTCGGGGCAGGGGATGGAGCGCGTAACCGGGAAAGCCGTCGTACTCCAGCCTTCGAGGTGCGTGCTGGAGCACGACCGCGTGCGGCCGGCCCGCCGCCAGGAGCTCGAAGCCGCCCGGATAGGCCGGATTCATGAGGCTCCCCTGCCCCTCCAGGACCAGCACGCGGGGACGCTGCTCCTCCCACGCCCTGCACACGGCGTGTTCGATCTCGCCGGAGACGAAGTCGCTCACGATCGAGTCGAGCACCAGTCCGTAACGGGCTCCCTGCATCCAGGCCGTCTGGCCGGTCCCGATGAGCTCGGCGGACAGGGCGGCCTCTCGGAGCGCGTCCACCAGGAGCCAGGCGGTGGTGCGCTTGCCGACCGCCGAGTCCGTGCCGAGGAGCGCGACCCGGAAGCTCCCCACCTTCTCGATCGCGCCGCTGAAGAAGTGGAGCTCGGAGCGGGGTGGTGGCCGGCGGACGTCGCGGATGCGGGCGCCGTGCTCGGCGGCGAGCGCGGCGAGCTCGGGATCCTCGCCCAGGAAGTCGTGCAGGCCCGAGTCCACGTCCAGCCCCAGGGAGAGGGCGCGCCGGACGGCCTCGCGGCCCTCCGGGGGAAGGCGTCCTCCATCGGGCGCGAGGCCGATGACGAGGTGTGTGGCGGGCCGGCCGTGCGCCCGAGCGTCGGCCACCGCCCCGTCGATGTCGGCGACGACCGGGATGCCGCGGGGGCGCCCCTCCAGCGCCTGGCCCGCGTCGCGCCCGGCCAGGTCCGGGTCGACGACGGCCACGATCTCGTAGCGCGCCGTCCGGCGCACGAGGCCGTGGGCGGTCTTCCCGTAAGGCGTGCCGAAGGCGCCCTCGCAGTAGACGATCGCCCGACCCTCGGGCCAGCTTCCCTCGCTCACGCGCGCCTCCCCGTCAGCACGGCCACGTAGCGGTCGCCCGGCAGCGGCTCCTCGCGGTGCCGGTCGATGAGCACGGCGAGCCCGGCGGTCGAGGCCGGCAGAACCTGGAGGCCCTCCTTCTCCCGCACGAGCCGCGCGTAGGTGATCATCTCCCGGTCGCTGGCGTCGTCCGCCCAGCCTCCGGTGGCCCGCACCGCCTTCAGCGCCTCGTCCCCGTCGGAAGAGTGCCAGTTGATGAGGGGTTCGCTGACCGCCGTCTCCCGGACCTTGGCCGGGTCCAGGTCTTCGCAGGTGGACAGTCCCTTCTGGAAAGAGCGCACGATCGGGTTCTTTCCGGGGGAGGAGCCGGCCACGACCTTCGGCATGCGCGATGTCTTTCCCCGCCGGTACAGGCTGGCGAAGCCGCGGTACACGCCGGCCAGGGTCGTGCCGTTGGACACGGGCAGGGCGACGATGGCCGGAGCGTCCCGGAGCTCGTCGAAGATCTCCCGGGCGATCTCCCCGTACGCCCGGAACTGCAGGGGCGTGTTGGCGCCACCCGGGTTGGCGTCGTACAGCTCCTCCTCGGCGGCGCGCTCGCGCGACACGTCGACCGCCGTCTCGTAGTCGCCGGGCACGCGCACGGTTTCCGCTCCACGGCCCTCGATCTCCTGCAGTCGTCGGGTCCGATAGCCCTCGGGGATGAACACCACGCAGCGAAGACCTCCCAGGGAGGCCGCCAGTGCCACGGCCGCCCCGTAGTTGCCGCACGAGGCCACGGTGACGCCCTCGTAGCCCAGGCGCAGCGCGTCCTCGACCTGAGCGAAGGCGATCCGGTCCTTCTGCGTACCGGTGGGATTCCCGCCCTCGAACTTGAGGTAGAGCTGCCGGAGGCCGAACTCCCGCTCCAGGTTGCGGGCCCGCACCAGGGATGTGTCGCCCACCTCGGCGTCGGTCAGGTCCTCGAACGCCTCCAGCCTTGCCTTGAGGGGAACTCGCGGATCGCCGGCGCGGCTCCACAGCTCTTCGGGAGCGGAGACGAGCGCCTCGGGGTCGGGCGCCGCCCCGTCCAGGAGATCGAGCGGCGGTACGTTGGCCGCGCCCGCGGTCGGCTGCTCCTTCTCCGCCGATCCCGCGTCCGCGGATCCCGGTCCGGCGTCGCCCGCGCTCACGGCGCGTCCGGCTCCGGCCCGTCGCCGGGCTCCGGATCGTCGGGGTCCAGGGCGAGGGCGACGGAGTTCAGGCAGTAGCGCAGCCCGGTCGGCGCGGGTCCGTCCGGGAACACGTGGCCCAGGTGCGCGCCGCAGCGTGCGCACAGGACCTCCGTCCGGCGCATGCCGTGGCTCTCGTCCTCCCTCGTGGTCACCGCCGCCCGGTTCGCGGGAGAGGTGAAGCTCGGCCACCCGGACCCGGAGTGGAACTTGGTCTCCGAGCGGAACAGCTCCGCGTCACAGCACACGCACCGGTATACGCCCGGAGTCTCGGTGTCCACGTAGGCGCCGGTGAAGGGACGCTCCGTCCCCGCCTTCCGGGTCACGCGGAACTGCTCCTCCGTGAGTCGTCGCCGCCACGCATCCTCGGAGATGCCCACGTCCCGCTCGCCGCGCTCGTTCGTCATGGGGTCCTCACGCGCATCGTCCACGCTCCCGGCGCTTTCTCGCACATCGAAGTCCCGGCGCTCAGCTGGCCGGTCGACCCAGCTCCTCCAGGTAGAGGACATCCGGGTCACCGTCCACCTCGCCCGCCTCTCGCTCCTCGCGTACCGCTTCCGAATCCAGGTACTGACGGGCCCGGTCCAGGTCCTCCCACGCCAGGAAGACCACGACCTCGTCACGGTCCTCCGAGGACCGGAAGATGTGCCCGCCGCGCGAGCCCGCCTCCTTTCGCGAGCCGGAGTGCTCCTCGAAGGCCCGCCGCCAGCGAGCGTAGTTGCCGACATGTTCCCGAACGACCGTGTAGGGCATGGCGGGGCACCTCTCGCTGGCGGATCTGACATCGCGGCGAGCTCGGACCGGTCGGCCGCGGGACGTGCGGGGCGGAACGCCCGCTCCGAGCACCCATACCCCGGCGACGGCTCGCATGTCCCGTTCCTCCCGTCCGCAGCACTTTTCGAGCTCGCGAGCGTCGCGTTACCTTGGCGCCGCCCCGCGGAGCCCCCGGGTCCCGGTAGGGAGCCGCACGGGCGTAGCGGACGCGGGCGCGTCCGGAGAGGCGGTGCCCGGACCGGTGGGTCCGGATGACGAGGCGCGAGGTAGGGAATGCGAACACGATGGCGGGCACGGGCGGTCCTGACGACGGCTCTGCTCCTCCTGGCAGGGGCGGCGAGCGGCCTCCGGGCCCAGGGGGTGTCGGAGTCGATCCAGCTTCTGGCCACCCGGGACACCCGGCTCTACCTGCACCCGGTCGCCACCGGCCTCGGGGCCTCGCTCAACTCGAGCTGGTTCCGCAGCGCCCGGGTGCACGAGCCCTTCCACTTCGACGTGGGGATCGCCGCCATGGGCGCGCTCGTCCCGAGCGTGGACAACACGTTCCGCCCGATCCTCCCCGACACCCTGACCTTCCAGGGCCGCCTGTACCGGGATCCCTACGGCGCCGGCCCGGGGCCCGCCACCCCGACCGCCGTGGGCCCGGGCAAGGGGGTCACGATCGATCCCCAGGGCGACTTCCGACAGGCGCTGATCGCGGCCGGATCGGATCCCTCCTCCTACGCTCTCCCCTTCCCGAACGGCTACGACATCCCGGCCATCCCCATGGCGGTCATCCAGGCCCGGGCGGGTCTGCCCTTCGGCAACGAGCTCACGGTGCGCTGGCTGCCCTCGATCACCGTCGACCAGGACCTGGGTGCGGTGAGGTCGTTCGGGGTGGGCCTGAAGCACTCCGTGTCGCACTGGATTCCCGGGTTCCCCATCGACGTGGCCGTGGAGGGTGGTCTGCAGTCCATTCACGTGGGGGATTACCTCACCGGATCGGCTCGCAACGCGGCGCTGATCGTGGGACGTGACTTCTCGGTCCTCAGCCTGTTCGCGGCCGGCCAGCTGGAGCACTCGGACGTCACGATCCGCTACACGATCGACAACCCCAACCTGCCCGGAGACCGGCTCCGGGAGACCGTGCACGACCAGGGGGACAACTCGAGCCGCCTCGTGGCCGGGCTCAGCCTCGACTTCTTCATCGTGAAGCTCACGGCTTCCTACACGCAGTCCTCCTATAACGTGGTGAGCGCCGGCATCAGCTTCGGCTACTGATCGGTCCGGCCCGGCCGGCCCGTGCCCGGCACGGACGGAGGGGGTCCGCGCAGCAGCCGCTCTCCTCCGTCCACGACGAAGATGGAGCCGGTGATCCAGTCGCCGGCGGGGGAGGCGAGGTAGGTCACCATGTGCCCGATGTCCGCCGGGTCTCCGAGCCGGCCCACGGGGACGGTGCGGCGGGCGTAGGCGTCGGCGTGGCGGCCACCGGCGAACGGGTCCGGACGGCCCTCCCCGCCGGATGCGTCGCTCTCACCGCCGCCGCTGAACGCCCGCCGCACGCCCTCGGTGGGGATCGGCCCCGGAGCCACGGCGTTCACGGTGATCCCGTGACGTCCCCATTCCAGCCCCAGCGTACGGGTGAGGGCGTCCACGCCCGCCTTGGCCGCGGTGGCGTGGGCCATGCCCGGCCAGCCACGATGGTGGAGGGTCATCGACACCGAGACGATGCGCCCGAAGCCCGCATCGCGCATGTGCGGAAACGCGGCTTGCGAGGCGTAGAAGGTGCCGTACAGGTCCGTCTCGACCACGGCTCGCCAGCCGCCGGGGCTGAGCTCCTCCGAGGCGCAGTAGAAGTTCCCGGCCGCGTTGTTCACCAGGATGTGCAGGCCTCCCATCGCCTCCGCGGCCCGATCGGCGGCCGAGCGGATCGAGTCCGGTTCGCGGACGTTGGCGGGCACGGCCAGCACGCGACGCCCCGTCCGGCGGCGAAGCTCCTCGGCGGCCGGGTCCAGGTGCTCGCGGCTGCGGCTCGCCAGAACGACGTCCGCCCCGTAGCGTGCCAGGCAGTGCGCGATGCCGAATCCGATGCCGGTGCCGCCGCCGGTGACGAGGGCGACGCGTCCCGCCAGGAGGTCGTCGCGGAACAGCGGGCGCTCGGAGCCGACGTGTGCGGGATCGGGCACGGGCATCCTCCTGTGCGGGGGCGGGCGGCGTACGACGGGGGAGGCTAGAGCGGGATCTCCCCGGGAACAAGGCCCTCTCCGCACGCTGATCTGACCAGGAGCCATCCCACGTGGCCGGACGCGAGCTCACACAACGCGCCTTCGCCCTGGCGGTGCTGCTGGGGCTGATGTGGGTGGTTCGGAGCTACGAGGCCGTCGCAGGTCCCGGTCCGGGCGACACGGCCATGGCGCTAGGCTTCCTGCTCCTGGCGGCCTTCCTCGGCGGGCAGGTGGCCTCGCTGGCGGGGCTGTCTCGCGTCACCGGCTACCTGCTCGTGGGGTTGCTGGTCGGCCCGGGCGCTTTGGGGCTGCTCCGTCCCGCCGACGTCGAGCGCCTTCGGCTCTTCGACGACATCGCCATAGCGCTCATCGCTCTCACGGCCGGCGGAGAGCTCCGACTGTCCCAGCTCCGCGGGATGGGCCGGTCCCTGGCCTCGATCTCCCTTCTGGGGACCGCGATCCTGTTCGCCTGTGTGGCCGGTGCGGTCCTGCTCCTGTCGGCCTGGCTCCCCTTCACGGCCGGTCGTCCCCTACCCCTCGTCCTGACCGTGGCGGTCGTGTTCGGGTCCGTGGCCATCGCGAGCAGCCCCTCGGTGGCCATCGCCGTCATCACCGACACGCGCTCCAGGGGTCCCCTCGCATCCACTATCCTGGGCGTCACGGTCGTCAAGGATGTCCTGGTGATCGTGGCGTTCGCCGCCGCCCTCTCGGTGGCCTATACGGTGCTGGAGCCCGCGGGGGGAGCCGCCGGGGCGGGACTCGGGCTGGGACTGGCGGCGGAGATCGGCGGTTCGCTCCTCGCCGGAGGGCTGCTGGGCGTGGGCGTGGCGGCCTACCTGCGCTGGGTCGACCGCCAGATGGTGCTGTTCGCCATCGGGCTCGCGTGGCTGGCGGCCGAGCTGGCCGCGACCTTCCACCTCGAGCTCCTCCTGGTCGGACTCGCAGCGGGCTTCACCCTCGAGAACCTGCTGCCCGTGGCGGGCGGACGCTTCGTCGAGTCGCTCGAGAACGCGTCGCTGCCTCTGTACGCGCTCTTCTTCAGCCTGGCCGGCGCCGCCGTCCACCTGGACGAACTGGCCGACCTGTGGACCTGGGCCCTCCTGTTCGTGGCCGTGCGGGCGGCGGGCCTGTGGGCGGGGACCCGCGTGGGCGCCCGGGTCGGGCGCTCGCCGGACGCCGTGGGCCGGTGGGCGTGGCTCGGATTCGTCTCCCAGGCCGGCGTGGCGCTCGGCATGGTCACCATCCTGGCTCGCTCGTTCCCTGGATGGGGCGGAGAGCTCCGAACGCTGTTCGTGGCCATGGTCGCCATCCACGAGCTCGTCGGGCCCGTGGCTCTGCAGTGGGTGCTGGAGAAGAGCGGGGAGGCGGGCGCGGCGGGCGACCTCGCCGAAGATGAGGAGGCCCGGACCGGCTCAGCGCCAGGGGAGACGCCGCAGGAGGCGTGAGGCTACGCCGGGCCGGCGCCGGACCATGAGCACGGGCGTGTCGCTCTTCCCCGCCACGGAGTAGGGAATCGCGCCCACCGCCAGCTGATGCAGCCGGCCCTCGTGCGTGGCCCCGAGCACGACGAGGTCGTGCCGGGCGCTCTCTCCGACGAGGGCCGCCGCCACGTCCTCGGCCTCGAGGAGCAGCGGCTCTCCCGCGGTTTCCCCGAGCCGTTCGGCGGCCTCGTCCAGCAGGGCATGGGCCCGGCGTCGCTCTTCGCCGGAGGCACCCGGGTCCACCACGGTCACCGGCACGACCCGGCCGCCCGACCTCCGGGCGAGGACCGTGGCGGTCGACAGGGCCAGCTCCGCGTGGGGGCCTCCGGCGGTCGGAAGCAGGAGGCTCTCGGCCTCGGCGACCTTCCCCGAGCCGGCCGTCTCCACGAACACGTCACAGGGCGCCTCGGTCAGGATCCGGTCGACGATCGAGCCGAAGAACAGGTCCTGTGCCCGGGGCATGCGCCCGTCCCACCCCAGGAGCACGGCGCGCGGCTCGTGTTGCAGTACGGTGTTCAGGATGGCGTCGGGGGCGCGGTGCGCGATTCGGATCATCCCGTCGGCCGTGACGCCGGCCTCCTCGGCCAGACCCAGGGCCCGCTGCAGGACCTCGCGGTTCTTCTCACCCTGCCGGCGTCCCTCGGAAGGAGGCGTCTGGTCCGGGATCAGCACCGCGCTCATGACCAGGAGGTCTCCGCCGCCCTCGCCCACCAGGGCCGTGGCCGTTCCCATCAGCCAATCGGCGTGCTCGGGATTTCCGAGCGCGACCATGAGCTGGTGGCCGCGCCGGGCCGAGCGATACTCCGCCATGGCCGTGGGCGTCTCGGCCTCCATCTCTTCGGCGCTCCTGGGGACCGACTTCCAGCCGAACCAGAACACGACGCCGACCCCGAGGGCCAGGAAGCCCAGTACGAGGCTCACCTTTTCGACGTTGACCAGGAGGACCAGGTTGGCGAGCACCGCCGCCAGGGGGACCCAGGGAACCAGGGGGACGCGGAAGGGGCGCCGGATGTCCGGAGCGTCTCGCCGTGACCGGACCAGGGCGAGGTTCACGAAGATCAGCCCGCTCAGGAGCATGAAGTCCGCGAAGTGCGCGACGGCCTCGATTCCGAGCTCGATCGTGGAGCCTTCTCCGGTCGAGCGGGCCCCCGGAATCTCTCCGAACAACACCGTGAACACGACGATGAAGCACAGGATCAGGCCGCCGGTGAGGAGCACGGCCCGGTGGGGCGTCCGGAAGCGAGGATGGACCGACTCGATCGAGGCGGGAAGGTGGCGCCTGCGGGCCATGGCGAGCTTCACGCGTGAGCCCGCCATGATGGTGGCGTTGGCGGCCGACACCATGGAAAGGAGGGCCCCGACGATCACCACGTAGAACCCGACGTCGCCCAGGTAGTACTGGGCCGCCCGCCCCATGGACACCTCGCCGTTCTCCGCCACGAAACGACGGGCGGACTCCGTGCTCCCCAGGCCCGCCTTCGTCGCCAGGAACTCCAGGAAGGCCCCGTCGTGCACGGCGACCACGATGACCAGGACCACGAGCACGTAGATGGCGGTGACGGCCCCCATGCTGATGAAGATGGCACGCGGAATCGTGACGCCGGGACTGCGGATCTCCTCGGCGTTGGTGGCGATGGCCTCGAAGCCGAAGAAGGTGATGAAGACGAGCGCGCTCGTGACGCCCAGCCGCGGGAGGTCGTGGAGGTTGGCACGCAGCGAGGTCATCACGACGTCTCCGTCGAAGGCCCGGAGACCTCCGTACAGGAACACGCCGATCAGCAGCACCTTGAGCGTCGTGACGATCACCTGGAACAGGCCCGTTTCGCGCGTGCCCTTGACGTTCACCGCCACGAGGAGCGCGAGGAGCACGAGCCCCGACACCCAGTAGGGGATGGCCTGGGGGAGGTCGAGGGCCGGATACAGGAACCGGTAGAACCAGTCCGAGAAGCTGGCCAGGTAGAAGGCCGCGCTGGCCGGATAGCCCAGGATCATGGCCCAGCCGACCAGGTAGGTGAGGTCGGAGTCGAAGACGTTGGCCACGTACATGTAGCCGCCGCCGCTTTCGGGGTAGATGGACGCGAACTCCGCGTAGGTCGCCGCCGTGAACGCGGCCACGGCGGCCGCGACGAGGAAGGCGAGAACGGCGGCCGCGCCCACGTTGGCCACGGCCAGCCCCGAGAGGACGAAGATGCCTGCGGCGATCATGGTCCCGACGCCCAGCGCCACGGCGCCACCCAGGCCGAGCTCGCGGTCGAGCTCCTCGGTGACCCTGGCGGAGGGGGAGACCGACGAGCCGGAGGGATTCTGGTGGGCCACGGGTCCTCCTCGGGGGACGGGGGGCCACGCGTCGCTCCGGGCAGGCTAGTCCGACGGCGCTCCGCTCGCTAGGGCTCCAGGGCTCCCTCGCCGGACGATCCCTCGTCGCCGTCGGCTCCCGCTTCCGCGTCGCTGGCCCCGCCGCTCTCCCTCCGGACGCGGGCCCGCTGGCGGAGGACGGCCCGGTCGCACATCCAGGTCAGGGCGTAGAGCGCCACCAGGAAGGTGCCGGCCCCGATCCACGTGAACGTCCCGCCGCCGCCCACGAACATGGCCACCAGGCTGAGAACGGCGGTGAGGTAGCCGACGGCGAGTGGAACGAGCGGTACGGTGGTCTCGAGCCGGTGCTCACCCCACTCCTCCTCCGGCAGCAGGACTCCCTGCTCGCGTAGATCGTCGATGCTCATGCGGCCCTCCTCACGACATGCCCGTGCCGGAGGTGTCCCGGAAGAAGTCGATCGTGTCCAGGATCTTCGACTGAATCACGCTCCGCCGGTGCTTGACCAGGAGGAGGCGGCCGGTGATGCGTCGGGCGATGCGCTCGGGGATGGTCCCGGCCACCAGCTTGCGGACGAATCCCTCCCGGGCGCTTCCCAGGATCGTGAGGTCGCAGTCCCGGGCCTTCCCGACGATGGCCCGCACGACGTCGCGTGATTCGGCGACCTCGATCATGCGCCGGGCCTCGTCCTCCTCCTGGGGACCCACCTCGAGGTCCGCGAGCCCGTCGTAGAGCTCCTGGAGCCTCTCCTGCTTCTCCTGTTCGGCCATACCGGGCGGCAGCACGTGCAGCAAGTCGACGTCGGACCCCCGGTCCCGGCTGAACATCTCGGCCAGCTCGAGCATCAGGTGCGACTGCTGCGGATCGGCCACCGGAACGAGGATCCTGCGGACCGGGTCGAGGTCGTCCGCCCGCAGGGCGCCCACGTGGCAGTCGGCGTGCCGGAAGACGAGGTCTATGTTCGAGCCGATGGCCGTGCGCGGGTTCCGGCTGCGTCCACGCCAGCCCATGACCACGAAGTCGATGTCGCGGTCCTCGACCTCGTGGATGACGGCCTGGGCCGGGCTGTGGGCAATGCGGACGATGGTGCTGGATGGGACATCGTGCTCGGCCACCATCTCGACGGCCCGGTCGAGCACCTCGTTCCGGGCCTGCGTCACGTAGCGACGGCCCACCCGGAGCGGTGTCTGCTCTGGCACCGTGATCACGTGCAGGAGAACGACCTCGCCGTCGTTGGAGCGAGCGATGAGGGAGGCCAGATCGATGAGCGCGCCGGCGTGGTCGGGGTTGGCGACCGGCACCAGGACCCGGTAGCGGTCCTCGCCCAGGAGAGCCGGCGCCTCCTCGCGCAGGACCACGGGAGTGACACGCTTCTCGCGCTCCCGCTTGCGTGCGTACCCGTAGTAGATGGCGAGTCCCGTCGCGATCCAGCCCCCGACGAAGAGCCAGGCCGTGGGAGAGAAGCGGACCATGTAGACCGCGATCCCCAGCATCAGCACGATGGCCAGGATCGGGAGCACGGGGAAGAAGGGAATGAGAAAGCCGTAGTCGAGCTTGTCCCCGTACTTCCGGCGGATCGTGATGATGGCGATGTTCACCTGCAGGAAGAGGAGCAGGAACATCACGTCCGTGGCCGCCGCGACGTCCTCGATCGGGATGGCGACCGCCATGAACAGGATGAGCCCGCCGCTGGCCAGCAGGGCCAGGTAGGGCGTCCGGGTCCGGTCGTGCACCTTCGAGAAGAAGTCGGGAAGGTTGCGGTCCCGCCCCATGGCGAAGGACACCCGCGTCGAGCTGAAGGTGGTCGCGTTGAGCGCGGACATGGTGGAGAGGATGCCGCCCACGAGCAGCAGGACCGTGCCCAGCGGCATGAACTGGCGGGCCGCCTCGGCGAGGCCCAGCTCCTTGTGCTCCCCCAGCCACTGCCAGGTGGGCATCCCCGACCCGGTGTGGGTGGCGCCCACGGCGGCGACGCCGACCAGGAGGTAGATCGGGATCACGATGGCCAGCGACCAAAGCACGGCGCGCGGGATGTTGCGTTTGGGGTTCTTCACCTCCTCGCCCGCCTGCGCGATGATCTCGTAGCCCTCGAACGCCACGTAGGTGAGGCCCATGGCCTCGATCACCCCGCCCAGGCCGCGTGGGGTGAACGGCTTGAAGTTCCCCCATGAGACCGGGTCGTGGAACATGGCCCACAGCCCGCTCCCGATGAACAGGAGGAGGATGAGGACCTTGGCGACCGTGACGATGTTGCCGGCCAGCCCGGTCTCCGACACGCCCTTGAAGTTGATGGCCACGAACAGGATGGCGATCACGATGGCGAAGGGCTTGCCGAGCTGTCCGCCGTGGAGGCCGAACAGGGTCCAGCCGAACTCCCGGAACACCAGCCCCAGGTAGGAGCCGAAGCCCAGGGCGTACAGGCTGCCCGCCACCGCGTGCGCAAACCAGCTCATCCAGCCGGCCAGGAAGGCGTTGGGGCCGGGCAGGCCTTCCTTGACCCACAGGTAGCCTCCTCCGGCCTCCGGGATGGCCGAGCCGAGCTCCGCGTAGGCCAGCGCCGTGAGCAGCGTCACCACGCCGTTGGCGGCGAAGGCGAGGATGAGACCAGGACCGGCCGTGCCGGCCGCGATTCCGGTCAGCACGAAGATGCCCGCGCCGATCATGGCGCCCACGCCCACCATCGTGATGGTGAACAGGCCGAGGTCGCGGCTCAGCTCGGTGCGCGGCTGGTCAGCCATGCTTCACGGGTGAGGGTTGCGCAAAGAAAGAGCCGGGGGCGCCCCGAAAGGCAGGCCCCCGGCCCGCTCCGCCCCGGCCGCCGTCCGGCGGCCGGGAGCGGTGCTCGCCGTCGAGCGCGTCAGCTCTGGCTGGTCTGCAGGCCGATGTCGCCGTTCGAGGACACGTTGAAGTGGATCCACATGCCCGTCGTGGCGTGGGCCGGAACGTGGCAAAGCATGACGTACTCGCCCGCCTTGTCCGCCGTGAACGTGACCGAGGCCGACTGACCCGGCTGCGTGGCCGTGTTCATCTGCATCGAGCCCGGCGTCTCGGCACCCGTGAAGGCCAGGTGCGCCTCCTGGAAGGTGGCCGGGAACGGAGGCTTGTCGGTGCTGATCGCCAGGCTGTGCGGGTTGGCCTGGTCCTTGTTGTGGAAGTTGATCGTCACCTTGTAGCCCTCGGGCACGACGATCGTGGCGTCGCCGTTGAAGTAGCCGTTGTAGTTCCAGCCGTTGTCCGCCTGGCTCTCGCCGGCCGTGATGTCCATGGTGACCGTCTTGTCGCTCTTGTCCACCTTCATCCAATCGGGGACCGAGAGCTGGCCCATGGCCGCCTGGCCGCCGCTCATGCCGCTGTCGGAACTGGCCATCTGCTGGCCCGAGGCCTGCTGGCTCATGTCGCTCGACGCCGCCTGCTGGTTGCCCTGCCCGCCGCCTCCGCAGGCCGCAGCGGTCAGGGAGAACAGTACGGCGGTGCCGGCTGTGAGGATCTTCCTCATGGTTTTCCGTCCTTCGTGCGCGTGTGGGGTCGCTGTGCTGTCTCGTCCATCGGTCCATCACCAAACGTCGCCCGGGGCCGAATTCGCGTCACGCGGAACGCACAACTCCGGCCGCGAGCGGTACCGCCTTCAAGATGTATACCGGGCTCTGTCGGCGCGAGCGGGACCGGTTCGGGCTCATGGAGATACACGACCACCTCCTTCCGCGGAAGGAGGAACGGGGCGGCCGGCGGTCGCCCGGGTCGCGAACGGCACGCGGCCCCGGGGGCTCTCCTGTCGGTGCCGGTCAGCCGACGGGTGGATCCTTCCGAGGCCCATGGGGTTCTGCAAGTCGATGGGGACGGTGATTCGCCGTCGACGTCGGGTGAGGCCGGACCTTGCTTCACGCTCCAGACCTCCCCAACGTGTCGCACCCCGGACGCATCGCGGCGACGCGCCGCTGTCGTCCGGATCTTGCACGAACGCCGGACCGTGCGTGCCCCGCGCCCCATTCCGGGGAGCACGAGACGGACGGCTGTTCGTCCTCCGGGCTTTCAGCCCGACGCTCGCTGGATCGCGTCGCCGGATCTTCCTACCGGCGGTTTCGTTCCGATCCTCGCAGGCCGAGGCGGCGCGCTTGCGCGTCCGGAGGTCGGACGACCGGCAAAGTCGGATTCCTCGATCGGAGTTGACAGACAGGTGACACGAGTCGCGACGGAGACGTCGCTGGGCGTGCTGGAGCTCCTGGGCAGCGGATCGGGATTCATCCGCCGCCGGGACGCCGGCTACCTGCCGAGCGACGACGACATCTACGTCAGTCAGAAGCTCATCCGGAAATACGGACTCAGGACGGGGGACGAGCTGTCCGGCGAAGTCGGGAAGCCGCCGGGACGCGACAAGAGCCCCCCGCTCCGGCACCTGGCGGCCGTCAATGGGCGCCCCCCCGAGGAAGTGACCCGCCGGCCGGACTTCAACCGCCTCAGCGCGCAGCACCCCGATCGACAGTTCATTCTGGAGTGCGGGCTCGAGCGGCGCGGCACGGCCGACTACACCAACCGGGTCATCGACCTGTTCTGCCCCCTCGGACGCGGCCAGCGCATGCTCATCGTGGCCCCCGCAAAGGCCGGGAAGACGATGGTCCTGCAGGCCATCGCCGAGGGCCTCGTCACCAACAACCCTGACACCGAGCTCCTCATCCTCCTGGTGGACGAGCGTCCGGAGGAGGTGACGGAGATGGAGAACACGGGCTTCGGCGAGGTCATCTCCTCGAGCTTCGACTATCCCGCCGAGCGGCACGTATCGGTGGCCGAGATCACGCTGGAGCGGGCCCGGCGCCGGGTGGAGACGGGACAGGACGTCGTACTGGTGCTGGACTCGATCACGCGGCTGGCGCGGGCCTACAACACCGTGGAGGAGGGGACCGGCCGCACCCTGTCCGGTGGGATCGATGCCGGGGCCATGGAGAAGCCCAAGCGCTTCTTCGGCAGCGCCCGCAACATCCACCTGAACGAGGGCGGCGGCTCGCTCACCATCATCGCGACCGCCCTGGTCGACACGGGCTCGCGCATGGACCAGGTGATCTTCGAGGAGTTCAAGGGCACCGGGAACAGCGAGCTGGTGCTGAGCCGGGAGCTGGCGGAGCGCCGCATCTTCCCGGCCATCGACCTCCAGGCCAGCGCCACGCGCCGCGAGGAGCTGCTGCTCGACGACGACGCGCTCATGCTGTCGCGTGCCATGCGCCGCGAGCTGGCCGACTCCGCGCCCGTGCAGGCCATGACGGACGTGCTGGCGCTCATGAAGCAGACGGACACGAACGTCGAGCTCGTGAAAAAACTGAAGGCGCGCCTCTCGGCGTAACGTGGCGGTGGCCCGGCGCCGCGCGGCCCGGGCGACCGTCCACCCTGCGCGGACCGGCGCCAACGCCGGGCCTCGGCGCGGTCAGTCCCCGGCGGCCGACTCCCGGTCGTCTAGCCTCGATTCGTTCGCCACCTCGTTCCGGAGGCGGATCCGCAGGCGGCGCTCGTAGTGCACGATCTCCCACGCCACCGCCTCCAGCAGCTGCGCCTCCCGGCGGTCGAGGGACCCGCGCTGAAATAGGGAGCGAAACGTCCGCATCTTGGGCTCGGGGTCCAGGTGGTGGAAGAACCCCACCCGCTCCAGCGCCCGCTCCCACACCTCGAAGAAGCGCTCCAGCTCGCCGGCCGTGGCCGGGGGCGCCGTCTCGTCCTTGCCGGTCGACAGGTCCCGCTCCGGGAGTCCCACGGCCCGATCGGCCGCCTTGCGGAGCTCGTAGAACACCAGGAGCGCGGCGTGGGCCAGGTTGAGCGAGGGATGCTCCGGGCTGGTCGGGATGTACAGGACCTCCTGGCACCGGTCCAGCTCCAGGTTCGAGAGCCCGCGGTCCTCCGGGCCGAACACGAGGGCGACCGTACCGGCCGAGCCGGGCCCGGAGGGCTCGAGAGCCGAGGCGGCCAGCGCCTCGCGCACCAAACGCGGCGCGGCCTTCTCGGGCGTGCTCCACACCTGCCGGCTGGCGCGGCGGCGGGCCGAGGTCCCCACCACGAGGACCGCGTCCGCGATGGCCTCCTCGAGCGACTCGGCGAACTCGATCCGCTCGACGAGGTCCTCGGTGTCGTGGGCGATCCCCCCGATCCGGTGCGGGTCGAACTCCTCGGGGCGCACGAGCCGCAGGCGCGCGAGGCCCATGTTCTTCATGGCGCGCACGACGAGCGCGATGTTGACCAGGTCCTGGGTGCGGTGGAGGACCACTACGATCCCGTCGAGCGGGGAGGCGTCGGTCGGCGTATTCACGCGAGGAAGGTAGGACGGGTCCAGAGGCCCCGGCCACCCCACGGCCAACTTCGCCGGGAACCACCCGCTTCCGGGGGCGTATCCTGGTGTGCGAGAGAGCGGGAGTCGCCCGCGTCCGGGGGCCGAGAGGGCGCACGCGCGTTGACACTCCCGGGCACGCGGGGTAACATCCAGGACGTTCGGAGTCGTGTCGAGGGGGGCCGGTGCCGGAAGGCGCGGCTCCCTTTTTCGCCCGCCGGCTGCCCGGCGCAGGGTTCCGTGGCCGAGTGGCTAGGCAGGGGCCTGCAAAGCCCCCTACGGTGGTTCGAGTCCACCCGGAACCTCTCACGCACTCCGACCGCATGCTCACGCGGGCGTAGCTCAGCTGGTAGAGCGCAACCTTGCCAAGGTTGAGGTCGCCGGTTCGAACCCGGTCGCCCGCTTGGAAGGCCCGGGGAGCGTGAGCCCGGGCAGGAAGGACGAGGGGCGGTAGCTCAGCTGGCTGGAGCGCTGCGCTCACATCGCAGAGGTCGGGGGTTCGAGTCCCTCCCGCCCCACTCCGGAAGGACCGGTCGTGGCCCCCGGGGTCGCGGCCGCCGTGGCGGTCCGGCCGCCACGATCATGCGGGCGTAGCTCAGTTGGTAGAGCGTCAGCTTCCCAAGCTGAAGGTCGCCGGTTCGAGACCGGTCGCCCGCTTTCCGCAGCTCGAGCCGGGGCCGGTGCGGGGCCTCACTTCATCGCCACCATCGTGGTCAGCCGCACGGTCCCCTTCAACGCTCCATCGGTCAGCCACGGTCCGCACGCCTCGACGAAGTCCCGCTCCAGGGCCATCCAGTCCTCGCGGTCCACCTCGGCGACAGCGGCGGCCAGGGGCGTGCTTTCCACGTAGTGCCGGAGGAAGTCCCGGGGCGTGCCCAGGTCGAGGGCCATCTCCTTCGACGACACCCGGATCCGGCCGAAGCCGGCCTCCTCCACCAGGAGCCGCACGTCGTCCGCATCGTGGAGCGAGAAGACGGCGTCCACGAAGCCGGCGCATCGGGGGCTCACGTGGCGCCCCAGCCCTTCCGCCATCGCCTGCAGCGGTGCGGGCGTGGGCCCCGGGACGTTCGCTACGAAACGTCCTCCGGGAGAGAGGACGCGGCGGATCTGCCGGAGACCGGCCGTCCGGTCCTCGAAGAACTGGACTCCCATTCCGCAGAGGACCACGTCGAAGCTCTCATCCTCCAGGGGGATCTCCTCGGCCGGGGCATGGTGCCAGGCGATGGGGGGCGCGGTGGAGGCCGCCTCCCGGGCCACGGCCAGCATGGCCGGGTTGGGATCCAGCCCCGCCACCGAGCCCTCCGGGCCCACGCGTTCGGCGGCCAGCCGGCTGACGATCCCCGTCCCGCAGGCCACGTCCAGGACTCGCTCCCCCGGGCGGAGATCGGCCGCCTCGATCAGGTCACTCGCCACGGGACGGCCGATGGCCGGAACGAAGTGGCGTTCATAGCTCTCCGCCGCCTTCTTCGCGAAGCTTTCTTCGTGGGTCGTCTGCGACATCGGGGCCCTCTCCCGGTCGAAGTGGGAGCACGCGGCTCGGAGCGCCTCCAGGAACTTCTCCGGCTGATCCCGCGCCGGGTCGTCGGCGGCATCCTCGACCACGTACAGCGGCCATCCGTAGCGCTCGCTGGCCTCGGTAGCGATGCGGAGGCGGTTGGCCCGGTCGTGCCGACCCCAGATCAACGTGGTCGGCACCGCGATCTCCGCCAGCTCCTCCGGCGGAATCCGCGGAAGCCCCAGCCCCTTGAGCATCCTGCCGGCCGCCTTTCCCCGGGGCCCCCCGGCCGTTTCGAGATTGTAGGCGACGAAGGCGTCCCAGCGCTCGCCCGTGCGCTCCTGCAACCGCTCGAGGTCGTGGGCGCACTGGCCCATGAACCACCGGTGGGTGGTCTCGGTGGGATGCGCCCGGAAGCCGATCAGGGTGGCCAGGAACCGGAGCGAGGGGCGGAAGGGTGCGAGGCCGAGAGAGTCCACGAGGACGAGGCCCCGGATCCTGCTCCCCCGGTCGCGGGCGAAGCGGGCCGCGATGGCGCCGCCCAGGACGTGCCCGACCAGCACGGGCGGACCGGAGCAGCTGTCCTCGATCACAGCCTCCAGCCAGTCCAGGATCCGGGGCTCGGTCCACTCCACGCCCGCTCCTCCCGAGCTGCCGTGCCCGGGCAGGTCGGGGGCCACGACCCGGTGGTCCCTTACCAGCTCCGGGATCACCCACCTCCAGTTGACCCCCGACTCGCCGGGGCCGTGCAGGAGAACGAGCGGAGGGCCCTCTCCGCCCTCCAACCACGTCGTCGGAGTCGCCGCCAGCTCTGCCCGGCGCTCCCTCACCGGCAAGCCCTCGGTGAGCAGGGCTCGGGCTTCCCCTGCTGCGGCACGGCGATCCCGGTGCCCGACCTCCGCCGTTGCGTCCATCTCTGCCTCCCCTGGGATTCCGCTTCCGGCTTCGGCTCGAGCGGTTCGAGTCGGAGTGCCTGTTCGAAATCTCGGGATTCCCGGGGCGGCGCGCTTCGGTGAAAACACCCACATTGCGGGCGCGTCGCGATTGGGTGGAATCACCCACGAGGAACCGGGCTCCGGCGGCAGGCGGGGTCGTCTCGCGCTGCGCACCCGGGCGATCCGAGCCGGGCGAAGGCCTCAGACCAGACCGTGCTCGTATGCATAGGCCGTGGCTGCGGAGCGAGACGGCACCCGGAGCTTTCGGAAGATGTGGGAGACGTGCCGCTCCACGGTGCGCTCGCTGATCGAGAGCTCCTCGCCGATGGCCCGGTTCGTGGCGCCGGACGCCAGATGCCGGAGCACCTCCAGCTCCCGGGGCGTGAGCCCGCGGTCGTCGCCGGCGGCCGAACGCCGCCCGGCACCGGATTCCCGCCCGGCCGGGGCGAAGCCGGCCAGGTCCGGCTCGGCGCCCAGCCGCTCCAGGGTCCGGACCGCGGCCTCCAGCTCCATGTCCGCCGTGTCCTCGTCGCCCAGCTCCCGGCAGGCCCTGGCGAGGAGGAGCTGGACGCGGGCGGCCTCGTACGGGGCTCCCAGCGTCTCCCAGGTCGTACGGGCGGCGCGGAGCTCCGAGAGGGCGGCCCGGGCGTCGCCCTCCTCCAGGTGGATGGCGCCGCGAGCGCTCGCTGCCCGGGCGTGCAGTAGCGGGGCGTCCAGCTCCCCGGCGATGCGGGAGAGCGTGTCGGCGGCCTCGCCGGCCGCATCGACGTATCCGGCGGCCAGCGCGATCTCCACGAAGGCGGGCAGCACCCTGGCCTGCTCGGAGGGCGTGGCGGCCTCCTCCACCACTCGCCGGATCGCGGCCGCCGCGTCGTCGACGCGGCCCTGGGCCAGGCGGAGGAGGGCCAGTCCGGGCTGGGGGGCGCGTCCCCGGCCGCTGGCCTCGCGATACGCCTTCTCGGACGCCTCGAGCTGACCGCGCAGCCGGTGCAGCTCGGCCTGTTCGTAGAAGGCGGCCCCCGCCCCGGCATCGGCCGGGGGACGGGTCAGGAGTCGACCCGCGCGCCGCGCCTCTTCCAGGGCACGGGGCCAGTCACCCTGCAGGCGCAGGATCTCCGAGCGGCGCACGAGGCAGTCGCCGCGGAAGGGGACGAGATCCGGCTGCGACGCGCACCAGTCGCCGAGCGCCGCCGTCCACTCCTTGGCGCGACCCAGGTCGAAGATCTCGTGACAGGTCTCGATCACGGCACAGTAGATCGTGCCGACGACCACGGGACCCAGGCCGCCCGCATCCACGGCGGCCATGGCCTCATCCAGCAACGCCACGCCGTCGTCGATGGCTCCCGAGCGGATCAGGGCCTGTCCCCGGCCCAGGCGGGAGAGGGCCATGAGCTCCCTGGAGGCAAACCGCTCGGCGACGCGGACGGCCTCCGTGAAGGTCTCCTCGGCGGCCTCCGGCTTCCCCCGGGACAGGAGGCGCAGGCCTCGGGGGAGCAGGACGAAGCCCCGCTCCTCGCAGTCCCGCCCACAGTCTTCCAGGAGATGCTCGGCCCGGGCCACCCAGCCGCCTCCCCGGGCGGACTCCCCTCTCATGAGGAGCTGGAAGCCCAGCCAGAAGGCGCAGCGGGCCGCGCCCACGGGATCGTCGCTTGCCAGGTACTCCTGGTGGGCCCGTCCCAGGATCTCCACGCTCTCGTCCGCGCGGCCCACCAGGTAGGCGGCCACGGAGAAGGACTCGAGCGTCGCGGGCTCCAGGCCCTCGCTCCGGTCCGCGGCCGCGAGCTGCTCGTACGCATCCGCCCAATTCCGGCGGTCGAAGGCAGTCAGTCCCCGGTCGCGCGCGTCGGACGTCGTGATCCGATCCTCGAGGCTGGAGGACGTGGAAGGCTCCCGTCGAAATGTAGGCAGGGGCGCACCGGAGACACGACCCCCCTGAGCGTCTTCGGTCCGTCTCGACGACTCGCATGCCGGCCGGAAGCGCCGGAGGACGGAGCCGTCCGATCCGTTGCGGGCGCTGGAGAGGCGGACCGGGATCGGCCCGTTTCGGCGCTCTCGGCCATACGAGCGGCCACCCCGTCACCCGGCTCGAGATCCGTCGTCCGTGACCGGAGAGCCTTCGATGACGGGGGCTTCTTTCGTTCGAAGCCAGCCGGACGATCGTGGGGCCTCTCTCCTGGGTCCGAAGGGCCCCTCGGCGCTAGGTTGAGGGCCGGGGCCGTCGGCCCCGGACGTTCCCCGAGCGAGACCGCCACCGGACCGGAGACGTGAGCCAGCCGAACGCCGACCGTCGCACCGACGCGCCGCCGACCGAAGATCCCCTCGACGTCCTTCGCGAGGTCTTCGGCTACGACGCCTTCCGCCCCGGCCAGCGCCACGTGATCGACGCGGTGCTGGCGGGCCGGGACTGCATCGCCGTCATGCCGACCGGCGCGGGGAAGTCGCTCACCTTCCAGCTCCCCGCCCGGGTGCTCCCCGGCACCGTCGTCGTCCTCTCGCCCCTCATCAGCCTGATGAAGGACCAGGTGGACGCGCTCGAGGCGCTGGGCTTCCGGGCGGCGGCCATCAACTCGACCCTCCCGCCCGAGGAGCGCCGGGAGCGGCTGCGGGCGCTCCGCCGCGGCGAGTACGAGCTCGTCTACCTGGCGCCCGAGGCGCTCGGGCCCGGCATGCGCGCCCTCCTGGCCGAGAGCCCGCTCTCCCTCCTCGTGGTGGACGAAGCACACTGCATCTCGCAGTGGGGACACGACTTCAGGCCTTCCTACCGGCGACTGCGCGGCCTCAAGGAGGAATTGGGCGGGGTGCCGGTCCTGGCGCTCACCGCCACGGCGACCCGCCGGGTGGCGGTCGACATCCTCAACCAGCTCGGCATACGCGACCCCGAAGGCTACAAGGGCTCGTTCTTCCGGCGGAACCTGTGGATCGCCTGCCGCAAGCGGGGCGAGGGGAACACGCGCCGCGAGATCCTGGCCCTGGTGCGGCGCCACGAGGGCGAGAGCGGGATCATCTACTGCCTTTCGCGGAAGTCGGTGGAGCGCATGACCGCGTTCCTCCGGAAGAAGGGGGTCGCCGCGGCCGCCTACCACGCCGGTCTTCCGGACGAGGAGCGCGCCGCGGCCCAGGAGGCGTTCGCCCGCGACGAGGTGGACGTGGTGGTCGCGACGATCGCCTTCGGAATGGGGATCGACAAGTCGAACGTCCGCTTCGTCATCCACCAGGAGATGCCGTCGGACGTCGAGTCCTGGTACCAGGAGATGGGGCGAGCCGGGCGCGACGGGCTCCCCTCGGAGTGCTTCCTGTTCTACTCGTGGGCCGACGTGAAGGTGAGGGAGCGCTTCCTGGACGAGGTCGAGGATCCCGAGACGCAGCACCGGAAGCGCGAGGCGACCGTCGAGCTGTTTCGGCTGGCCGACCGTGGTGGCTGCCGCCACCGGGCCGTCCTGGCCCACTTCGGCGAGGAGATCGACCCCTGCGGCGATGCGTGCGACGTGTGCACCGGGGTCGGCGTCATCGACCTCGTCGAGGAGCTCCGGGCCGCGGGGCGGGCCGGCCGGGACCGAGCGCGCGTCAGCGCGAGTTCCGGGGGCGCGCGCTCCCGCGCGGGGCGCGCGGTCGCGCCGGCCGGCTCGTGGTCGGGCGAAGGCGAGGAGCTCTCGAGGGCCACGGCCGGGCCCGAGGAGACGGCGACCTTCGAGCGGCTGCGGGACCTCCGCAAGCGGCTGGCGGACGAGCGCGGCGTCCCCGCCTACATCGTGTTCAGCGACAGGGTCCTGTGGAGCATGGTCGAGCGCGCGCCCGCCACCCCCGAGGAGCTGCTCGATGTCTCCGGGGTGGGCCCGGCCAAGCTGGAGCGGTACGGCGAGGTCTTCCTCGAGGCGCTGCACGGGGAAGACTGAGGAGCCGACGCGCCCGGAGGTGCTCGCCGATCGTCCCTGTCGCGCCGGCGAGCGACCGCCGACGTTGCCGCACCCGGGCCGCGGACCCAGATTCCCCCGCGCAGGTAAGAAGGTGAGCGGAGGGCGTCCGCCCCCGCGCCACTCCCCGCGGGCGTAGCTCAGCTGGCAGAGCGCGAGCCTTCCAAGCTCGAGGTCGCCGGTTCGAAACCGGTCGCCCGCTTCAGGCGAGAGCCCCCGGAGGACGGGGGCTCTCTCGTTTCGGGCAATCTCTCTCTCGGGGCCTTCCGGTCACGGCCATATGCCGCGCTGCAGTGCCGCGTTCCGGCATCGCTCCACCGCCACGGTGAGGGCGGTCATCCGGTAGTCGGGCTTGGGGAGCTCCGGGTCGGAAGCGTGGTCGGCGGCCCACCTCTCGCGGTACATGGGCAGCGACTCGATCAGCTCGACCCGCTTGTCGACGACGAGATCCGTGGCCCTGTACATCTTCTTTCGGAGCTTCTCGGCGATGTCCGCTTCGTCCCACTGTTGATTGGCCAGGTTCTGGGCCCATTCGAAGTAGCTGACGACCACCCCGCCCGCGTTGGCGAGGATGTCCGGCAGGACGTGGATCCCCCGCGCGGAGAGGATGTCGTCCGCCCCGGGCGTCGTGGGACCGTTGGCGGCCTCGGCCACCACCTTCGCATCGATCCGCTCGGCGTTGTCGGTGGTGATCATGTTCTCGACGGCGGCGGGAACCAGAATGTCGCAGGGCACCTCGAGGACGTCCCGCACCCCGAGCGCTTCGGCCCCGGGGAACCCCGCCAGGCTTCCCGTATCGTCCTTGTGGCGTCCGACGCCCTCCAGCGCGAGGCCGTCGGGGTCGTGAATCCCGCCCCGTGAGTCGGAGAGTCCGACGATGGTGGCGCCGGCCTCGTGGAAGAGCTTCGCGGCGTGCCGTCCGGCGTTGCCGAAGCCCTGGATGGAGACCCTCGCGCCCTTGATCTCCGACAGGCCGGATACGCCACCCAGCTCCAGGAATCTGGCGGTCACGTGGAACAGGCCCTGTGCCGTGGCGGAGTCCCGACCGACTGATCCTCCCAGCTCGAGCGGCTTGCCGGTCACGACGGGGAGGTTGCCCTGGCCCGGATGCATCATCTGGTAGGTGTCGAAGATCCAGGCCATGGTCTGCGCGTCGGTGTAGACGTCGGGAGCCGGCACGTCGGTGAACGGCCCGATCGTGTCGCCGAGAGCGACGGTGTAGCGCCGCGTGAGATGTTCCTTTTCGCGCCTGGAGAGGGCTCTCGCGTCGACGGCGATCCCACCCTTGGCGCCTCCGAACGGTATGTCGAGGAGGGCGCACTTCCACGTCATCCACGTGGCGAGCGCCATCACCTCTTCCTTGCCGGCCGTCGGGTAGAAGCGGATCCCCCCCTTACCCGGACCGCGAATGCTGGAGTGAAGCACCCTGTATCCGGTGAACATCTTCACGGTGCGGCTGTCCATCAGCACCGGAAGCGCGACTTCGAGAATGTGCTCCGGCTCGAACAGGAACTCGGACATTCCTTCCCAGTCCGACAGGTCCTCGAGAAAGGGTGCCGAGCGGTCGAATTGCTGACGCGCGATCCGGTGCGGGTTGAGATCTTCCGTCCTGTCTACGGTATCCATGAACGGTCCTCCTGGGACGATTCGAGAAGGATCGGAATCTCGACGTGGACGCTCAGTACCTCCAGCTGCGTGTGTCCGCCCCGGTCGGGGCGGTGCTCTCCATGTGCCGCGCCATCGCGGGCAGGAAGCGCTGGAAGGCGGTGATGCTTCCGGCCCAGTTCGGGTGGTCGTGGTCCCCGGTCCAGCAGTGGGGGGCGCGCGCGCCGTAGTCGAAGGTGAAGTCGGCGCGCGGGTTCCTGAGGCTGTCGGCGGCCTCCTGCATGAGGTGGACGGCGTCGTTCAGGTAGTACGAATCCATGGTGCCCACGTACACGTGGAGCTTACCGCGCAGCTTCGGGCCCAGGGTCTTCCAGTCGCGCTGCAGGATGTGGGTGAGGTCGTAGTGGTCCCGCCAGTAGGCGGCTACCTCGTGGTCGATGACGCCGGTGCGCTTGTCCCAGATCGGCTTCGGATAGCCGTCCGCGCCCACCGGCCCGAACACGGCCTGCCAGATGTCCCACTGCCCGCCCGAGCGCCCCCTCGTCCCGAGGGCCAGCTCCATGTGGTTCTCGTCGGCCATCTGGTAGCGCACGCGGCCCTGGTAGCCCCGCGCGCCGGGCACCGCGACGCCGCCCAGGGGACCGGAGCGGAGGTAGGCGTTGGCGTCGTCGTAGACGTCGACGGCCTGGTGGAAGTGGAAGTCCACCGGGTCGGGGCAGAAGCCCCATGCTCCGTTGTAGTCGTCGGGGTAGAACATCTGCACGCCGAGCGCCTCCCACCCGCCGGTCGAGCCGCCGGTGAGGACGCGCGCCCACCCGGCGCCGATCCCGCGGTAACGCTTCTCGACCTCCGGGATCAGCTCCCGGGTGATCGCGTCGCCGTACGGGCCCAGGTTGGCCGAGTTCACGGCGTACGAGTCGTCGTAGTAGGGATTGGCGTGCTGGATCGTGAGCAGCAGCACCCGCGGCGCGTTCGGGCTGGTCCACCACTGGTAGAAGCCGTGCATGAGACGCTGGCGCATGCGCTCGATCCCGTGCTCCCGGCAGCCGGCTTCGTTCCCCATCCAGCAGTGCGCGTACAGCCACGTGGAGTCGGGGGCGGGGAGGGACGCGTCCTCCGGCTCGGGTCGCCAGCCCGGGATGCCGCGGCCGAAGTGTCCCTGCTCCACCAGGAGGGGGTAGTGCGCCCCGGGGTGCTCGGCGAAGCCGGCCGGGAGCAGCACCGTGGCCTGGATGTAGGTCGGCGTGCCCCAGAACTTCGTGAGGAGCGCGCTCCGGATGCGGACGTGCTTGACCCAGGGCGTGTCCTCGGGCGGCGAGAGCTCCGGGATGACGCTGTCCAGCGACAGGCGCACGGTTCGGTCGGGCGCGGGATCCAGGTGCATCCGGCGGGGGACGCTGAACAGGTCGCCCGGCTTGCGGTCCCAGTGCTGGCCCTCGCCCCGGTCGGGCGGGAGGGAGACGGTGTGGCCGTCGGCGCGGTGGTAGGTGCGGTACGGGACGAACACGGCCTGCACCGTGTAGTCGCCGGCCGGCACGTCGCGCAGGCTCGCCACCGGATAACCGAACGCCGTGTCTCCCACCACGACCTCTCCGCCCGGGGCGAAGCCATGGACCTGGACTCCCGCCACCTCGGCGCTCCGGTCGGGTTCGGGCTCCACCTGGAAGCGCGGCTCCGACGTGGAGTCGGTCGCCAGCAGCACCAGGACGCGGCCGTCCCGCGCCGAGTCGGTCCGGGCCTTCGGGATGGACACGGCGAACTTCACGCCTCTCCCGGCCGTGGCGCCGGGCGCCGCGCACCCGGCCAGGCTCGAGACGGCGAGGAGGGCGGCAACTCCTGCGGCCGCGGGCGCCCGGCCGAGGGCTCGGCCGGCCGGGATCGCGGTGGGGCGTTGGAGGCACGTCGGGCTCTGCGCGGGAGGCGTACGGGGCATGGCTTGGGCTCCCTTCGTGTCCGGGCTACCGTCCGGGGCAATTCCCCGGGGGACGAAGCGCCAAGGTCCGCCCGGGACGTCGGGTCGCGCAAGGCCCCCGCGTCGACGGCCGGGCACCCCCTCCGGCCTTGCAGCCCCCGGAGTTTCAAAGGATCTTGAACTTCTAGCTCCGGGTCCGATCAGGGGCCCGGCCTCGTGACCCTCGTGGCGGAGTCGAACGAGACGATGGAGAGGCATCGATGCAGGATCCTGACCGGCGGGTTGGCGCTGGCGGCGTTGCTCGCCGCGGGCATGGCCACTTCGGTCCACGCCCAGTCGCTGGACTATCCGCAGGCCAGGCGGGACAGCCTGGTCGTGGACTACTTCGGAACGAAGGTCCCGGCCCCTTACCGCTGGATGGAGGACCTCAACGGCCCCGAGGTCAAGAGTTGGGTCGAGGCGGAGAACAAGCTCACCTTCTCCTTCCTGGACAAGATCCAGGTCCGCCCCTGGGTCCGTGAGCGGCTGACGAAGCTCTGGAACTACGAGAAGGTCGGAGCCCCGGACCGCGAGGGCGGCAAGCTGTTCTTCAGCAAGAACTCCGGCCTCCAGAACCAGTCGGTGATCTACGTGGCCGACTCGCTGGGCGGGCCGACGAAGGTCCTGCTCGATCCGAACGTGCGCTGGCCCAAGGGCAACACGGCGCTGGCGGGATCGAGACCCTCACCCGACGGCCGCTACCTGGAGTACGCCACCTCGGAGGGCGGCTCCGACTGGCGCGTCTTCCACGTTCGCGACGTGGCCACGGGGAAGGACCTCCCCGACGTCGTGCGGTGGGCCAAGTTCTCGGGCGTCTCGTGGACGAAGGACGGCCAGGGCTTCTTCTATTCGCGCTTCGCCGAGCCGCCCGCCGGGAAGGCCATCAGCCAGCAGGTCACCAACCAGAAGTTCTACTACCACCGGCTCGGGACGCCGCAGAGCCAGGACAAGCTGATCTACCAGCGGCCCGACCGGCCCGACTGGTTCATCGGCGGCGGCGTGACCGAGAACGGCCGCTACGCGTTCATCTCCATGAGCCACGGCACCGAGAGCGCCAACGAGCTCTACTACATGGACCTGGGGGATCCGCGGCACCCGAACATCGACGCGAAGGTGCAGCCGCTCTACACGAAGAACGACGCGGAGTACCGGCCCATCGGCGTCGAGAGCGACACGGTCTACCTGCAGACCAACCTGGACGCGCCCAAGAACCGGATCGTGGCGGCGGTCCTCTCCGACCCCTCCCCCGACCGCTGGCGCGTGGTCGTCCCCGAGGGCGACAACGTGATCAGCGGCAGCACGATCATCGGGGGCCGGGTCCTGGCGCAGTACCTGGTCGACGTGAAGAGCCAGGTGGACATCTACGCCCGGGACGGGACGCGGAAGGGACAGCTCGAGCTGCCCGGGATCGGCACGGTGCGCGGCCTGGTCGGGCACCAGGACAGCCCGGAGCTGTTCTACTCCTTCACCTCGTTCCTGTACCCGACCACGATCTTCCGCTACGACCTGGACACCGGGAAGCGCACGACCTTCTACGCGCCGCACGTCGCCTTCGACCCGTCCAAATACGAGACGAAGCAGGTCTTCTACCCGTCGAAGGACGGCACGCGCATCCCGATGTTCATCACCGCCAGGAAGGGGATCGACCTGGACGGCAACAATCCGACCGTGCTGTATGCATACGGCGGATTCGACATCAGCATCACCCCGTCCTTCAGCCCGACGACGGCCATGTGGCTCCAGCTGGGCGGGGTCTACGCCGTGGCCACCCTGAGGGGCGGCGGCGAGTACGGGCAGGCGTGGCACAAGGCGGGCATGCTGGGCAACAAGCAGAACGTGTTCGACGACTTCGCCTGGGCGGCCAGGTACCTGGAGAGCCACGGCTACGGGACCAGGCCGCACCTGGCCATCGAGGGCTACTCGAACGGCGGCCTGCTGGTGGGCGCCAGTGTCACGGAGCGACCGGACCTGTTCGGGGCGGCCTACGCCGGGGCGGGCGTGATGGACATGCTGCGCTACCAGAAGTTCTCGGCCGGGATCGGCTGGGTGCCCGAGTACGGGTCCTCGGACGACTCCACGGCCTTCCAGTGGCTGTATAAGTTCTCGCCGGTCCACAACACGAAGGTGGGCACCTGCTACCCGCCCACGATCATCACGACCGCCGACCACGACGACCGCGTGGTGCCCAGCCACTCCTACAAGTTCGCGGCCGCCATGCAGCACGCGCAGGGCTGCGACAACCCGATCCTCATCCGCGTGGAGACCGAGACCAGCCACGGGTACATGCCCACCGACAAGAGGATCGCCCAGACGGCCGACATCTGGTCCTTCCTGGCCTACGAGCTGGGGATTCGCTCGGCCCCGGGCGGAGGCATGTAGCCTCCCGGCCGGGGCGCCTCGGCCGGGGTGGCGGAGCGCCCCTTGCACGAGAAGCCGGTCAGAACGCTGCGGAGGGTCCGCGTCACGAGCCCCGGTCGGGGCGTGGCGCGGCCCTCGCCGGCCGAACGGAAGGGAGACGGAGCGGTGGACATACAGCTGAACGAGCACGAGCAAGGGATGCTCCGGCAGATCCTGGGGGCCTACCTCTCGGATCTGCGCATGGAGATCGCCGACACTGATTCGAAGGACTTCCGGGACGAGCTCAAGAAGCGCGAGACGTTCCTGAAGGACCTGCTGGCTCGCCTGGATGGGAGAGCGAGCCAGGCCTGACGTCGGGCCCGGCTGCCGGCTGGGCGCCGGACCGCCAGGTCGGCTCGCCCGGCCGTCCGGCTAGCGGGCCTCCCCCGACGAGGACAGCCGCACGTCGCCCGAGCCGGTGCGGATCACGAACTCGGGTCCCCCCTTTCCCATCTGGCCCCGGAAGTGCGAGCGGCTGCTGGACATCATGCGGACCGGCATGCCCAGGTCGATGCTACCGCTCCCCGTGTCGATCCTCAGATCGGCGTCGACGGAGGGAGGCACCGCCAGCTGGACGTCCCCCGACCCGGTGTCGACCCGCAGGCTGGCCGGGGCCCGCTCGAGCCGGGCGCGCACCGATCCGCTTCCCGTGTGCAGGGAGACGTCCGTGGCCCGTGCCGAGCCGACCCGGATCCCGCCCGAGCCCGTGCGGACGTGCAGGCGGTCGCCCTGGATGTCGTCGGCCGTGACGTCTCCGGACCCCGTCTGCGCGTCCAGCGAGCCGCCCACGCGGCCCGAGATCCGGACGTCGCCCGACCCGGTCTGGACCTTCGCCCCACCGTCCACGCCGTTCACGGTCACGTCGCCCGAGCCCGTCTCGACGTCCAGCGAGCCGCGGGCGTCGGTGACGTCCACGTCCCCGGAGCCGGTCCGGGCCTTCAGTGCCCCGCCCGTTCCGTCGGCCGAGAGATCGCCGGAGCCGGACCTGAGCTCGAGATCCGCGGCGACGTCCGTCGCGTCCACGTGCCCCGCTCCCAGCTCCACGGTGGTCTGACGTCCCGCGGGGACCTGCACCGTGAGATCGGCCCACGCCTCGGGCCCCGACCCGGAACCGGAGATCCTGACGCGCCGGCCGCCCTCGAACAGCCCGTCGTCGCTCATCCGAACGGTGGTGTGGGAATGCCGGCCCAGCTCCGGATACACGAGCCGGTCGCCCTGGACGCCGATCGTGAGCGTCCCGGCGCTCCGGTCGGCGCGCACCTCCAGCCGATCGGCGTCCCGGCCTCCGCGTTTCACCAGCACGACGACGCGATCCCCCCGGCCGGGCTCGACGCGGATCCGGCCGGCCAGGTCCGACACGCGGATCGCCGAGCCCGACAGCTCGAAGCGCTCGGTCTGCTGGGCCGGCGCCGCCAGCCGGGCGGCCAGCGGGCCAGCCAGGGAGGCGGGCGGCGGCTCACTCAGGGCCAACCCGGCGCTGCCGGCGAGCATCACGAGCATGGTCAGGGCGGCGGTGTCTTTCATCGCTGGGCTCCCCTCGGCTGTTCTGTCGCGTGGTGGACGTCGCGATCCCGGTAAGGCGTGCCCGCACGCGAGGCTCTCCCTGCCGTACGGGCCGAGCCGGATCCGCGTTTCGGGGGCGCATCGCTGGGACACCGCGCCACGGGCTCGGGTTGGAAGGAGGCTCGGGCGGCGGCGCGGCCGCGCGGCGGCCCCGGAGACCGTCCCCCGTTGAGGTAGACCGGCGGGACGTGGCATATTGGGCCGCCCGTCCTCGCGACCAGCACGTGCCCGGCCGCGAGGCGGGGCGCAGGGACACATTGAAAGGAGATCCATCCATGGACGAAGAGCCCGCCGCCTCCGGCGGCATCCGCGCAGTGACCACCCTCTTGCTCGCAGCCCTCCTCGCCTTCCCCTCCGCGGGCCTGGCCCAGTCGACGACCTCCCCCGACACCCTGAACAACATTGCCTTCCGCAACATCGGCCCGTCCGTGGCGGGAGGCAGGGTGAGCTCGGTGGTCGGCGTGCCCGGCAAGCCCGGGGTCTACTACGTCGGCTCGGCCGGCGGCGGGGTGTGGAAGACGACCGACGGAGGCGACAGCTGGACGGCCGTGTTCGCCGACCAGCCGACCTCGTCGATCGGTGCGGTGGCGCTGGCTCCCTCCAACCCCAGCCTCGTGTGGGTGGGGACGGGCGAGGCCAACATCCGGAACGACATCACCAACGGCCACGGCGTCTACTTCTCCCCCGACGGCGGGAATACGTGGGAGTCGAAGGGTCTCCAGGACGTGGGACAGATCGAGCGCATCGTCGTGAGCCCGCAGGATCCGGACGTCGTCTACGTGGCGGCCGTGGGCCACGCGTGGACGCCGAACCCGGATCGGGGCGTGTTCAAGACGACCGATGGCGGCGCCACGTGGAACAAGGTGCTGTTCGTGAACGACACGACGGGCGCCATCGACCTGGTGATGCAGCCCGGGAACCCCAGGGTGCTCCTGGCGGCGATGTGGCAGATGCAGCGGCTCCCGTGGACGCTCAACGATGGCGGAGCGGGCAGCGGCATCTACCGCTCGACCGACGGCGGTGACCACTGGACGAAGCTGACCGAGGGGCTCCCCAGGCCGCCCATCGGCCGCATCGCCCTCGGCATCGCGCCCACCAACCCGGACCACGTGTACGCGCTCGTCGAGGCGAAGAAGGGCATGCTGTGGGCGTCCGAGGACCTGGGCGACCACTGGCGCATGGTGAGCGACAACCACGCGCTCGACGTCCGGCCGTTCTACTTCTCGCAGGTCAACGTGGCCCCGGACGACGAGGATCGGGTCTACTTCTCGGGCTTCCAGCTCATGATGTCCAGGGATGGGGGCAGGACCGCCCATGTCATCGACCAGAGCGTGCACGTGGACCACCACGCCCTGTGGATCGACCCGACGGACCCGGACCGCATGATCCAGGGCAACGATGGCGGCGCCTTCCTCACCCGGAACGGCGGCAAGAGCTGGACGTTCCTGAACAACCTGCCCATCGAGCAGTTCTACATGGTGTCGGCCGATGGCAACGACCCGTACACGATGTGCGGTGGGCTCCAGGACAACAGCGCCTGGTGCGGCCCCTCCACGGGGGGCAGCGGCTCGGACTGGTACACGGTCACCGGCGGTGACGGCGAGTACTCGGTCGCGGCGCCGAGCGACTCCAACATCATTTATACCGACTCGCAGAACGGCTCGATCTCGCGGCTGGACAAGGCCACCGGCATGCGCAAGTCGATCCGGCCCTACGTGCCGGGCGTGAGCGACATGCCGCCCTCGAAGCTCAAGTACCGGTTCAACTGGACGAGCCCGATCGCGGTGTCGCCGCACGACGCCAACACCGTCTACATCGGCGCCAACGTGCTGTTCAGGAGCGCCGACGGCGGGGACCACTGGGAGACCATCAGCCCGGACCTCACCCGGAACGAGAAGGACAAGCAGATCGTCCCCGGCGGGGCGGTTCAGTACGACATCAGCGGCGCCGAGACCTACAACACGATCATCTCCATCACCCTGGCCCCGACGGCGCCCGACAGCGTGATCTGGGTGGGCACGGACGACGGCCTCGTGCAGGTCACCCGCGACGGCGGGAGGACGTGGACGGAGGTGGGCCACAACATGCCCGGGCGTCCCGCCATCAAGGGAGGGCGGATCTACCAGGTCGGCGTGTCGCCGTACGACGCGGGGACGGCGTACGTGGCGGTCGACTACCACATGTACGACAACAACCAGCCTTACGTCTACAGGACCAGCGACTACGGGAAGTCGTGGACGGCGATCTCGAAGGGGCTGCCGTCCGTCGGCGCCGCGCACGTGGTGCGCGAGTCACCCAACCGGAAGGGCTTCCTGGTGCTGGGCACCGACAACGCCATCTATTATTCGCGGGACGACGGGGCGACGTGGAGTCGGTTCCACTCGAACTTCCCGACGGCTCCCGTGTGGGACGTCCGGTTCGTGAAGCGGGACAACGATCTCCTGGTCGCGACACACGGCCGCGGCCTGTTCGTGCTGAACGACCTCACGCCGATCCAGGACTACGAGGCGGCGGCGTCCGACCAGCTCCAGCTCTTCCCGATCGCACCGGCGGCCTTCCAGGCCGGTCGGTCGCTCCGCCACCCGGACGCGTCGCGGTTCGACGTGAGCGGGCCCCCGCGGGGCGCGGTGATCGACTACTACCTGCCCGCGTCGGCGAAGAAGGCGGATGGCGGCGAGCAGGGCGGTCGGCAGGGCGGCGCCGCGGGCGGAAGGCCCGGAGGCGGACCTCGGGGCGCCGCCGCCAGCGGGGGCGCCGGCCAGGTGCAGATCGCCGTCCTGGACGCGGCGGGCGACACGATCGCGACCGACAAGGGCCCGGGTCACGAGGGCTTCAATCGGTTCGAGTGGAACCTGCACTACGCCGGCCCCACCTCGCTCGAGCTGGGCGGCGGTGGCGGTTTCGGTGGTCGGCGCTTCAACTCCGGTCCGCCGGTGGTGCCCGGGACCTACACGGTGGCCGTGACCGCCAACGGGACCACGAAGAAGCAGTCGGTGAAGGTGGAGCCCGACCCACGGCATCCGGCGAACATGGCCGACTTCCGCGCTCAGACGCAGGCGGGCCTGGAGCTCACCCACCGGCTCTCGGCCCTGAACGAGATGCTGAACCGGATCCAGTCCCTGCAGGACCAGATCGCTTCGGCGAAAAAGGCCCTGAAGGGGGCGGACCGCTCGAAGGACGCGGCCGTCAAGCCGGTCCTCGCGAAGGCCGACTCCCTGGACCACGAGCTTGGCGTCCTCAAGGACAGCCTGTACAACTCGCAGGTCCAGGAGCACGCGGCCGAGGACGACATCCACTACCTGAGTCGGTTCCGGGACCGCTTCAACGGCCTGCGCTTCGCCGTGGCGTTCGCGTACGCGTCGCCCCCGAGCCCGGTCGTGGCGGCCCGCATGCAGGAGCTGGGCGCCGAGCTCAACGACTACCTGGATCGTTTCAACGGTCTGCTGAGCAGCGACGTCTCCACCTACAACCAGGCGGCCGCCAGCGCGGGCGTGCCGACCCTGGTCGCGGGCGAGCCCATCCACGTCAAAGCGGCCAAGCTGCCGTAGGGGAGGGGTCGCGGTGGCGGTTCGGAGGCCCCGAAGGCCCCGGAGGTCACCGCCTCCGGGGCCTTCGCCCCGCGCGCGGGCGTGCCTGCGGGCGGGGGCGCGGGTCCAGTTCACATGATCAGATGAAAGGATGGCCCGGAGCGGGGAGATGACGCCGCATGCGCGGTGCGTCGCGCCGGAAGTCCCGGTGCCGGAGCCGGAGCGCGCGTCGGTCCAGGCGTAGATCCCGGCGGTCCCGCAGGACGTGGCGGTTGAGGGCCCGGCGGACTCTCGGCCGGACCACGCGGCTGCGGAGCCGGAGATCCCGGCGGATGTCGCGCCGGTCCCGGCGCAGCTCCCGGCGCTGCACCCGGAGGCTGCGGGCACCGCGCCGGATGTGCCGGATCGCGGGCCGGGCTCGCCCGACCGCCCGCCAGCGCGCGGCCGCGCGAGCCCTGTCGGGACGGGGCGCGGGCGACTGCTGGGCGGCCGCGAGCCCCGGAAGGCCCAGGGACAGGGCCAGGATGCCGCCGATCCACATCGTTTTGCGCATGGTGTCCTCCTCGTCGTCCGTGGGTCTGGTCCTCGGATGATGGTACAGTCGCGGCGCCGTAGCCGTTGGTGGTGGCCGCCGCGCGGGAAGCGAACGGACAGGAGAGGAAGATGAACGGTACGCATCGATCGCGGAGCTCGCGGGGACCTTGCGGCCTTATGGCGTCGACGCTCGCGTCGGCCGTGGCCTGCGCGGCGCTGCTGGCGTGGGGTACGGTGCCGGCGGCGGCGCAGGCGGGAGCCGGGGGCGAGGCGGCGACGGGGCGGCTGGGTCCGGTGCTGCCGGTGCCCTACGAGCGGGCGATCGAGGCGGGGACGCGGAGCCGGACGGGGGCGGCGGGTCCGAAGTACTGGCAGAACGGGGCGGACTACGACATCCGGGCGCGGGTCTCGCCGCGCGACTCGCTCCTGTCGGCCGACGAGCGGGTGGTCTACCACAACCGCTCGCCCGACACCCTGAAGGTCGTGGTCTTCCACCTGTACCAGAACCTCATGAGCCCGTGGGCCCGGCGGGAGAGGCCCACGGCGCCCTGGATCGCCACCCACGGCATGGTCCTCGAGCGGCTGGTGGCGCAGGACCGTCCGATCGCCATTCCCGACAACATGAGGGGCGTGCCGGCGGGGCCACGTGGCGCCAGCGTCTACAGCACCGTTATGACCGTGCCCCTCCCCGAGCCCCTCCTCCCCGGCGACAGCGCCGCCTTCCATCTCTCCTGGCACTTCAAGATCCCGCCCTCCCACGTGCAGGCGCCCGGATGCTGGGGAGGATGCCGCATGGGGATGCAGGATCCGTCGACGGCGCAGGTCGCGCAGTGGTACCCTCAGGTCGCGGTGTACGACGACGTGCACGGATGGGACGAGCAGCAGTACACGGGGACGGGGGAGTTCTACCTGGACTACGGGCGGTTCCGGTACCGCGTGACGCTGCCGGCGGGCTACATCGTGGGGGGGACGGGCGTGCTGCAGGACCCGGAGGCGGTGCTGACGGCCCGGGAGCGTGCGGCGCTGGAGCGGGCGACGAAGACGGACGAGGTGGTGCACG
>Ga0209926_1000007_pt1 | contig 41846 bp, 46 predicted proteins | sample SalPon2A_B_D2_MG_FD_185718 | JGI IMG/M metagenome (GOLD analysis project Ga0209926, IMG submission 185718) | Soil microbial communities from South San Francisco under conditions of wetland restoration - Salt Pond MetaG R2A_B_D2_MG (SPAdes)... | ecosystem: Environmental > Terrestrial > Soil >...
TCACCTGGCCGCAGTCTGGCCGGATATCCGTACACCGGAGGTCCTGGCCCTGGCGAACGCCTTCCACCGGAGAACCTCGGGTAGTTTGCCTCGGCTGGAGCCGAAGGAATGACCGATCCGGTGGGAAACCCAGGGTCCCGGCACCGCACCTGGCAGGATGTTCTCCGTGCGATAGGGTGGCCGTGTACAGCGGTGCTCCTCGATTGGGAGACCTATTTCGATAGCGTTTACACGCTTAGCAAGCTCTCAACCATCGAATTCATCATGGACGATAGGTTCGAGGAATTCGGCGTAGCCTGTGTAGTACAGGACCAGCCATTCGGGGAACCGCAAGCTAAATTTTGGACGGACTGTGCCGGGCAACTGGCGTACCTTAGGGGCAGGTTCGGGGAGAACCTGGAGCGTTGTGTTGTGATTGCCCACAACATTCGCTTCGACGGGTCCATTCTGGCATTCCGACATGGCATTATACCGCGGTATACTGTGGATACAAAGGGGCTGGCTAAATACTTCTGGCCCAGGCAGTCTAGCTCGTTGAAGGACGTGGCCGTCAGACTTGGAATCGGCGTGAAGGGTGATACGATGCAGTTCGCCGGCAGGCATATGCGACGGGTTCCCGTGCGGGCGGAGAAGCCCGGTCATCCGAGGCTTTCCCTTCCGCCGGTTATGGAACCGGGCATGTCGCGGGAGGAACGGACGGCCCTACGGGAGTACGCAAAGAACGATGCCATCCTTGAGTGGGGGCTGTTCAAGGAACTGCTGCCCCGTCTGTCCCGTCCGGATATGGAACTTCCACTCGCCCATCATACGTTCTTGATGTTCGCAAGACCGATGCTACGGGTGAACGAACAAAAGGCCAAAGAACTCATAGGGTCTATGCAAGCAGAAATCGCCGGCAAGCTGCGGGCCACGGGCGTAGAGGGCCTTACGGCGAAACAGGTTCGTAGTGAGAAGGGCTTCACGAGGCTGCTGCGTCAGACGATGCCAGCGGAGAAGCTTCCCCTCAAAGCCTCTAAGAAGGGCCTAATCCTGGCCCTTGCGAAGGCAGACCCGGAGCTGGACCTCCTGCTAAAACACCCGAACCCACGGGTGCGGGCCCTGATAGAGGCTAGGATAGCGTCCAAGTCCTGGCCGCTTCATGTGGGAAGGGTAAAAAGGATTCTCAAGCAGTTCGTAGCTACCGGCAGGCGTGCATTGCCCGTGCCGCTGGTCTACTACGGAGCCCACACGGGGAGATGGGCCGGGGATGAAAAAATCAACTTGCAGAACTTGGGTTCCAGGGATGTACACGATCTGATAAAGGCTGTGCGAACGGTCCTGGAAGCTCCGGAGGGATGGTCCCTTTTGATAGCAGACGCCTCACAGGTGGAGGCCCGGGCGGTAAACTGGATTGCTGGTCAGCGAAACGTTCTCGGTCGGTTTACCAGCGGGGACCCGTATTGCGAATTCGCATCCGAGGTCCTCGGTCATAGGGTCCGAAAGCCCCGGCCGAGTGATCCTCCTGCCGTGGCTAAGATGATGGCCTACTGGAGAACCCTCGGGAAGGTCGGAGAGCTGGGCTGTGGGTACGGGATGGGGGCGGATCGGTGCTACGACTACGCCGTAAATCAGTACAAGCTAGACATCACGAGGGAGATGGCAAAACGGGTGGTAGACTGCTACCGCGACACCCATAGAAAAGTATGCCGCTTCTGGACCGATCTTGAGGTGAGGTTCTCTCACGTGACGAGGTACCCGCAAGAGCGAATCAAACTTCACAGTCTGGAACTTTACGGGGGCGAGGGAAAGACAATCATTCGGCTCCCGTCCGGTAGGGAGTTATTCTATGAGGAGGTTCGAGTCGTGAGGGATAGTCTGGGGAGGGACCAGATCAAGATGCCCGATCCCCGAAAGCCCGGGTCCTCCATCTATATGTGGGGCGGCTACCTGACCGAGAATGTAATCCAGGCGACGTGCCGCGACCTACTCGTCGAGCCGATCCTGGCGATGGAGCGGGCGAACAAGCCCGTATGCTTACTCGTACACGATGAAATTGTTGCCCTGTCACCCACTGATGCGGCAGAGCAATCCCTGGACCTCCTGGTGAGGCTGATGTCCACTTCGCCCGCATGGGCGGCTGATCTTCCGCTGGCAGCGGAGGGTAAGATATCGGAAAGGTATGGTAAATGACGATGCTGTCCGCGATGGAATCCAACAGGTTCTTTCCCCAGGTCCGGGAACAGTTCCCGGATAAGGCCGCAGACTGGGCCTCGGGCTATGTCCATGGTGTGTCTGATTCCACCAGCCGAAGGCAGCCCAGGGCCGTTATGGTGAAGGACGCGGCTGGGGGGGACGAGTACGCCCTAGGCTATCTGGCCGGCTTCTTTGACCATGCCGGCCTGGACGTGGTGGAGGAGAGCTGGGTGATGCGTCACGGCCTCACCTGTCATTTCCGATGGTGGGAGGCCCAGGAGGAATGAATCTCTACCCGTACGAATGGGCCCAGGTTCGAGCAGCCCTCCGGCTCTGGTGCTCTGTTGCGGAGTCGTCCGAGGTACATCCGGTAGAAGTTCGAGGGGTCCGAGACGCTCTGGGACCTCACGAGCCCATGGCTCTCGAAGAAATTGAATCACTCATCGCACTGGATGGCTCCGAAATCCCCGATCTGGAGAACATCACGCAAGCGTGCGAACGGCTGGCGTGGCTTCGACCGGGGCGGCTGCGTCGGGCCGTCGATGAGTTGGGGATTCTGCCCTATGTCGGTACGAGTGGACTCAAGACAGCCTGGTATCGACAGGCCGATCTACAAAAAGCTATCCGATACCTGGGGAACAGATGATGGCATGCAAGGATTCTTGGGCGGAGCACGAACAAAGAGCGATAGAGCGTCGAGAGGCGATTCGTAACGCCCTAGTCAGGTTCGGCAAGGAACAAGCACCCCATATGAGCCCGCCCCCAGGCCGAAAGCGTAAGCGATCCAGTTCGGCGACTCCAGCCCGGGACAAAGAAGCGTCCGTGCTCCGGGAATGCCTTCGTATGCTCGAATCACTCCCCTACGTTTCCTACACAGAGAGACGTAGCGTAGGCGTGATGCGTACGCCAGCGGGGCAATACATGAAGTTCGGCAGGACCGGGGCGGCCGATCTATGGTGCCTGGTGCAGGACTGTGCGGGGCATGTTCGACACGTCGAAGTCGAGTGCAAGAGACGGGACGGCAAGGGAAGGCTGAGCCGGAGTCAAGAGGCATTCCAAGCCCGCATGAAATCGGCCGGAGTGGCATATCTGATAGTGCGGTCTGCCGATGAACTCAAGACCGCTCTCGAAAAGCTGCTGTAGGAGAGAACGTTATGAACTTTATAATCTTGCGGGACGGGACTAAGCTCAGCTTCCAGTATGACGGAAGGAGGTACCGGACTGTCGGACACGATTCCGGGTGCCTGGCGGGGAACATGGCGGCAAGTCTGTCCCGGATTCCGAGGTTCACAGGCCATACGAGGGTTGGAATCAGCGTGGCCGAGCACTCTATCGGCGTAGCGAGACTGCTTCAGCTCCACGGGTCCGACGTAGAGACACAGTTCCTCGGATTGATCCACGAGGCGGGAGAGATGGTAACGGGTGACATCCCCACGCCGGTGAAAAACATTAACCCGGGGATACGAGAATTCGAGAGGGACATCTACATCGACCTGGAGCGGGAGCTGTGTCCGTTCGGACATTTTCGGCCGGCGAGCCGCGAGCTGGTGAAGCAGGCAGACCTACTGGCCCTTCACGCCGAAGCCCAGAGATTTATGGCTGGCTTCAGCCTGGATGCGTACGGCGGGGAGCCGAGCTTCCTGTCCGAGTGGGGGTTGCAGGAGGACTATCTGAGGAAGCTGGAAATCCTCTACCACGGCAAGGACGGGGGCGAGATGCACCATCCCGGGCACACGGACTGGTCGGAGGCCCAGAGGTTTTTGAACTGGTACGGTGTGCTTATGGGAAGGCTCCTGCTGGAAGCCAGGGAGCGGGGGGCGTGCAGCCGTAACCTCGTTACGGCCGACTGGGCGGCGAGAAATACTGGCGTGGTTTGGGCCTTGACAAGTTTTACAAAGCGTGGTAAGCTGGCGTGATGATTGGAGGCCCGACCATGAAGAAGCGAAACGGCCGCAGCCTATCGGCCAGTAGCATAGGTTCGTTCAAAGCATGTCCGCAGAGATTCCGATATGCCTATGTCGAGGGTCTCAGGCCGCTGGAGGACAGCGAGAGTCAGCGGGTGGGGACAAACTGGCACTCCTGCCTGGAGATGCTGCTTAACGGGGGGAGCATCGAGGATGTTAGCGATTTCCTTGATGGGCTGTATGAGAACGTTTCGCCGGCGGCGGAGGAGAAGGCGTCCATTGAACGCACGATCCTCCTCTATTCGATCTGCGGGTGGCTCCATCGGTGGGAAGACGAACCCCTGGAGACCGTGGCAACGGAGCTGAAGTTCGAGCTGCCGCTTACGGAGCCCCGGACCGGGATACCGGTTATAGGGGCGAAGGTAGTAGGTAAGATCGACCGAGTGAGCCGACGCGGGAACGCGGTGCTCATCACTGAGCACAAGTCAACGTCGAAGTCCATCGCGAGCGATTCCACCTACTGGGATGGGTTGCGTATGGACGTTCAGATCAGCACTTACTTCGACGCCATCGGACGATTGCTGCCCCAGGAGCCGGTTAACGGTGTGCTCTACGATGTGTGGCATAAGCCAACGATCAGGCCGAAGAAGTTGACCCAGGCAGACAGCAAGGCGTTCGTGGAGACGGGCGACTACATGGGCGGAGAGTTCCACGTTACGGGCCGGCCCATGTCGGACGAGGACCCGCTGGAGGTCGATGGGGAGAGGGCCGAGATTGAGCCCGGCAAGAAGGACGGAACCTACGCTGTACGGGAGACCCTCCGGATGTTCGGGTGGAGGCTACTGGTGGATATGCAGGAGCGACCGGACTTCTACTTTGCCCGCAGGGAAGTGGGTCGCAGCACGGCCGATATGGTCCGACACCGCTGGGAGCTTCTCCACATATGGAGGGCCATGAAATGGATGGAGGAGAGCGGGGCCTGGTGGTGCAATGGAAGCCAGTGCGAAGCTACCTTCAAGTGCCCCTATATGGGTCTGTGCTACCGGAGCTACGAACTTCGGGAAGGGGAGACTCCCGAGGGGTTTAAACGGATTTACTCCGATGCGAGTACGGAAGAAGACTGACAGAAGTAGGCGTAACACGTAGCCGAATAGCGTATATCGGCCGTGATCGTCAACTCACAAACCAATAGGGAGACCCAGATGAAAACTCCGCCAGTGCCACCCAGAAGCAGGACCAGGAGCCCAAAGACGGCCCCGAAGCCCCCGCCGGAGAGTGGGGGCAGTCGGCCGGCGAAAGAGTTCAGTACCGCACCGTGGACCGGTGGCGGGGAAGGGCAGAAGATCGTCGGCTACGGACCCTCCGGCGTCGGCAAAACCACGCTCTTCTCCATGATGCCCGGTGCGAGGTTCATCGGCCTGGACGATGGGGGGCGTTGCATCCGCAATCCCTTGACGGACAAGCCCATCGAGCATGTCATCGGCCTGGAGTGCTTCAACGACGTGCGGGATGCTCTGCATCAAACGGGACTCTGGCCGAAGGGATCGAGTTGCGTCATTGACACTCTGACCATGCTGGAAACCTGGGCCGAGCCGCACATCTTCAATACCATCCCGCACGAGAAGGGGGGACGGGTTTCCAGCCTGGAGGGCTACGGCTACGGCAAGGGCTACGTCCACCTGTACGAAACGATGCGTCTGGTCTTTCAGGACCTGGACGCCCTGGTGAAGCGGGGGGTGAACATCGGCCTGATCTGCCAGAGCATGGCGACCAGGAAGGCTAACCCCGGCGGGACAGACTTCCTCCAGGACGGACCAAAGCTCAGCCATACCTTCATGGAAAAGTCCTCGGTTCGCCTCTACGCATGTGAGTGGGCGGACCATGTGTTCCGGATTGGCTACAACGACTTCCACGTCGAAGCGTCCCGCGGGGCGGCGGTAGGTAAGGCCGGAGGTTCCATGACCCGGGTGGTAGCCGTGTTGCCGGAGCCCCACTACATGGCGAAGAGCCGCACCCTGAAGGATCAATTCGTCACGTTCGACGAGGCAGGTGACAACAGCATCTGGCAATTCGTTTTCCCCGGAGAAGGAGAGTAAGGTGATTCAGCCGAGAGGTGACTTTGTGCTTGTCCGCAGACTGCCGGAACCCAAGGTTACGGTGGGCGGTCTGCAACTGCCCGAGCATGTCAAAAGGTATTTCTTCCGGGCAGAGGTGATTGCAGCCGGCCCCGGGGTTGAACGAAACGGAAGCGGGGATAACATCCCGCTCGACCTCGAACCCGGCGATACGGTCCTCTGCAAGGCGGACCCACCGTCCGACCCCAGGATGGGCGGAGTCCAGCACAAGAACTGGGTGGAACTCAGTGCGAATGGAGAGAACTACCTGCTGGGTAGCGAGAGGATCATCCTGGCGATTCTGACCGAACCGAGTGTTCGTGTCGAGGCCCTGGCCTAACGGCCAACAGACGAGGAACCAACATGATTCTTGACAGAGACGGAACCTTCCGTGGGCGGTTCGTGGAATCGGCCGTCAACCAAACGAAGAACGGATTCCCGCAGTTCGTCGGGCGGCTGCTTCTTACGGAGTGGTACGACGAAGAGGCGGGAGAGTGGGTGCCGTGGGAAGAGTACAGCATGGAGACCGTGGCCTATCTGGTCCTGGCCTCGAACAAGGGTCCGTGCCTCAACTACGATCAGCTCCAGGCGGCCCTCGGGTGGGACGGGGAATCGTTCGCCGATCTGGACAGCAAGGACTGGAGTTCGGTGACGGTGCAGGTCCGCGTGGCCGAGAATGACTGGGAGCAGGGGGCGAGGTACAGGGTCGAGTGGATTGACACGTGCGAGGCCGATCCGCTCGGGGGCCGTGGTATCAAGCGGCTCGACAAGAACGAGGTCAAGAGCCTTGACCGATGGTTGAAGGGGGTGAAGAGACCCCAGGCCCGGAAGGCCACATCCTCGGCCGAGCCGCCGGCCACGCCCCCCAGGACCCAGACACGGCCCGGGCCCAAGCCTCCGGCTGAGCCCAAGCCCGAGCCCCCGGCTGAGCCCAAGCCCGAGCCCCCGGCTGAGCCCAAGCCCGAGCCCCCGGCTGAGCCCAAGCCCGAGCCCCCGGCCCGAAAGGGTGCGAAGAAGGATACTTCGGCCGAACTGGCAACCGGACTGCCGGCCGAGTGCTCCAAGGAGGATGCCTGGGCGAAGGTAATCGAGCTGCGGACCGATGAAGCCAGCGATGAGATGGTCGCGGAAGCCTGGGTCGAAGCGTGCGACAAGGTTGCCCCGGACAAGGACGAGAGCGACTTCACCGCGGAGGAGTGGGCCCAAGTCCGGGACATCACCCTGGATTCGATTCCCAGTCTGCCGTTCTAACACCAGTTCCTCGGTATCCACGGGGCAGCGGGTCGGACTAGGTACCGGCCCGCTGCCCAGTCCTTCCATAGAGGGAAGAAATGAGTGAAATCGAGGAAAAATATCTGGTGTACCGGGGGAACATATTCCCGGCCATGCTGGAGGTACTGGCCTCGCAGCTAGGGGTAAGTGCCAGGTCCCTTGATCGGCTGGGAGTAGGGTGGAAGATATGCGATTCCTGTTGGGTATTCCCCGAGAGAGATGCCGCCGGTAAGGTTATTGGACTTGTAAGGCGGTTCTGGGATGGGAAGAAGCGGTCTGAGCTTGGGGCGAGTCGCGGTCTTACTTTTTGTCCCTCCGACTCCAGCGGATATAACCCCTCAAGGCAGCACTGGAGGCGAGTATCCGAAGCAAGCCCTTGTCCGATATGTGGCAAGCCCGACTGGTGCGGGGTCGATGACCGAGAGCCGCCCCGGTTCGTGCGGTGTATGCGGGAAGCTGAGGGTGCCCGCTATACAGGGCGGGACGGGGGCCACATACATGAACTCATCCCAGGCACCTTTATCGAGAAAGGGACCGGGGCCCTGCTGGGGCCGTCAGACCATCCTGTTATAGTCGTAGAGGGGCAGACGGACGTTGCGGCGGCAATGGACCTGGGCTTTGTGGCGGTAGGAAGGCCATCCGCAACCGGGGGGCTGAAGGGCCTGGCCGACTTGCTCCGCGGCAGGGATGTGGCCATATTTGGGGAGAACGACCGCAAGGCCGACGGAAAGTGGCCCGGACGAGACGGGGTAGAGCGAGCGTTCCAGGCCCTACGAGGCTCCGCATCCTCCTGCAAGAAGTGCTTTCCACCAGAGGACTGTAAGGACCTGCGGGACTGGGTTCAGAAGTACGCCCCCGACCAACAGGAGGTACTGGCCGCTATAGAGGGCGGCGAGGACACATCGGACAGCGATGTCCTGGAGGACTGTTCTCCCCTGGCCCTGGCGGAACTGTGGTTGCAGAGGGAACACTACCTGGACGGAGTGCCGACGCTGAGGAGGTACAGGGGGGTATGGTACCGGTTTGACGGCAAGTGTTATCGAGAGATCGAGGCAGACGCAGAAATCCGAGGGCGTTTATACGCTTTCCTGGAGGGAAAGAAACGGAAGAAGTTTGGGCGGGGCGGCGAACCCGTACTTGAACCCTACGAAGCCACCCGCTCCAGGGTGAGCGACATAGTAGATGCCCTCAATCGGAGCTGTCCGGTGGATGAGGACCCTCCTTGTTGGCTCGATGGCCGCAAGAGCCCGCCCACGGACAGCCTCATATGTTTCCGTAACGGCGTTCTGGACGTGGACTCTTACCTCGCGGGCCAAACCATACTAGCTCCCCCGTCACCAGTTTTGTTCTCCCTTACCGCGGTACCGTACGAATTCAACCCCGGGGCAATATGTCCCCGATGGCTGAAATTTCTGGGTGAGATATTCCAGCACGACCAGGAGCGGGTCAACCTGTTGCAGGAATGGTTCGGCTACAACCTAGTGGTGGATACCAGCCTGGAAAAGTTCCTCCTTATGGTGGGGCGTCCAGGGAGCGGCAAGTCTACTACGCTAGAGGTACTCCAGGCCGTGCTGGGTGCGGAACAATGTGCCACCAGTTCTTTCAAGCACTTGTGCGATGACTTCGGACTCGAACCTTTAATGGGGAAAACATCGGTGATTCTTCCCGATGCTCACATCCCGAGGCGGGTGGATTCGACCCAGGCCCTGGAGGTCATTAAGTCCATTGTAGGTCGGGATACTGTTACCATAAACAGAAAGCACATTCGACAGTTAGCAGGGTGCCGACTTCACTGCCGCTTCACAGTGGCCGTGAACGAACTTCCGGAACTGCCCGATCATGCCCGGGCTCTGGAGCGAAGATTGTGCCTGCTGCATTTCCCCCAGAGCTTTGAGGGGAAGGAAGATCGGTCCCTGAAAGATAAGCTGCCAAAAGAATCCCCGGGTATCGCCCTCTGGGCCCTTGAGGGATTGAAAAGACTGAGGTATAATGGAGCCTTCACGCAACCGTCTTCCTCGGTTCCGGTGATAGACGAGTTCCGCCGATTCATAACACCTATAGCCGAGTTCTTACAGGATTGTTGCGACATAGAGGGCACAGCTTGGGCCGCGAAGAATCAGATGTTCGATGCGTGGGTGCAGTGGGCCCACGAACACGGGCTTCCGCCCGGAGCCCGCTCCCGCTTTGGGCAGCGACTTCTCGCCCAGGTTCCTACCTGCGTGACGGCTCGGCGATGTGCGGGAGGTAGACAGTTCCGGGTCTATCAGGGTGTTGGCCTGAAGCCAAGTGCCGTTGACCGCTACCTAGTAAACAGAAGGAGGTAGTTTATGGATGCAAGCGACGAAATCCGAGAATTCTCGACCGGGGCCATAAGGGACGCGGCCGATAAGAAACCCATGCTCCAGCTTATTTCGCCCTTCGCACTCATGCGGCTGGGGGAGTGGATGCGGTTTGCCTGCAAAGACCGCAAACCGGAACCCTATCCAGCGAGGAACTGGGAGAAGGGAATGCCCTTCAGTGAGGTCATAGGCTCTCTGGAGCGGCACGTCCAGAAGTGGAAAATGGGGGACAGAAGCGAAGATCATCTCGCGGCTGTTATGTTCAATACCATGGCCCTCATTCATCTCCAGGAGATGATTGACCGCGGCGTGCTCCCCCGGGAACTCGACGATATGCCCTCATACGGGCCGTCTCGACTGTGGGTGGAACGAAAGCCCGAGGACGGCTGCTACCTGAGCGTTGCCACCCCCGCAAAGGAACTATAAGATGGCCGCTGTGCATACCCTGACTCGATTCTGGCTCGGGTTTGACCGGCATGTCCCGGATGTGGACCCGGTAGTGGACCATATCGTCCGGGATTTCCTGCGGGATTTTAAGCCCAGCATCCGGGTGGCCGGTGGTGATTGGCAGTCGGTGGATCAGGTGTCCGCCTTCGACAATGAACAGGACATCGACCTCAAGGACGAGTTCGAGCAGAATGAGCGGGCCATTGATGAGTTCGGCATTACCCACTACCTGGAGGGCAATCACGAAGAGCGACTTCGCCGCGTTGGGACGAGGCTTGATCGCCGACTGCGGAGCATGGTTGATCTTTCCGGGAATCTTCATCTGGAGGATCGCGGCATTAAGCTCTTGCCCTATCACCCTCGTCTGGGCATTCTGAGGCTCGGTCACCTGAAGGTCCTCCACGGATTCTTTGCTACTGAGTATCTGGCGAAGAAGACAGCCGGCACGTACGGCACCTGTGCTTTTGGGCACGCCCATCGCTTCCAGGTGTTCCAGTCCAAAGAGGCGTTCGAGACCCACGTAGGATTCTCTATCGGCATGCTCGGCAGCCTGGAGCAGGCATACGTGGGCAATCGCCCCCCGATGGGCTGGAGTCAGGGCTTTGCCTTCGGGTATATTCGCCGGGATGGCTCGTTTGACCTGTACCCGGTGCGTATCGTGGGGGGACAGGCGGTCATAAACAACATTCACTACCCTCGGCCTGTGCGTAGCAGGCGGAGAACAACCGGAAAGTCGAAGGAGAAGAAATGAGTACCACAAAGAAATGCCTTATCGTGTTGAGCATCGTGGCCTTCCTGGGCATGGCCCTCCTCGGAGGATGTGCCAGTCCCACGATTGATTCCTGGGCCGAACGGGGCGTTCAGGGCCTGACTGCCAGTCACGACCACATCGCCCAACTGGCCGACCGGCTCCAGAAGGATGTCGAGCAGCAGCAGAGCCGAGACGTGGACGAGGCGTTCGACGAGATTCTGGACGCGGCCCAGGGCAAGATCGAGGGCGTGACCCTGGACAAGACGTGGCTCAAGGAGCACCAGGCCGGGCTCATGCTCCTCCTCAAGCTCAACGACAAGGAGAAACAGGACATCCAGACGGCCGAGAACACGGCCTACGAGAACCTGGAGCAGATCAAGGAGTGCTTCAGCCAGATCAAACGATTGCGACGGTCCTGGGGGAAGATGGACGAACTTTCCTCCAGGGTAGAATATCTGGCCGGGCTGGTGTCCAGCCTGGTCGCCAACTCGAAGACGAAGTAGGAGACACGCACAATGGTTGAGTTTCCGACCGATTCCGATGCGGATGAACCCCAGCCCCAGGCCGAGCCCGAAGGCCCCAACGAGTCCGACGAACCCGACACCCAACCCGAACCCCTGGACCCCAGCACCGTCGATGTCATCGAACGCGAACTGGGTCTGGTCGCGGAGGAGTTCCACCGGCGGCATCCCCGGCTGGCCTTCGCCATCCAGAAGCGGGTGGAGCAGCCCCTGCTGGAGCTTCTCAAGGGCCTGACCGCGGATGATCCGGAGTTCGTGGCCCTCGTCCAACAGACGAACGAGGAGCTGGACACGGCCAAGCTCATCAGCACCGTTGCCCAGGTCGCCCTCAACGTGGCGATCCGGGTGGCGGGCCTCCTGTAGGAGCCCACATCATGATCGACGATCTTCCGGCTATCGCAAGTATTCGTGAGTTCTTGTCTGGCAAGAAGACCTACCTCGCAGCCGCCGTTGCGGTCATCGGGGCAGTGATCGCCTGGAGTCAGGGTGAGCTGGATGTGTTCGGCCTGTTGGCCTCCATCTGGGCCGCCCTTCAGACCGTCTTCATCCGTCTCGGTGTCTCCAAGCAGTCCGCCGGCAAGGAGTAGAACAGATGTCTCGCTTGCGGGCGAACAACCGGTCCGAATTGATTCGGCTGGCCATGTCGGGCGTGGAGTCCCGGGCCTGCGAGCGATCTTTTATCACCGGCGAGGTTGTAGTGCTCGGGGGGTTCTCGAAAATCCCCCCGAGCACACAACCGGGGTGGATCATCTTAGTGAAGTCGGTCAATAAGACCGTCTGGGTGGTCGCCGTTTCAGTGGATGAAGCCCAGCACCGCTACCGTGTTGGGCTCCTCGACCGTATTCCTTGGGAACACTGGATCGGCGACCGGGCAGATGGAACAATTTACCGGGGGGACATACCCAGGCTCGCGGTTACCGCCAGAGACCGAGCCAAAAGGAGCACTACCGATGAATAGGGAACCCTGGATTCTTCTTTCGGATGTCCCGGATATTGTCTACCGGGAGATCGGACACAGGCCCACGCGGCAGACGGTTTATAATTGGGTTCGTCGGGGATGGCTGAAGGTAGAGAACCACCGCCCCATGCGTACAACCATGACCTGGATCATGTCTTTCCTCGATAAGAACCGGGGGACCACCCTGGATGTCGGCTGAAGTACAGACCACGGTTACCGGGGAGAAGGTTGTCCTCATACGGTGGGAAGAGGACCGACTTTCCGTGGAATCGCCTGAGGTGACCCTTGCTATGAGGGAGGGGTGCCGTATAGTCTGGTCCCGTCAGGGTCACGGGCCTGCCCGAGAGATCGACAGGGACCTGGTATCTACGTTGCTGGAGCGGTTGAATAGGTATAGAGAAGCCTACCGCAACAGTGACAGTGCAGCGGTAGGCTTCACCCGATTCCTCGACTGGACCATGCTACCATAGCTGGGGCAGGAACCTCGCTACCAGCCCTCCGCCGGCGGTCCCCCCGAACGCCGCAACCGCGATTAAAATGATCCACAGCCGCTGTCGCTCCACACGTTGACGAATTCCGTTGTGGGCCGTGAGATCACGATTGTGGGACTCCATCTGTTGGGGGAGGATGTGTTCCAGGTAGTGGTCGAAGTAGCGTCTGACTACGAGTTCCGCGGCCTGGTCTACCTCTCTTCGCTGTTCGTTATCGAGCATTGTACCAATCTCCTGTCAGACGCGAAACTGGCTTCGGCATGTTGGCTCGCCTGGGCCGCACAGGACGGCCGATGGGGTGGGTGATGCTGTCTGTGATCTTCTGATAGTTCTCCTCAGCGGTCTTTGCCATGATCCTGTTGGCTGGCGAGAGACCGCCAAGAAACTCCGCCTGGTTCTTCCGAGGCACTGATATGGGGCTACGTGACTCCAGGGAGGCCCGGAGACGCAACCTAGCTTCCTCGGCCGAAAGACCCTCGGACTTAGCCCAGCTCTTGTAGGCATCCAAGCGTTCCAGGAGGGCCGGTTTGTCCGAGTCCCTGACGGCCTCGAAGATCACGAGGTAGTGGAAGTTCTTCGGCCCCATGCCGGGCTCCGGCTTTCTGCCCAACTTCTCGTTGAAGACCCTGGACAGTTTGCGGGTCTGGTAGTAATCCTCCCGCGTCGGGTACGTGGCCCTCGCCCACCACCCTCTCGCAGCCTTCCAGACGGGAGTGTATCGCACGCCAAGGGATTCCAGGCGGCGAGAGAACGGTGTGCCGTCGTACTGGTTCAGCCCCAGCAAAGCCATGCCCACCTCAGTCGTAACGGCGAGGGGGAAGATGAGGTTAGCGGGGACCCGGTACAGATCGCCACGAGAATATCGTGCTGCCTCGAACATACGATAGAACGGACCGAAGATTCCGCCCTCAGCCATGGACTCGGCCAGAAGGCCCGTCCAGCTCTCGGGATCGTCCGGGTCGATCAGGGGCCGTCCCGAAGCAGCTCGGCGAGCGTACCGCTGCAAGAACCCGGAGCCTGCTACCGAGGCCACAAAGGCCAGAAGCCTCCAGCCGGAATTCGCCAGACGCTCGGCCGCGGCAACCCGGGCCTCCCGGGTTCGAGCATGCGTCATACTGCGAACATCCTCGGCCACGTCCCCCGTGTGCCGCACGGCACCCCGGGCCACGGAGTTAGTGACCGACAGGAACCGGAAGAGGAATTTTCCTACGGGGTGATTCTGTACGGCTCCCTTGCGATGGCGGGCCTCCGGAAGACCTGATATGGTATTGACGCTGTTCTGGAGCACTTTGGCCCGGGTAGCCTCCGTCATAGACCCGCTCGCGATCTCATACACCTGGCTATCCGTCAGCCTGAGATGTCTCTTCAGGAAACGAGCGTCGGCCGGTGTCATCCGCCTATTCTGATTGAGCTTCTGTACCCACAGATCGTACGTTCTGGCCACTATGAACTGGGACCTGCGTTCAGAGAACGCCCCAAGAGTCATAAGGGCTTGTGGGATATCTTTCACGAATACATCATGGAACCAGGTATCCCGGTGGATGGTCCAGTCCCTATGGGAGTCGATAACGGCTCCCAGGGCTTCATACTCTGCCGAAAACTTTCTTGGGTTGGTGAGAATCGTCACGAGCGAATTGCCATAGCCCCGCAGGAAACCGCGAAACCCGACAGCCGGGGCCGTACGGATGGGGTTGAAGATATCCCAGATCGGAGCAAGGCTGAGGACACCGGCGGTGACGGACCGGTCAATAGCTGTTGCCAGTTCGGCAAGACGGCTATCGCCCAGGTCCACCAGGTAATTCTCCATCACTCCCCCCAGGTTCACACGCTGGTAGTTCGACAGCATGCGGTTGAACAGCCGCTCGTCCCTACCCGGGCGGGTAGAGCCGCGAGCTACGTCGCTGCGTAGATTGTCGATCAGGCCGTCCACGTCATTCACGCCCGGCGGAGTGCGGGGCGTGCGGTACACGATTTCGCCGCTGTCCTCGTCGAACGTGCCATACCGCGGCAGGAGCATCCGTTGGGCCGTATCCCACAGGGCTATTCTCCTGGACTGGGATTCCAAGGCCAACATAAAGTGGGCCCTGGGGTCCCGTGTAAGGAGGTTCACCCAGCGATCACCCACACGAAGGGAGACGGGAAGATCATCGAACACCCGGACGTACTCCAGAGAACCGGCCTTCTTCGTGGCACCCGATCTACGCAGGCCAGAAAGCTGCCGTCGCAGCTCGATTGCATCGGTAGAAAGACCCGGGTTTCGATCAGGGTGCTCGATCAGCCATGCGATGAGGGCGTCCCATACCGGGCCCCGTTGGTAGCGAAGGGCCTCCTGCCCATCCCTGGTGTAGGACCGGAAGTACTTCCCACTTTGGGCCCGTTTAAACCTTCTGGCGGCGAAGCTGGTACTGCCATCTTCATTCCGCTTGCGTGCCAACTGCGGGAGTCCAGCATCCTCGGCCGCTTTGCCTGTCACCTCTTGCATGTTGAGATATGCCGCGGCGACGGGCTGTATCTCGGGCGGTACCGACGCCCTATCAAGCCTCTCCGGATGTTCCAGGAGGGTCTTCCAGTTCGTATCACCGTCGTCCTGAAGACTGTTCATCCAGGCCAGGACTTTGTGCCGGGTGGCGGTGTTCATGTCAGCCAACGCATCATCAAACTGCTGGAGCAACCTGCCCCTCATAAGCCGATGTCGAGCTTCGGCCTCGTCGATGAGGGATACTGCGAACTCTCCCGTTTTTGTCCTCTGGAGCGGCCCGCTCTCATCCAGGATGAGGGCCTGAACGCCTCCGGAAAGAACTGCACCCTCCTCGGCCGCCCCCTGGAGGCCGCCCGTTATGACCCGGCCGAAGCCGTCTACGTCCAGGGCCCCGCTCTCGTCCGATAGCAGGGATTTCACGCCGCCCCACAAAATCCCCTGCTTCTCCGCGTCCACGACGATCTCGTTACTGGGGGGTAGATTTCCCAGGGCCGGCTTATCCAACAGCTCTTGGCCCACAGCATAGATGTCCTGGGCGAACGCCCGATGTACTTCTGGCTTCTCGTGGAACGACTTCTCGACGCGGTTCTCGTCGATGTCCGTTTCCAGTTTGGCCTGGGTAACATCGGCCAGTTCCGTCCCGCTGTATACGGCCAGGTTGTAGACATTCACGTGCGATATCACATCAGCATTACGCCGGAGATAGGTAAGCGTACGTCCGTAGCTCTCGGGTGTTTCCTGGGGCAGCCCGATGATGACATTCGGAATGAGGGAGATGCCAGATTCCCTGAGCTTCTCAGTGGCCGAGTCGATGATGGCCGTTGTGGCCGGCTTATGCTGCTTCTTCAAGATGTCGTCGTTGTAGGACTCGACGCCCAGTTCCACGAACCGGACACCGGCTTGCTTCAAGAAGTCCGCGTCCAGTTTCTTCATCTGTGCGGCCGTGGTCTGGATAATAAAGCCGCTGAAATTCGGGTTTTGTGCCTTGAGAACGTCGTACGCCTTGGCCAGGTCTGTGTAGTTGGATGCCTGGCCGAAGGTTTTATCGTTCACATACACCAGCGTATAGTCGAGATCGGAGAACGACTTGAGCTGTCGCTTTACGTCGGCCGGAGGAAGGATACACAGATTCTTCGGGACGACGCAGAAAGCACACTTGTGGAGACATCCCTCCGACAGTGTGAGCCGGGGTTGAACGGCCGTTCCCGCGAAGTGCCGATAGTCGGTCCCCTTCGCAAACTTCCTTCCGGACTGATCCTTCACAAACTCCGCGAGGGTATCGTACGCCACGACGTTCGGAAGGCCCGCGAACTCCGTATTGAAGTCCACATACCCGCCAACGGATATCGGCCCGGCATACCCCTCCGCGACTCTACGCACCAGGCTCTTGTTCACGTCGAGGACGCTAAATGCTACCTGCCCATAGCCGGCCTCGTTCATAAATCGTACAGCTTCATCCACGTCTCGTACCACGTACAAGTCCGTGTTGGGGAGGTTGTAGGCGGCCTGGCCGATCCACTGGGGCAGTTCCCAGAAATCATCGGCTCGCACGTAGCCGCGTCTTTTCGCGTACAGGGCATCCGAATACTGGTCCTGGGCGGACCCCCTACTCTCCGTCTGGAGGAGATCGAACGACCACTGCACCAGCAGCACCCGTTTCGAGTTGGACTTGTCTCGGGTCTGGCGGACCCACACATTGCGATTCGGCCGGTCCAGAGTCTTAGAGCCCTCCTCATATGTAGCGAAGGGGGCTGTGGTCGCCGATCCCGGGGCGTCCTTGGCGACACGAGAAGCTCGCTTGGATGCTTCCTGTGCGGCCCTCTTTGACAGAGTGGTGGTTGTCTGAAGGGATGTTGCAAGTTTCGTGGGTGACACGGCCTTCTCGGTGGGCACCTGCTCGGCAGGAACCGTATCCGCAGGTGCCGCATCCTCTACTGTAACCGGAGTAGGGTCCCCGCTCCGCATGGTGGCCGCCTGGAAGGTCGGAGGGCGTTCAAGGCCCTCTCGGGAAAGAGTCGGCACCGCCTCTGCCGTAGCCTCGTCCATGGAGGACTCGGCCGACTGCAAGAGTCTGTCGAATGATTCTTCCGTCCCAGCCAGCTTCGTAGAGGCACCCCAGACCAGGCCCGGGAGGATCGACCCACTCGGCCCCTCTACCGGCTCCAGACCAGCATCACGGAGACCAGCCTGAAAGTCCGACTTGATCCGGGCTACGACATCGGCCGAGTCTCCTTCGGTCCTCCCTGCGAGGAGTACAAGGGCCTGATCGCCCTCGACCGATGACTGGTCCAGGTTCCACTTAAACCGCCTGGCCGTACTGCGGCGGACGTTGGACTCGACGGCCTTCTGGAAGATTCCCCGGACCCTACCTGCCACCTCGCGGCCAGCGGGACTATGCTCGGCGAAGGGTTCCAGATCGGCAACAGCCAGGCGGACCACGGCCACGGGCCTCCCGGTTCGTTCACTCGATCTGAACATCCGCTTTGTGTCTACATCCGAGAATACTGGTCGCTCAGCGGCCGTCTGAGCCCTCTTCCCCGCTTTGGCGGGTTCTGACCCCCTTTCGGTCTGTTCGTTTAGTCCTGAGCGACCCTGGGCCTCGTCCATCCGTCTCTGGGCGTACTCCAACTGGGCCCGTATCTGGCTCGGGGTGGCGTTGGCTGGCAGGTCCTCCAGTATCAGGCCGAGTTCAGCCTCAGATATACGCTCCTTCGCCCGGATGAACTCGCTCGGACTCATATCCGCCGGCAGGGACTGTGCCTGCTCCTGGAGCCGGCGGCGTACATCCTCTGGGCGGGTTCCCCGGGTGAGGACATCCGCTTGATCGAGGAGGTCTGTCGCCCGCCCGTTCAGAGCGGGGTCCAGCGTATGTCCCGGCCCGGCCAACTGCGGGGGCGTATTGGTCTCTCCGGGCTCGAACGTGGCGGCCCCGGCCAGACCGCCCACAACGGCACCGGCCAAGCCTTCCATGATCGCCCCTTTGATAGCCTCCCAGTCGATGTCGTGAAGGTCAAGGCCCTGTGCAATAGCCGCCTGAGTCATGGCCTGGCTGAACTCGGTCCCACCCTCGGTGAGGGAGGTAATCGCGGCCTTTGCCAGGCGTCCGAAGGTATCGGGCGAATTCTTGGAGAGGAGTTCAAACGGACCCACCCGCTCCAGAACACCGGATACGACGCCGTACGTAATGGCTCCCCCGGCGGCAACCTGGCTCGCGTCTCTCGGGTCCATGCCCTGTTTGGAAGCGAACTCCATGTACTGATCGTACGCTTGCGGGGTCTCCACCGCGAACATGTTGGCCGCTACGGCCGTAGACCCCAGGAACCGGCTCACCAGGCCCTGACGTACGGCAGAGCCGGCTCCAGCGGTGACCGCGAACTGGGGGACTTGCTCGCCTATGATAGAGTAGATATTGAATCCCTCGGGCAGATACGGGATGTTCTCCTTCTTGTTGAAGCCGGCGAAGATATCCTGCACCTGCTCGGACCGCAACAGCTCCGCTTGTCGCTTTGCTCGGTAGGGGTTGCTGGTGGAGACTTCAGCCCCAAGGTCTGACCCATGGATGGCATCGTGAACGGCTTCGCCGATCATGGTTCCGATACGCTTCGGTCCGGTCTGGATGCGGTAGGTCCCGGTAGCCAGACCGCCGGCCAGGGACTTCAGTTCCGTCCACACCGGTACGTACTGGTTTTCCCACTTACCGTCCTTGAAAACCAGCGGCGGCAGTCGGCCCGCCCCCGGGGGCTGGAAGCCGTGGGCGGCGAGCACCCGATGCATGGCACCCATAGCTTCCTGGGTAGACGCATCGGGATATAGTTCTCGGTGCTGTTGCCATACCGCGTTTGCTATCTCGGTCCGCCTTCTAAGATACTCACCCACTGCCCGATTGGGGGCCTCTGTAGTCTCCCACTCACTGAGCTTACGCCGCCGCACAGCTTCTCTGGTGGCGAAGTCCGTATCCTTCAGTAGGGTAGCCGTGGCCACCTCCAGCGGCATGTTACGCAGCTCGGGACGTTGGGAGCGATACGCCTTGGCGAGATCATCCCAGTAGGATACGAGGAAACGGGAAGAAGCCTCCGAGTCCTTACGAAGCTCCTCGGTACGTTTTGCCAACGAGTCCATCCGTCGAACGAAGGCCGCCTGCCGGGTATCCTCGCTATCGAGGACAAAACCCGACGGAAGATCGGGCGGGTCCTCCAGACGGAATCCCGGGGGCAATCCTGGTATGCTCTGGGGTGCTTGGCTCACAGGGGCTCCCACTTTCCGTTGCGGCGAATGAGCCGCTGACCTTGCGGCCCAACCGCCACCTTGCCCTCATACGGATCGGACGAGGGTGCGGCCGAGCCATCAGCGAATGGGTCAATCGTGCCGGCCTTGTACCCGGCTACGATAGTCTTTTCCTTCTCGTTGAGCTGTTGCAGCCCGCTCGTTACCTCATCCAGTCTTGCTCGGAACTGTTCCTCGGAACCGAATCGCTCGGACAGATTCGGGGCCCCCCGCCACTTCTCCAGCTCGTCGAGTTGCTCCTGGAGTTGTCTGCGTTTGTCCTGGATCGGCCGGCGAAGAAGGTTCAATTCCTGGGCCGGAGTGACCCTCCGGGGCTCGTTGGTACGCGGCATGATTGCTTCCCGCACCAACGTATCATTCCCGCTAAGAAGCCCCAGACGGGCCTTCTCGTACGCAGCCGGGTCGATCTCACCCGAGGCCAGGAGGCGATCCAGATGTTCCTGTTGCTGTTGAAGGCCCTGCTGTTGCAGAGCATTCTGGCTCAGGAGTCTCTGCATGGCCGGAGACATCGCCGGCTGTCCGGATATCCCTCGCGAGGACGTAGCAGAGGCCCTCCTGGAGGCCAGAGCATTCTGGAGCCGGAAGGCACGCTCCTCGGCCTCCCTGGCTGCCTGCTGGGCCCTGTCTCCCTGGATAAGACCGAGGAGCTGCTGCACACGTTGCTCCTTCGTGAGCGTACCTTGGGCCAAGCCGGCAACGCGGGCCAGCTCCAATCCAGCAGTTATCGGGCTATATCGTAGCTCTATCGGCATGGTTCCATCCCTACTCGATCCCGAGGTTGGATCGGAGCTGATTATACATCCCCTGCGACACGGCTCCGCCCCTCGGCAGACTTTTGTTGCCGTTCTTCTTCATCCACGCGACGTACTCTTCATACGGCAGCGTGAGCGGATTGAACGCGGCGGCACTCCCCCCTCCAGCCATCTGCTTCGCCATACTGAGAATGTTGGCCTCCGACTCCGAGGGCTGCCCCTCGCCACCATACCCGATCTTCGAGGCCGCGGCGGTGTCGAGGAGCTGTGACATCTCGGGAGAAGAAGTGGCCTCGGGTACCGAAATGGGCTCGGTTGCGGCTGGTCCCGCGGAGACGGTGCCGTGCTCCCCGAGGAAGACGGTGCCGCCACCCTGCATAAAGGAAGCCGGACTGGGGCTCGACGGTACAGCCCCGCTGCCATGGGCCACGGCTCCCGGGCCGGTAACACCGGCCAAAAGCCCGGAAAAATCGGGCGTGGCAACGCCACCCAGGGACTCTCCCTGCGAGGGGGGAAGACCGGCAGACGCCTCGGATTCGGCCTGCCAGCGGCTGAGGACACCGCCGCCCGGCATTGTAGAGGGAAGTCGAACGGTAGACTTCTCCGCGGCCTTTTCAGACGCCGCCGCGGACTGGATCAGGGCGGCGAATTGTCCGAGGTCGGGGCCGGTGTCCCGCCGGCTGCTAAGGATACCGGCCTTCATCTGTCCTAGTGCAAGCTGGATGTTCGCGAGGTTTCCCAGGGCCGAAGCCTTCTGAGCTGCCAGGCCCTCTTCGGCCGATTGCAGGGCCTTCTCTTCCTCGGCGGCTATTCCGCGTCTGGTGGTCTCGCGTATGGTGGTGTTCCCGAGGCCCCTGCTCGTCAGGTCCTGTTCGGAAGACGCCCTGGCCCGAGCGGCCTGTTCCCCGATCCGAGCACGGGCCGTCTCTCCCAGTTTGTCCAAGTGCGACATGATCTGTCCGTAGGTCCCCGCCATGCCCACCTGCTTCCGTAGCTTGCCCACCGTTTCCAGCAGCTTCTGATAACGCTTGGCGTTGGCTGCGTTGGCCTTCGCCTGCTCGGCGGCGATCTGCTTCTGTATGGCGGCGTAGTCAACCGGCATGGAGAATCTCCTTCAGGGCCAACGGGTCGAGGGTAGAACCATTCACCGATATCACAGTGGGGTCCTCCGCGATCTGCACCCCGGCCATGGCAACTTTAGTCTCATGGCGAGCCACTTGGCGTATAACCCACAGCCGGATACACTCTTTTGCCCAGTCTCCGCTGGATACAAGCGGCGTCCCGTTCATGTTCGTCGGACGGGGATAGAGGCCCTCCAGAGCCGCAACTACCCGGCCCACCGCCGCGTCTGGAACTGTAAACGTAACCTCCATCACCCATCTCCTAGTTGAAATGAAGAATGCAGCGAGCTAGCACATGGGTACCGGCTCCACCGGCCGATACCGTTTCCGTGCAGTGGCCTATTTCGTCAAAGTGGCTGTCATGCTCTGGGATTCCGCCTCCCGGCGGAGCGGAAAGAGTAGCATCCGCGTACCCGGCTTCCGTCGTAGACGTACGTACCCAGTTACCGTGGGTGGAGCCCGTATTCGTCTCCAGAGCCACATCCGCTATGCCCGCTATGACCACCCAGGCTTCGCTTCCGTTACTCACCCCGGTATCTAGGAATACCCCGATGCAATCATCCCCATCCGCCGCTGTATAATCCACAGCGTCGTCGTACGAGGTGGACGTACGAACGAGTCTTCCTGCCACACTTGAACCGCCAGTACGGTTCGTGAGCTTCACGGCGTATCCGCCTATCGGGGTCATTCTGCATTTCCCGCCGCCGCCCGTCACAGTACCAGTAGTAGTGAGGTCCCCCGCATTAAAATCGAACCCGCCCACGGCATATAGGTCCAGATTGGACCCGGTATACTGAATGTAGCTGTCCGTGGCCCCAGCCGCCCCCCAAAAGACTTTCGCGTTGTCCAGAGCCGCCCCCCGGTCCCCGTTCCCATACACGACGAACTTTTCGTTCGAGTAGCCGTTGTGAACCCCAAGCACTTTGGCCGTAGCCGCCAGAGTCGTACGATTATTGCTCCCGTTGTGGCGGTAGCCAACCAGTACGATACAGGGGGTAGTCGGGCTAGTGCCGCCGTGGTAGCCAAGTAGGCCGATGGGGATACCATTGTTCACCCCGCTCTCAGTGAAGCCAGAGAGCTGCATTCCGCCGGTCACCCCAGACCACGGACCCCATCGGGCCAGTTCATGTGCCCCCAGGGTTGGGCTAAACCCTGTGGCTGAGTAGTTTGGAGTGCTCATATCCGGATCGCTGATGCGGAACAGCGGGTTTGTGCCCGGGGCGGTAGTCTGGGATTGAATCTCTTCGCCCACTATCGTCTGTATCGTAGCGGTGGATGTCGGCCCCGCTAGGTCGCCGGACAGGAAAACGTCGTTAGCAAAGGCAACGGTTCCTACCACCGGATCGCCTATGGACCCCTGCTGAGGGCCAGGGTACCGGCGTAAACTATAGGCCCTGATACTGAAGTGGAGGCCGACACCGTACCAAACGATCCACCACCAGTGGTATCAAGATCGTGTGATCCAAGGTCCACATCGCCCGTAGCCCCGTCATAGGGCACAAACAGATCGTTGAAATAAGAGCCATCCACAGCAAGCTCTCTATCGCCCGTGTCCAGAGCCAGTCCTTCTCCGATGGTACACCACTGCATGGAGCCCTCCGACGTATCGTAGTACAGAAGCGACTCTTCTGACGGACTGTCGGTAAGCTCCTCCAGGTCATGCCAAGACCACGTTAGGCTTCCTTCGGATATACTAAGGGTGGCTGTGTCCACAGACAGCCAGTCCGTGTACTCGGAATCATTGTTCCAGTACATGATCCTGTCGTCGCCCGGGTCTGTTAGAGACTCCAGGCCGAGGAGAGACCACGTAAGCCCGGAACCGCCCGCATAAAGAGGGGCGTTAGCATCCACGTACAGACCGTCGGAGTCCAGACCAAGCCCTCCAGCCGCCCCCAGTTTGATCCGGAGATAATAGGTCCCCACGGACAGGAAGGTCTCCAGCCCGGACGTGGAAGTGAGCGATACGGCCAGCCCATCGGCCGTTCTTACTATGCCGCCGTCGGCATCTACCTTAGCCTGTAGGGCCCCACCGTCGAATTCCAGAGCAGGGACAGTAGAAAGACTTATAGTGATCTGCCCGTCAACGAGCGTCAGGCCATCGGACAGAAGTTTCTCCCACTGGGAGCCCCGCATCTTGGCCATGGCTCGCCGGGTGCGTTGATCCGCCTGCGGCAGTCGGTTGATATCGTGGAACCCGGCGTTGGGCATCAGAGCCTCCCGTGACGAGTCTTTCCGCTGGCCTCCAGGATGGCGGCCATAGACTCCATTGACCACGTTCCAGAGGTCGTTCCGTCCCGCTCCAGACGCACGCGGAAAGCATTACCGTTTACACGCTGTCTAACCGACGTGTTTCTCCCGGCCGTAATGGTCTTTTTGAAGCTGGGAGTAGAACTCTCCACGACTGATTGGGGCGTGGACGCCGCGAAGACGGAGAGGGCGACTGGCCCCGAGTCCTGCCCGAATATGGGTACGATCTCGATGAGCCTGGAGTTTGCCAGCGGCCCATGAGGCGTGAGGGTAGTGAAGTCCACGTAGCTCTGAATGGGGGTGCCATCATCGTCCGACGAATCGCCGCTGAACTTTCGGATATAGGAGTCGAACCCACCGAGCAACACTGCACGGTCCGTGGGCGAGGCACTATCCCACACGGAAACGCATACCGGCCCAATCGTCGCCGGGAACTCATCCTTCCAGAAACTGTCTGTACGCCTATCCCATACGTAGTGCTCTGGCTGGGAGCCGCTATCGGGCTCCGTGAGGGGGCACACAAAAATGTGGCAAGCCTGGCGGTCCCGGTCCCACAGCAGGCGGACTACCTTATCCGTCGGGTCAATGGAAGCCAGGGTGGAATCCAACCGCCCGTTGCTGATGGGCTCTGGTTGACCCCCGGGGATCATCCGCCAGAATTTCCCCACCCCAAAGAAATACAGAACCCCGGTTTCATCCCAGGTGAAGGCATCGGGGCCCAGGATTCCAGTCTGGTAGCTTATGTTGTCCATGACCCCGCCAGCCGCGGGATCGCCGCGGAGCATCCACAGGGTGTGATCCCCGCCAAAAACGCACAGATCGTCACTGTATGGGATGATCGCGGTAATAACGTCCCCGAGTTCGCCGGCGTCAGAATTGTTCCCGGCCACTGCCTGGGTGTCGGTGACCGTATCGGGTGAGTAATTCCAGTCATTGGGGTTGCCGACGGCGGACATGTACCAGTTGTAGGGGCTCTCCACAAGTCCAGCGAGGACAATACGCCCGCGGTACCGGGCAATGATGCGACAGGCCGCGGTGGCGTCGGACGATCCAACCGGAAGGCCGTCGCCCTCGTCGTCCTCCCAGGTTTCCACACTGCTGTCTGACGAGTCATAGACGAGATACCCGGAAGAGTGCCCATTGCAGAAGTACGTCTTACCGAAGGCCGATACCATACGGACTGTACGGCCGGGGGGGAGGACATCCTCCCCGTCAGTAGCCAGAGACAGTCCATCGCTATCGCCATGATAGATGTCCCCGCCGCATACGGCAATCAGCTCCCGGGAGGCCAGCCTCCCGGTGTATATCTGCTGGCTGACCTGGAAGGAATATACCCTCACTACGCTGTAGTTGCGGACGAGGAAGCCCACATACTGATTGGTCCCGAGTTCGGACGATGTTACGGTGAACTGATGAACGTCATCCAGATACACCGCGATAGTAGCTCCATCATCCACGACTTTCAGATCGTGTATCATCCCATCGGGAACCCAGGCGGCTTGAGTGTCGCCCCCGGGAAGCCGGCAGACCAGCCGGCTGTTGCTCGGATCGAGGTACACGGCCCCAAAATCCCCCGATGAAATCGTACCCGAAGCGGCAGAGGCCCGGATAACAACGCCGGAGAAATCCTGATTGGGGGGAGTGCTGACACCGGCCAGAACACGAGCTTCTATCACTATCTGGGAACCATCCCGTACCACCGGGCCCTTCCAGAGGATGGCGTTATCATTCAGAGCCCCCGTCTCCCCGGGATCGGGTGCGTAGTACCCTCCGGTCACTGCGTAGTAGTCATGCTCGTTCATCGAAGCAGACATCAGATCGGTGTTGTTGAAGTAGTATGACTGAAACGAACTTGGGTCCAGGTCGTCCTCCAGGTCCTCGTACAGTAGCAAGGCCGCGGATACAACCTCGCCCGCATCTGCCGGGATGGACACATCCCCCAGGGCCTGTACCGCATTCCCCGTGTTGACAGCATCGTCCAGCCACTTGTCCAGACCTGGACGCTGCCCTCCCCGCAGACGCTTGTAAACATCGAATGGGCGTACGTTAAGGGCATCGGGCGACGTACCCGGAGGTTGTCGCCCGAATGCCCATCCCTCGTCCAATCCCTTGAGAGGGAAAGGAAGATCGACCGAAGTTCTCGCACCGGCCATGCTGGCCACCCTAGTCGTTCGTGACTTGGAACGTCACACTGCTGCGTTCGTCCTCGTTGAAGGAGGCGAGGTCCGAGTTGTACCGGAGGCTCACGCCGTAAACCTTGGCGACACCGGAGCCGTCTCTCTGGGCGTCGATGCCGATGTGCAGAACGTCGCCGACCTTGAGCCCGAGGCCAGACAGATCGAAGACGTACTGCTCCACCGTAGCGGCGACACCCTGGGCATCGCTCGTAACGCTGGACGAGATGTCCTCCGGAGCCGCGGCTCCGGGGCGGATCAGGTACACGTCATCAAGGTTGAGCGTGATGGCGTTGGTGCTGCCGTCGCCCGTAGTCAGTTCTGCCGTCACGACGATGGACAGCCCGTCCTTCGACTCGTCGTAGTCCGACGGCACCTGAAACGGCGTGGTAAGGCTCTCGTTGTTCGCGTCGAGCTGGATCGAAATAACGCCGCTGGACAGGGCTGCGGCACTGGCCCCATCGGCAACGACGGACGAAAGGGGGATGACCTTCTCCCTGACAAAGCCATCTCCCGTCTTCAGGGAGGAAACTCGCTTGAGGAAATTCACTTCGTTCATGGTACTCTCCGTTAAGGGGTGTCGTAGGTCACAGTCGGCCTACGCTGGTACGTTCGGAAATTCCACGGCGTCAGGTTAACACGCCCGCTGCCGCCCAGACTCCCAATCTTTCGTGGTGCCGAACCGCTGTCATTACGGTAGCAGTTCGGGAGGGCCTTCTTCTGGTAATACTCGGTAAGGCCCGCCACCAGGTCCTCGCCATCCCGCTCGGCCACAGCCTTACAAGCGGCTATCACCCCCTCATCGTGGATGAATCCGAAGGGGTGAAGATCGTCGAGGTCTTCGAGAACGTCGAATCTGGCCTCGTAGGGGAACTCCACCTGCTCGACACTGTTCGGCGGGGGGTAAACCATTAGCTCCCATCTCCGGCTATTGCCGGATACTCTGCGGACGGCGGCCTCACACGGATCGCCAGAGTCAGACAGGACGACGGACCGGAGCCTGCGTATGTGCGTCGGAGACGCCCACTCCATGGTAACGCCGTTGTTTGAGCCGCCCACATAGGTAATGGTCCCCATGGGGCTTCCGGAGAAGTAGAGCGGAATGGTATAGTTGCCGTTTGCCTCGATTGAGAATGTGGAACTCCCGGACCAGGCCACGTTGCCTCGCAACCGAAGGACTGTCGCCGAGTCCACGCGATAGATGGGGAAGTCATCGGCCGAAGTGACGGACAGGGTTTTGCCCTCCATGGAAGCATAGAAGGCGTCTTCGCTGCTGGTCACGGACGTGGTGTTCGACGCCGGATCGTAGCTCGACGTTGCCGTAACGTCGGAATCAACCGCCACGGATGGCCACAGGTCGATAGTAGCCATGACCCGGGCCGTCCGCCATCCGCCGGAGGGGGCGTCATGCTGGAACATACGCATGCCGTCCTCGACGATCCGCTTGCAGCGGTCCAGGTCATACGTATCAACGGGCACCTGAGCAGCCTCGTCACCATCGGCACCGTAGTACGATACTCCGAGCTGTTCAGCCACCCGTATGAGGATGTCCCGGTAGGTCAGGACCGATGTGGGCTCATCTGTCACTTTCCGCCCTTTCGGAACGCTTTCTTCAGTCCGCGTCGAACTCGCCGATGGAGGGGGCTATGCCCCTCGACGCCCTTAATCTTCCCCGCATGCTTGCTGGCGTAGAAGACTTGCTCGCCCTTCTTGTCGCCGTACTCCTTCTTCATGGCGGCGAGAATGCGTTTGCCTTTTGCTGTGAGCGGCATCGTTCACCTCGGACAAACAGCACAGCAGGGAGGCCGATAACGGCTCTCCCGGCTGTGCTGTAGATCGTACTCTGTCCTGCGGTCAGGGGGAAATCATCAGCATGACGAACGGGGGCCCGCCAGAGCCCGCAGTATCCTTCTGCATGATGTACCCCGCCACCTGGAAACCGGTCTCCAGCGTGACGCCGGTGGCCCCCGGTCCGTTGATTGAGCCGTCGCCGACGAAGACGACGAGACGCTCGTTTGCCACTCCCTGGCTCGTCCAGGCACCGCCGGGCGTCAGCCAGATGGGACCCCAGGTCTGGCCCCAGAAGTAGGTACTGGCCGCGGCCACGTTGGTAATCGGCACACAGACATTCATCGCCAGTCCTGCGGTGTTCCCCTGCTTGAGGTGGCCGTAGGGGTTCAGCAGAACCTCGATGTACGTGGTGGCCGCCGTGATCGCGGTGGTGATACCGCCGTCCAGCGTGAGGTACGTGGACCCGCCACCCGAGGCGACAGCGGTGTTGCCCACGATGTAGCGGGTCTGAGCGGTCCCAGACCCCTCGTGCCCGAACACGACGTACGCACCCCGGAGTTCATCCTCGGCGATGGCCCCGTCCTCGGCGTACCCGTCGCCCGAGGCAATCGTCACCTTCAGAATGTTGCTCCCGACGGCACCGGTAGCGGGGCTGGTCTGAACCGGGGCCGAACCGGCGATGTTCACCACCGCGTCGTTGTAGGCCCCCAGGCCGGCGGGGAGAGCCCCGGCCGACTTGCAGTATCGGAAGACTCGGCCGTCGGGGAGGACCACGCGGTCTCCGATGGCCCACTTCCGGTCCTTAACGAGCGAGGTCTTGTAGATGAAGTCCCAGTTTGGCGTGTCGCCGAAGCGAACCTGGCCAGATCGGGGGAAATACTCAGCAGTCGTAACGCCCTTTGCCATGATTGATTCTCCAGTCTACGTTAGCTGGTGATCGCCTTGTGGATCACGAAGCCGGCGGTTCGCCGATTGACGCAGAGGTTGTTGTGGGAGCCGTCGAGGTAGACCGTAACGGTCGTGTGCTGCGACCGGTCGATCATCGGCTTGGACTCCTCCATCCAGTACCCCTCCTGGACGAACGGAACGATCTTGCTCCAGTCCACGGTGTAGATCGGATCGTAGTCCGCATCATCCAGTTGCGGGATGTAGACGACGGGGCGACGATTGAAGAAGGTGGTGCCCTCAACGTCGATCAGAGCCTTCCCGGCCAGGTCCTTCGGCGTGCTGCTGTCATCCCGCTTGTCAGACATGTCCATAAGCTCGACGGCAACGTCCGAGTTCACGTAGATGCGAACGTTACCGCGACCGTCGTTGCCAGGCGACTTGATGAAGGCCGGGGGCCGGAACCTGGTGAGGAGGAACGCCTTGCGAAGCGTGCGGAGCAGCTTGTTGTCCACCGCTGTGTAGATGTCGGCGTAGTTCCGCCACTTGCTCTCGTCGTTCGCGTCGATGCCGGCACAGGCCGTGCCCGTGGTCCCGTCCTCGTAGCGGATCGTCTTTCCGACAAACCCGCCGGTCGTGGAATCGGTATCGACCATGTTGAGGTAGTACGGAATCCCGTACGGATAGAGCTTGTCAGTGGCCGACGTGGGGGTCTTCCAGCCCCGGTCCTCCAGGAGGTTCGCCCAGCCCCAGAGCCGCTCCATGCGGCGGGTCTCCAGCAGGTCGATGAAACCCTTCGTGGAGTTGCGGTTCCGCATGATCTCCAGAACATCCCACGAATAGTTCGTGCCGAGCTGGCACCACGGCACCGAGATGTCGTGGATGACGTTCTGCACCGTCGGGCTGTCCGTATCGAACAGACGGCGATACTGGGCGGCACCCGTCTCGTCCAGGACGACGCGGCGGTCAATGGAAGTCCCGCCATCCACGCGGCGACGGTCCCGCTGGTAGATGCGGCAGAACTCGTAGTCCACGTGGTCCCACATCACCTCGAACTGCCCATCGGGCAGATCGGGGAGCGTGGTCTGAATCAGGTCAAGAAGTGCGTCATAGTCAACGCCCATGGTTCATTCTCCATAGAGTTATTGGAACAGCCTTTTGAGGCCATCGCTGACCCGCTGCTCCAGTTCATGTCTGGTGTCAGAAGAGGACTTCCCATTCTTGCCGGTATGCGTGGGGCGGAGGGAAACACCGGAAGCCCGCTTCTTCGCGGAGGCCCGAACTTCCTTCCTCGCCGCCTGCATATTGAACTCCCCGGCCACGACATCGTGACCGGCCCGGAGGGCCTCCTCCACTGAGATAAGTTCCACGGCCGGGTTCTGGCCGTGTTGGGCCTGGTTGCCAGTCAAGAGTGCGTCGGCCAGCTCAAGGACCTTGTTGCGAGTGGCGACTTGCTCTTCCGTTGGGCTATCCGTCCCATAGAACTCGGCGTAGCCCGACATCTCGGACGAGCCGAAAAACCCGTCGATCTGACGGACCAGTGCCTCCCGTTCCGACTTCTCCGCCGCCCGCATGCCCGACTCCACAGCCGGCATGACATCATTCAGCCGGCCGATGACTGCGTTGATGGGCTCGATCAGCTTGGAGATGACTTCCGAGTTCCCGAACTCCTCCACGAGGTCCTCGGGGTCGATAAGCTCCATGTGGGAGAAGGGGGACGCCGGTGACTTTCCCTCAGACTCCTTCTGGGGGCTGTCAGACTTCTTCCCCACCTCGGCCTTGATCTTCCGACCGAGATCGGCGAAACGAGAGATTTCAGCCACCCGATCCTGATGAAGACGGGCGGCGATCTGGAGAAAGGCATCCGGACTCCGACGGTAATGCCCGTCGATCTCATCGTCCGTCCACCCCTTCGACTTCAGTGACCGCCGATAGGCCGCGGGAAGGGTAGGCGGCTCGTCGCCGGCTGCTTCCTCGCCCTCGCCGTCCACAGGGTCTGCGGACTTGTTCTCGGGTTCGCCGGAGTCATCATCCGCGGGTTCCCCGGGATCATCGTCCACAGGGTCCACGGACTTGTTCTCAGGCTCCCCGGGATCATCGTCCACGGGTTCCCCGGGATCGTCGTCCACGGGTTCGCCGGGGTCACCCCCGTCGTACTCCAGGTTGAACTTACGGAGACGCTCTTCGGTAGAAGCTTCGAGCTTCTCCCTACCGGTTTCGACCGATTCGTCGTCCGCGTGGTCCTCATCGAGGGACACATTCTCTTGGAGGGTCATACTCTTTCCTTTCTCGGCAAACTGCCCGCGAGAGCGGGGGTAGGATGCCATTCTCAGTATACCACACTACGAGGGATTGGACAAGGGGATTCAGTTACGCTCCTCAAAGCCAACCGCTTTGAGGATCGCCAGTTTCTCCTGGCGATTGTGGGCGATGGGGACGAGATCGGACGTAAACTCCAAGTCGGGGAGTTTCTCCCGCATATCCCGCAACTGGTCAGGGCTCTCGGGGGCCACGGAAAACATCTCGATTGGCTGATGGAATGCCTGGTCCACAGTCGGCATCTTCCCATACCGCCGGAAAGTTTCGCTTGAGCCACACCGTTCGCACGCCTGCCCCTCTCGGGGGCGTTCGTGAACCTGGCACAGCGTCTCGGCCAGATGGCCACAAGTGTCGCACTGGATGACGTATCTGGGCATGAATCAGGACTCCTTGGATGGCTTGGAGGTAGGGCTCTTCTTGGACGCCTTCTCCTCCGCCGCCCGCCTCTCCTTGAGCTGTTTCATGTATTCCTCCGCCGCCTGCTTGTAGGTGTCCGCGGCCTTCTTGTTCCCAGAGGCCGCCGCCTTCTTCGACAGTAACCGGAGATCGGCGACCTTCAGCTCCAACTGACGAAGGGAATAGGTCGTCCGAAGAGCCCGGCTCAGCTTGGGCTGTACTTTGGCCTCCAGGGCCCGCCTCTCGTCCTCCTTGGCTTTTCGTTCCCTCTTGGTCTTGTCGCTCATGGATTCCAGATCACGCTGAAGAGACGGACGCCCACGGGTCCCTTCGTACCCGCTGGCTTTGTACTGGGGATATGGCATGATTCACCTCCTACATCATCTGTCGGATGGGGAGAGCGGCCTGGCCTTCGGCCGATCCCTCCTGCTGGGAGCTGTTTATTTCCTGTGTTGGGGTTCGGACCGCTGGGATGTTCGAGGGCTGCCCGTTCTGTCTGATGGAGCCCATGTTCCCCGCCCCCGCGGCGACAAGACCCTTCGAGGAATCGAACGCCGGCATGCGATTCATCATAGAAATCATGTGCATCTGGAACTCGGGGTCGTACAGAACCTCATCCATCCAGTCGATATCAAGCTCCTTGGCGATACGCTGGATGAACTTCGGGAACGAGAAGGGTACGCCCATCTGCATGAGCGTAACGGCCGCTGTAGCCGCCGCGGGGACGAACTTCACGGAGAACTCCATGATCTTATTCGCCCGCAGATGCGGGTCCATACGTGACATGGACTTGGGCTGAATCTCGAACATGAATGACAGGAAGTCTCCCCGACGGGCCTCGGGCGTAAGGATGACCTGCTCGTCCGTGTAGCCCGCCGGCCGAAGGAGGGCTATGCGACCGTCGGGCTGAATGGCCGTTTGCATCGGCTGATACTTACGCCGTATCAGGGGAATCTCGATCAGTGGGTCCGTGTGGAGGTACCACGCCCGCTTTGCAGCCTCCTCCGCCACCGCGGCATAGAGCTGGTCCTTATCGTCGTTGACCTGCACGGCCTGGTTGGCCTGAAGGATCGACGCTTGGGTTGCGGTCGCGGAATCCTCCCGTATCCCCCCGAGGGCCTCCACGTTCCCGCTCATCGTGTTGAACCACAGCATGAGCTGTTGCAGATGAGCCTCGTTGGAGGCCCGCTGGCCCCCGAAGGAAAACATCTTAACGGAGTCCGGATGGCTCATACGCACGGCGTCGAGATTGGCAGCGTCCACGATCTCCTGGGCATCATCCGCTGCCGCCGGCGAGTAGCCCAGAACATCTTTCTGGGCGACCGCCTGATCTACGATCTTCTTCGCCATCTGATCGGCCAGAACCGCGAGATCGTGCCAGATTCCCACCGTGGAGACGGGAATGGGGTTGTTCGGTACGGGGGGAGAGAACGACAGGTATGTGTAGGGACCGGTATCCGGGCCGTAGAAATCAACCACCCGGAGCCAATCCTTCACCTTCGTGCCGTCCGCCGGCAGCGTGACGAGGGCCTTAGCGGAGGGAATCCAGAGTTCCAGCAGCTCGATCTTGTCCTCCAGTCCATCCTTGTCGTCCTGTGGGACACTACTACGCGAGAGGTCCCGCGTGCTGCCTTCCTGCCTACGGTCGCTGGGCCTCCCCATCTTTTCGATCACATCGTTTGGGAAGAGTCCGGAGTCCAGGGCCATAGAGCGACTGACACACACCTTGTTCCCAACGAATGTCGGGCCGTCGAGACTCCTCGTCTCGGAGTCGATCACCCAGTCCTCGAAATCCACGGGCTCCGTGTAGATTTCTCCAAGGTCGAGCGAGCCGTTCGGGCCGAGAGAGACGTTCGAGGACGATGTGCAGATGCCCGTCTTAACAATGCCCAAGCAGAACAGGGCGTCAACGATCCACCTACGGTATACCGTAGTGAGCTTATTGATCTTAGCCTGCTTATCAAGGGCGAGCCCGAGCAACTCACCATATGGACGATACGCCGCGTAGTCCGACTTCACGATGTGCTTCGGCCACGTCATAACCATCGTCGGAACGAGAACTCGAATGGCGTTGAATATCAGATTGAGGGGGTGAATTCCCACTTCGCCGTGGGACTTGTCATAATACTGGCCCACAAAGGTCTTGATGAACATAAGACGGGCACTGCGAAAGTTCCGGAGTCGCTTGAATCCGGCCTCCACCTGCCGTTGCACGGACTGAATCGTGATCTCACTCGGCATAGCTATTCTCCCACCGGAAGTCAAACTTCATCTTTCCCCGCCTGGATTTCCTCTCTCGTGTCCTTTTCAGGGCCTGTCTCTTCCTCCACCCCACCGAACCGGGTGGATATGCCTCTTCGCGAGACTTCGAGGTGCGGCCCGCTCGGCTGTTTGACAGCACCAGTGCCCCAAGACCATCTGATATGACTCGATCTCCGTGGGTCTTCTGGGCTTGCTCGCTCTCTTCCTGCAAACTAGCGGGCCCGATCCCGCCCCCGTCGTAATACACGTACTCCAGAGCCTCGTCCAGGGCCATGTCAGAATGGTTGACTACGTGGCCGTGGGCATAGGCTCGACGGAGTATACCCAGCATTTCTTCCTTCTTGTCTCTGGTGGAGTGCCAACCGTACCGCTTACTCACCTTCTCCGTCACTGATCCGGACTGTACGTCCCGGTAGAAGTTGGGGTAGAGATAGGTCTTGACCACAATCCGTCCAAAGTCCCATCCCGGGCCGTTCGCTTCCCAGATCATAAGAGGGAGGTTTCCGTTGCGGGCCCCACCGACCCACAGGGCCGACGCCACCATCACTTTCGCGAACTCATACGGCGGCACAGTGGCATCAGCATATTCCCCCACCTTCTCCCGGGTATCCTCGCAGAAGAGGGAACAGGTAGAATTCGAGGCCCCCTGCCCCTTGCTGATATCCATGGCCATGACGTAACTTTTCGTCTGGTCGAGTCGCCCACCCACCAGGGGACACCATATCTTCCAGGAGCCGTTTCTCTTCCTGCACGCCGAAACTTTTTCTCGGTTCTTCCGCCCAACCGCTTTTCGGATTGAGTCGTCCGACACCCCGGGACCGAAGGTTATGTCGTACCGGTACCGCTCCGGCTTCGCAAACAGCCGCCGGTGCAGTTCCACGACTTGCGGCTCGAAGAACAGCTCGCCAGAGCCGATATGGTCCATGTCAATCTCTATGGCCATCTCCCGCGGCGACCGTACTTTCTCCTGGGCGTCGTACCACGGAGATCGAATCTTGGATTGACCCGTAGAGTCGTCCTTGTCGAGGTATCGGCCGCACCCCTTCTCCGGATGCTCCCACCATGGCAAGACGAATACCCGTACCTGCCCGGACTTCCTCCACTTGCTGAAGCTTGTTCCCGCCCCATTCGGGGTCGAGCATGCGAATCGGGTGGCGGTCACATCCTTCGTAGACCGCTTAATGGATTCCCCCTCGCTCATCTTGGCCATCTCGTCCAGCAGGATAGCCGTCCTACGGTCAGACGAGCCAGCCGATGCGTTAGAACTCTCCCCGTCAATTCTGGATCGGGTGAGGAGGTTTGTCATGTGCATCCGTTTACGATCAATGGCCCCCGGGTGAATCATCCACCGTGGGAGCCACCTGTTGATGTAGTCGTGCTTTCCAAAGAGAGTGCCCGGGTCCGATCCCGCCTCTCCGGCCCGGCCCAGGGTGTCCACGCAGTCTTCCTTCCTGCTGATCTCCAGGAAAGACCTATCGTCGAGGAACAGCCACTCGTGGTGGAACACAACGATGTGGTCCCACGTAGCCCCCATATCTCGGGACTTATCCGTGAGGAGGTCCTCCCCCTGCTCAATAGACCCCTTCAGATCGAGTATGTGCTTGTCTTGAATCTCCCAGGTGATAAAGGGCACATGGGATTCTTCAGACCGGCACTGTCGAACTTTCCCGTTGTCATCTACCCGAAACAAACGATAGGTGAATACAAACGCATTCACCCAGAACAGAATGGACTGGCTACAGGCAGTGTAGAGAGCCCGCTGGACCCACTGGTTTTCCTCGGCCGACGCGAGAAGCTTAGCCCTCCAGGCAAGATTCTCAGTCGTCGTCTTCGGGACCTTCAGGCCCGTTATCGGGCATGTCCACACCCTCCGATTGCTCGGAAAGGGAGAGGGCAGAGTCGGCAAGTTTGTTGAGGCGGGCTCGGGCAAGGTCACTTACCTTCTCCGCAGCGGTGGCGGTTTCAGCCTCATCGGGCTTCGCCATCGGGCTCTTGCCCTCTCGGCGTTCCACAATGAACATCATCATCTGCTTGTCAGGCTTGTGCTTGACGAGTCGGTCCGGGTTGTCCGGGTCCTTTTCTTCCCACCCTAGGGCCATACGGAACATCATCCGGGCGAGCTGCTCGTCCTTCGTGATAATCTCGCCTTCCTCGTCGATGGTGAACGCTTCTGCCCCGATATCATGGAGCCAATCGACGAGCTTACGAGTAGCCCGGCTGATTTTCCGCTGGCGTTTCTTCACGTCTCACTCACGACTTGACGATGAATCCCTGTATGATGCACGAGTTCTTGTCCGACCCACCGCCGGCGAACTTGGGAACAACACCGAGCGGACACCGGTAGGGCGAACTGAACGACATCACCACAGTGTCCTTCGCGTCCAGATTCCCGGCGAAAATGTACTTCCCCGCGGCGGCGGCATCGGCCACCAGGAAGATGTCTCCCCCGCTCTCCGAGGTAATCATCACGTCGGTGACATAGATGGCCTCGTCGTCCGCGAGCGTCCTGGTGTCCGTCTCTCCGTCATCGAAGATGGACAGGGCAGTGAGGGTGGAGGCATCGCCATCGACGATCCTCTCCCCATGGATGGGGTCACCTCGAAGCATTGCGAACCTCCTTTTCCAGGAGGGCGGCGAGCCTGTCCCCGGGCTCCAAGAGGCCCGAGGAGGGCACGGGAACCGGCCCCCACCCCCGGAACCCCACGAGGACGCCGACGACGGCCCCGTACTGGTCGGTCACCGGACCTCCGGACATGCCAGGAAAAGTCCCGCCATTGTATTCGACATAGCCGTTGATATTCAGGCAGGAAATCCAGCCGTGCATCTCCGCCAGGTATCTCTTACTACCCGTTTGCCCGGGGAACCCCCAAGCGGTGACGCTCTGTCCCCGGTATACATCTCCGATTCGCAGAAGCCTCACCTTGTACTTCGCCCGGTGCCGCAGCAGGGCGAGGTCGTGGTCGCCCGAGATGGCCACCACTTCCGACAGCGTATCGTTCACGAGGGGCTGGCTCAGCACCATTTCGGCGACGTGCCTGGCGGTGGCAACATACGCCCAGTCGTCCTTCTGAGCGACGTAGAAACCGGTTCCGAGGTAGGGGCTATTGACCGTGCCGACGGAGACCACACAGTCATCCGGGTGCCTGGCCGTGTAGGCCGCCCTTCCCCGATCCATGTTGGGGAGCCCCACGCTGCAAACCAACAGTCCGAAGATCGCCACGATAGACATCACAACCATCAAAACGGCGGATCGAGTCATCTCATTTCTCCCTGGATCAGGACAGCAGGATCAATCGGATCGTCGCGTCGCCCTGGCCATCGGCCTCGTCTCGGAGGGCCGTAATCTGAACCACTGCATCGTAGTCGGTACCGTCCACGAGGGCGGAGCCGTCGATTCGGCTGGCCGTGTCGTGGCCCGCCATGTCATCGTGCGTGAGAAGGTGCCATATCCCGCCCTGAATCTTCATCAGGACGTATTCATCGGCGTCCGTCAGAAACTCCAGGAACACGTCGGCGTCCGAGTACACCAGGGCCGCTTCGTACGTGTCGGTCCCCCCATCCTGGGCCCACAGAACCTCAGACCCATAATCATCCTCCACGATGGCCGTCACGTCGTACTTCAGGCCATTCGTGATGGAGACTTCCTTTGGAGTGCTGATATCCCCCAGGTAGAGCGTCTCTCCAGCAGCACCGTTGAAAATGATACGCTGGATGAACTGGAGCGTGTAGCTCATTTCTTCGCCTCGTTCAGAAGGTTAACCCACTTCGAGGAGCGGGACTGTTTCGTTGCACGGAATCCGCTGTTCAGAAACATCCGAACCGAGGGCATGTTGTCCGCCGCCGCGTATGTCCGCACTCGCTTCCGCAGGCCGTTTACACGACGAAACGCCCGCACCAGAGATCGGACCATTCTGGCCCCGAGCCCCCGGCCGCGGTAGTTCTCATCCACTGCCACCCGCTCGATGAATCCATTTCGTTCGATGATGTTGGCGAACCCGATCAACCTGAAGTCCACGCCATCTCCATCGAGTGCCAGGATCATTCGTCCGCTCAGCGTGCCGGGCTCATCGTCCGGGAAGCACTTCGCCTCCAGGGCCCGAATCTCCGGCATCATGCTTCGTCTGTCGGTTTCCTTCATCTGGCGAACGTAGATCACCGAAGGCCCGCTCCCAGTTCCTGTCAAACGTATCTCGCGTGCAGTACCGACCGTCTCTTGGCCGCCTCTTGTCGCCCTTTCCGGCCATGGATCACCTATGGGCAGATGCCCGCGGGCTTCGGAAGAACTCGCCGGCCGGAGGCCCAAGTCGTAGCCAGTCCGTTCTTCCGAAGCCCGCGGGCAAGTCTCTATTGTACCCTGAATCGGGCGGGATGTCCACCCGTTTCACATCGTCAGGGCCAAGTTCGCCACAGCCACGGCGGTCCAGATGACCGCCCGCCTCCAATCGCCAGAGACGGCATACACGATGCCGGCCGCGGCCTGGAGGACGACGACCGTGACGGGGAAAATCCGGGCCATGGGCTACTTGAGACCCGCGATCTGCTCCCGGGTGGGACGGCCCCGACCGCGGATGGCGACCTCGTTGGCCGCGAGGACCCGTCGAATCACCCCGGCGGACACGTTGTAGGCCACCGCGATGTCCTGAAGGCCGTAGCCGGCCCCGTACTTCTGGCAGATGTCCTTGATTACCGGCACACTGAACTCGATCTTGTTGGCTGACGACATGTTGTGGTCCTTTCCTGTTGGAATCCAGCCTGTTTTTAACGCTACGATAAAGATTTTACCACAAATTCGCCCACCTGTAAAGCATTTTCTTGTGGAATGGACGATTTTATTAGCCCGAATGGCATTAAAAGTTGTAAAAGGGCCAAAATCCGCATATATTATGGGGGTTCTAATATGAATCCTGGAAATTGGGGCCCCAAGGGCAGAGGGTCATACCCCCGGGGGCGGGAATCCGCTGGATAAGAACGCAAACACCTCGCGGAATCTGCGGGCATTCCTATCCGATTGAACCCCGGGCCCGCTCCCCATACGATCATTTTCTTTGGGCCCTTGCACCTAAGCCCATTGTGTTGTAAACTTCAGGTATGCTAGGTGCAATTGTTCTATCACGTGGAACCCCGATTCCCTGTCCGGAGGTGAACCCCATGAAAACCCGCACCATGTTTTCCCTGTACGTGCCAAGGGAGCATCAGGATTCGCCCTTGGCTAGGCAAGCTGTTGTGCAATGTCTTCTACAGCGATTTGGTGGCTATACTGTAGCCAACGTGGATGGTGGCTACACAATGGCCGATGGTTCTGTTGCAATCGAATCGGTCTGGCGTTTCGATATTGTCTGTGCTGGAACCCCAGAAGACCGAGAGTACATGCGTGTTTTGGCAAGGTCTGTCAGGTATCTCCTTCGGCAAGAATCGGTTCTCCTGACGGCGAGAAAGCTTGAAGCTTCTTTCGTCTAACCCCTCGGGCCCTGTTTGTGAACCGATAGGCAAGCAAACAGGGCCCATTCTCTATCCTTCCCGTTCAATATCCTCTGGAGCACAGGGCCCTTGTATTAACCTGTGCTCCAGAGTCTAGGCACCCATTGTCTAATCTGTAAAACGGCATGCCTATCGGTTCACAGTCAAGCCCAAAGCCTATCCTCTGGGGCTTAGGGCCCTTATGATACCCTGTGAACCGATAGTCAGTCATAGACAGGCAAAGAAGCTTGTTCGGCAACAACCCATACTCCCTGTTAATATGGGCAATATAGGTAAGTACTCAATAGTAAGGTAATCACTAGGTAAAGCTGCAATAGCAAAATGCCTGTCTGTCTTGACTATCGGTTCACACCCGCAAGAAATCAGTTAATATATGTTCCCAGTATTTCAGTATTTATAAATCCGGCCTAGGCGTGAACCGACAGACACCCACGCACCCCCAGCATGCCTATCGGTTCACAACAGAACCCTAACAGTTATGGGATACTTTTACGTTTGTATACTCGTCTTAATACTCAACACTTAAACCAATCCGAATATGTTTGACAATCTGTACAGCATATCATAGGCTCTCATAGAAGAGCCAAAGCATGAAGCCAGAAGAGCACGTTCGCTATTGGTTGGATTCCTGCCCTGCCGCTGCATGGGCAGAAGGAATCACGTGGTACGATGAGGCGGCCGAATTCATCCATCGGCTATCGACCGAAACGGGCGTTCCCGACGTTGCGATTGCTGGCGTGGTTGCCGCTCTATCGCCCTCGGTCTATTGGGGGTTAAACAAGCGACAGGCCGAAGCCATGGTGCGGCAGTATGCGGATTCCGGCATGGAGCACATCGACCTTGTGCCGACGAGCACGTACGGCGGGCAGGTAAAGAAAGCCCATCGGATTCTCGCCCTGGATTGCCCGGCGACGAATGACGTAGAGCGTATCCTCGGCCGACGTGCGTTCAAGACAAGGGCATTCTTCCGCAATCTACTCCGCCTGGCTTCGCCCGATGTGTGCGTTGATACGCACATCGTGCGGGCCCTGGGGTGGGAAGATCGGTTCACGCAATCGGCACGATGGTGCTATGATCGTCTAGCGGCAGCAATCGCTACGGTTGCGGTCGAACGTGGGATGAAGCCCTGCACGGTGCAAGCAATCGTGTGGTGCTCATACAAGCATCAGACAGAAGCATACAACGCACAAGAGCGATACGACCGCAAGCACGATATCGCCCCGTTCTGACTTGGAGGATTGAGTATGACCGCTTATGGACGTTGCATCGTGGATGACCCCCGGAAGCAAGCGTATGGCTACATGGCACACCTGAAGCGGTGCGGGAATCGCCCGTCTCTCGTCATTTCGGGCGATTGCTACACCGTCGCCGCCCCGGGGACGATGACGATTACGTTTCGGCCGATGACTTCATGGGAAAAACCCCTTGCGTGAACCGACAGGGTATCGTATACTACCCTGTGAACCGACAACAGACGGACCGGAGAATCAAGCTATGGCGAACTATCTGACCTCCACGACCGGGCAGGACCGCCGCAGGGCCCTGGGAACCATCGGGACCGTTCCCGAGCTGGCGTGCGATGCGTGCGGGGCGAAGTACTTCAGCTCCAGGAACATCACCTGCCCGGCGTGCGGGCGGGGTGTGCTCGCCCTGAAGACCGGGCACAAGAATATCCTGCCGTTGAAGCAATCCTGAGGACGGCGGGGGGCGGAACCGGACCGACCTTCCCCGGTGCCGCCCCCGCCTGGAGCAAAGGAACACTACCATGAACCCCATGAACCTCGTCAGACCATCGGACCTGAAACCCGGAGGGTGCTATGTCGATGCGAACCTCCGGGGGGCATACTTCCGGGGGGCGAACCTCTGCGGTGCGAACTTCTGCGGTGCGGACCTCTGGTATGCGAACCTCCAGGATGCGAACCTCCAGAACGCGAACCTCCAGGATGCGAACCTCCGGTGGACGAACCTCCGGTGGACGAACCTCTGGGGGGCGAACCTCCGGGGGGCATACCTCCGGGGGGCGAACCTCTGCGGTGCGAACCTCCAGAACGCGGACCTCCACGGGGCGAACCTCTACGGTGTGGACCTCCGGCATGCGAACCTCCAGAACGCGAACCTCCTGGGGGCGAACCTCCGGGAGGCGAACCTCTGCGGTGCGAACCTCCAGAACGCGGACCTCCACGGGGCGAACCTCTACGGTGTGGACCTCCAGAACGCGAACCTCCTGGGGGCAAACCTCCAGCATGCGAACCTCTGGGGGGCGAACCTCCAGGGGGCGAAGCTTCCGTCAAACTTGAATCCCGGTGTTTAAACACATCGGCAAAGGAACATTACCATGAACCCCATCAAACCATCGGACCTGACACCCGGAGGGTGCTATGTCGATGCGAACCTCCAGGATGCGAACCTCCGGAACGCGGACCTCCGGGAGACGAACCTCCTGGGGGCGAAGCTCCGGTATGCGAACCTCTGCGGTGCGAACCTCTGCGGTGCGAACCTCCAGGATGCGAACCTCCAGAACGTGGACCTCCTGGGGGCGAACCTCCAGAACGCGGACCTTCAGAACGCGAACCTCCAGGATGCGGACCTTCAGAACGCGGACCTCCGGGGGGCATACCTCTGCGGTGCGAACCTCCGGCATGCGAACCTCCTGGAGGCGAACCTCCGGGATGCGAACCTCCAGAACGTG
>Ga0209926_1000027_pt1 | contig 21421 bp, 33 predicted proteins | sample SalPon2A_B_D2_MG_FD_185718 | JGI IMG/M metagenome (GOLD analysis project Ga0209926, IMG submission 185718) | Soil microbial communities from South San Francisco under conditions of wetland restoration - Salt Pond MetaG R2A_B_D2_MG (SPAdes)... | ecosystem: Environmental > Terrestrial > Soil >...
TTTTTAAAAACAATATACTTTTAACTCTTATATCTTATAATATATTATGAACTACTGTACTGAATGTGGTAAAATATTGCCCGATAAAGGCTCGTGTCCCGTACCAGGTCATGCTGGTAAATACTATACGAATGACGAACTCACTGAGATAACAGATCTCATTGATAATCTTACCTTGGAAGATAAGAGTTATGGTTTCTGAAGTAGCACACCATAAAATTACCTATGAGCTAGCACTTTTTGCAGCCAAGAGCCTTCTGGCCCATATAGGTCCACTAGCCTATAAAATAGAATTAGTAGGATCGGTCAGACGTAAGGAGCCTTTTGTGCATGACCTAGATATAGTAGCTATTCCAAAAAAGGAGAAAAGAGTGGTGCAAAGCAGTACTTTCAAGCCCGCTAATTTATTACATAAATACTTACCACCTGGCCAGGCTGTTTTGCCTGATCGAGAGGAGGTCTGGGTCAATATATTAGAGGAAAGGCTCTATCAATTGCAATTAAAAAAAATACTTAAGTTGGATAAAAATGGTCCTAAACAAAAAGATTTCATATATTTCTTTGATAAAGCTCATCAAAGAACTTCTCAGCTTAATTACGTTCACGTTAACCTGTGGTTTTGTGAGTGGATTAATTTTGGTCTTGTTAGTCTCTTGAGAACAGGACCGGCAGACTATTCCAAACGCTTTGTGACCTACTTAAAATACAAAACAAAGTATCGATCGGAAAAAGGCTTCTTAATAAATAGTGAGACCCAAGAACGAATACCGGTCCGGTCAGAAAAAGAACTGGCCGAAAAAGTTGGTTTCCTTTGGATCCCCCCGGAAGCACGAAAGGATTTCATATTTCCCTATGGAGGAAAAGCCCATGATGAACTTTGAAATATTAGTGATCGAATTGGATCATCTCGATTATTTAGCATTAGAACTAGGACCTACTACCCATGAAATATATGATGAATTATGGGACCATTATATTGATCATTGTCATAGAGGCCATAATAAAACTTGTATTCTTTGTAAAGATTTCGAACGGACCTTTAAAATATTAAGTAAATACAGGAGAGCGAATAATATTGGGTCTTGATAATCTCTCCCGTAAGGACCTGCAATCCTTACATGAATATATTCAGGACTACGAATCCAAGCTCAACAACCATGTAGGCAAACATCTGAATTTATGGGGAAAAAAAACTGGGCAAGCCTACTATCAATGCTTAGATTGTACCTATGCCAATCCAAACGAAAGAATAATGCTTCGGCACCAGGGCTGGAAACACCAGATTTGGGACAAAGACTTGGCCAGATTACATTACCAGATGTTACAAGAAAGAAAACAACAACGATAATAATAAGGACCGATTACGACGATGACTACTAAAAATCTCTTTCCAAATGGAAATTATATTTATATCCTTACAGGCCGGACTAAACGACTACGCAAGCGAGATTCATATGTGGGTAAGACCAATAACCTGCTCAGAAGACTGACCGAACATATCTATGACGACCCTAAGAAGAAAAAAGGCTTTGGTAACAAATGCCAACCAGAAAGTATTAAACTGGTCTATTTTGAACAAACAAACCCGGCCAGCAATATACTTAATCTCTTACCCCAGGTTAAGGGCCAGGAGAAAAGTTTCAAAGAATTATTTAATAGACAGAAAATATTTAGGAGACAACGAAAAGTATGGTAAAAGCAAACCTACGAGTAAGTAAAGGAAAAACATTAAATCTTGGAAATTACGAAAGTGCACGACTAGACTTCTCAATTGAACTGCTAGAAATAGAAGATACAATTGAAGAACTACCAAATACTCTTTATAAAAATAAAGAGGCCTTATTGGCAATGCTCAATAACTGGATTAAATCCGAAGAATGGAAATTAGGATTAAAGAGTTGAAAAAATTGTTAATAAAATCAAATAGGAAAATATCTTGTGAAGCGACTAGAAAATATAGGAAAAGTTATGCTAAAAATCTCTCCAAACGATATAAAACTAAAAAATGTGCTACTAAAAATCATACAATGGCTTATTGCCCGATCTGTAAAAAATGCTTTTGTCAAAATTGTTATAATAATAACCATGATTGTAATTTAGTAGAAGCAGGTAATTTTGAATCTAATTCATTCATTAATCCAATAGAAGAGAAGAAATATGATTTCCATTAAAACACACATTTGTCCGGACAATACATCACAACTCATAGTAAAAAAAGAAGGGCAAATATTAATACTCTATTATAAAAACTTTCTAACATTAATTCATTACTGTCCCTTTTGTGGGAAAGCAACAAAGGAACTATGAAAAATGACTTATAATTGTTCAATTTGTAAAAAAGAGTTAACTCAACAAGAAAAAAAAGCTAATTTAGTATCACTTACTTTTTTAACAGCTAAACCATTGACATGTAAATCATGTTTCGATCTTTATTGGCCTTATTTTAGTTCTTATTTAATTTACAAATATTAAATAATAAAGATGATTGATTAATATGAAAAATAAATTTATCAGTAAAAAAGTTGTTTTGCATAATAGATGTTCAGAAAAAAATCAGATGATCAATAAAATCGTGATAAAAGGAAGTAACCAATATAATGAAATGTCAAAATTGTAACAGAGAATTAGAAAAGTATGAAATTATCAAAGATCTTTATAATAACGACAGTTGTGCTTATTGTGGCTTCATTTTAAGAGAAGCATATCTTTGTTATGATTGTAATACAAGAGGCTGTATTACTCCTAAATGGGGTGGTCCTACACCCGATATTGCAACAACTATTTGCTGTATTTGTTCTGGAAAAAAGGAATTATGCGATTTTTGTTTTGATGCAAACAAAAAAAATCAAGAGGAAGATTATTTTTTAGAAAAAGAAGATATACATTAAATTATATAGAGTTGACTTCATTAAATACATTGGAAGGTAGGGAATATCAATTTGATTCATTTGAATGTATGAAGGCCTATGACTTCACTCTAAATAATGATAATTGATTAATTACAATCAATATTTTAATATATTCTAGTACACACATCTTTTTTTATGCCTTCTACACAGCACACCCATTTTACTGTAGAAACTATCGATAATATGTATTTCAACAACGGTCTTAGTTGGCAAAAAATCGCTAACGTCTGTGGTTGCAAAGACAAATCGTGCGTTTATCAATGGCGCAAACGCCAAAAGAAGAAAAAGGTAAATACGAGTACTTATGATTCTGGCCATTTGCCAAAAGAAGCCAAAAGTCTAGCGAAAAGTTCTCAACGAAGGCCTAAGATACTAGATTGGTCCTGGACCCATTGGTATCACGAGATCTTAGAGATTAATCTTTTACCCCATCAGCTTGAGGACCTGCATATAATTGAGTCTAAACCCAGAAGTGTTATAAACGACCCCCGAAGACATGGCAAAACATTTGTTGTAGAGTTTGGCTTTATTATTCGTAAGCTTTGCGAGTCTTATCTTACTAAATTAGATGAACCCATTATATTCAGTAGTGGAGTTAAAGCAGTTGTTGACCTTATGGGCTATGCTGTTAAAAGTGAGTTAGAGGACAACCCTAAAATTTGGAAGTATTATGGCCAGGATATACTGGACCTGGAAGCAAAAAATACAACTACTATATTTAGTGTCAAGGGTCGGATCGATAAGAAGATGCATTCCTTTATGTCAATAGCAGCTGGGGCTAAATTTCGTGGAACGGGCTGTCGCTGGTTTCTAGGAGATGATTTAATAGATGTATTCAGTGAAGTGGAATTTAAAAAACTCACTCCTAAGATTATGACTTGGATTGAAGCTAAGATCACGCCTATTGCTAAAGGTGGTAATATAACAATTATCGGTACAAGATATGACCTAGATGATATATACTATCGGCTCAGTAAGAAAAGCACCTGGTTTATAACCAGCCGTAAAGCTGTTTTAAAGTTTGGATCCTATACTATCCCCGAAGGTATAGGACCAGGTGAGCTGATGCCCCATAATATTATAATTGAAGGAGAGTGGCAATTACTAGCTGCTAGTCTCTTCACAGCATTGGAAGTGGATCCTGAAGCAACACCAGAACAAAATCTGGCTTACCTCATAATTGATCTGGGGCAACGAATGTTTTCAAGGGAGATGCAAAACAACCCACTAGCTCTCAATCCTAAAATAAATTGGGAGTGGTTTAAAATAGTAGAGGCCTTGCCCACCAAAACCGAAGCTATGAAATGGGTTTGTTTCACAGATGTAGCTTCTGGTGAATCAAGTGAAGCGGACCATAACTGTATGAGTTTGATGGGCTACTGGAATCATGCTTATTACCTGGTGGACTTACTGGTCTTTCAAAAAAGTGCTCACCAGAAATATACAACCATTATGAACCAGATAGAGAGCTGGTCGAAAATGCTGAATAAAAATATAGAGTTACGAATAGAGACAGTGATGAACCAGCGGGAGACATTTCAATTTGTACGGGACAACCTCAAAGGAGTGAAGGTGATAGGCTTCGAACAAAAAGGGAGAGGTGAAAAGGAGTTTAGAATACTGAATAACATAGGAGAATCAGCTGAAGTAGGCAAGATAAACATTTTGAAAAGCTGTCGGTTTGTACAGGATTTCGAACGGGAAGTATCAGGCTTTCCAGATTTCGAACATGATGATATATTGGATTCAGTCGATAGTAGTTATTACATCTTACGAAAAAACGAACGTAGCTTTTCATATAAAATGTAATATTAACCCCATTGTAAAGCCATAGCCTGGGCAATACCAGAATAAGTTCTACTTATATTCTTTAATATATCTTTTAAAATGTTCTAGTTCTGAGAATATTTATAAATAAACTTATGAATGTATATTCGATTTATATGCCTGATAATAGACGTCGTAATAATAAAAATTCTAATCTACTTGGTTCAACTGTTCCTACTAACTCCGAATCTATCGACCGCAATCTCCAGTCATTCCGATTTGGCTTACGTTTTGCGAACGCTGAGATTGTCCAGTTCCGGGAAAGAGAAGGTATCTCTAGATTTTATATTGATGAGATTGTTGACGAAGCTCTTGGTGAAGGCTTTGAAATCGTTGATGCTGATGATAATCCTATCCCATCATTAGACCAATGGACAAGCTTTTTCGAAGAAACGAAGTTTTTAGAGCATTTTAGTAAAGCTATTAAAGATGCCCGAGCCTTTGGTCAAACCGGTCTACTCCATTACGCTTCTGGCGAAGTTAAGTCTTTTCCACCTTATCCGCTTAATAATCTCATTATCAAAGCCGATATAGTTGATCAAAAACCCACTATTATTGGAGCTGATCTTCGTGAGGAATATAATATTGCTGTGAATAATAGTAAATATACAACTCTTAGTGTTGGCTCCGGCACAGACTATCCTATTGAAGACGTTTTTAACCTGGTTATACTTGATGAAGGTAAACTGACCTTTGAGGGCATGCCTGTCCTCAGCCCTATCTGGGACCTTATCGCGGGGCTATACATACTTAAATTTATGACTGTGATCCATGTCGCACGGGTAGCAGGTGGGCTCAAGATAGTCTATACGCCTGAAACAGACGAAGCCGAGAAAGACCGGATTATTAACGATATGACCCAACTTAATTATAAACTATCCATGGTGCTTGGGCCAGAGGATCGGTTTGAAGTCTATCAAGGCGAAGGCCAGGGAGTTGATGTGTCCAAAGTAGAGGACTTACTGATTAACGCTTTAGCTTCCAGTACTGGTATTCCCTCTACTCGTTGGAAAGGTGTCTTGCCAGGTCAGATTGAAGGAGCACAACTTAACAAAGAAAGTTATATGGATGTGCTTAAGAAAATACAGAAGCAGGCGACGTATTGGCTTAAAGACTCACTTAAGAAAATAAGTAAGCTTACAGGACTACCCTTACCGGACCTATTCAAAATAGACTGGTCCTATAAACAACAGCCCTCTGAAAAAGAAAAAGCGGACCTGCTAAAAGTACTAAGTGATAGTATTACGAACTTAGGTGATGTCTTAACGGGTAATGAGATTCGAGAAATATTAGAGTTTGAACCGCTTGACTTTTTCAATGGTGAAAACGAGAAAACACCACTTAATTTCATTAGCAAACAATCCAGCTTTAATATAACGATGCCACCAGGACAGGGTCAAGATCCCAACCAATTAGGTCAACCTGCTCCTAACCAACCACCTGCTGACCAAACCAATCCTAATCAAAATGCTACTCAGGCTTCGAGTACGGGCTAGTGACTTCGAAGTATGGCAAGTGACTTAGAAATAATACGGTTAGCAATCGCCCAGGCGTTTGAAGATACTATCCAGCAAATACTCCCAACAGTTGCGCTTAAAACAGGTGCTTTACGAAGGGGTTTTCAAGAGATGATGCATAGGCAACTCGGATTAGTATTGAGCACTATTACCACTAACTCTGGCTCCTTAACTATTCGTTTTGATTACATTACTACTCCCTTTTATGCTAAATACCATATCTATGGGCCCCATGGTGAAGCGACTAGAACCAGCTATAAGAACCCCACTACAGCCGGCACCAAGCCTCTTCAAGAATTAGATGTAATAATGTTACTACAGAAAAACGTTCAACTCTATGTTAAGCAGGCAATTGAGGCTCATAAGCAATTGCAACAACTCAATAACTATTTAAATTTAAGTTCGCTACTGAATATAATTGCAGTCATACTACAGTATGAACAAGAACAATTACGTGATAAACAAAATAAACGTTTGAAAGTGTTGAATAGATAATGAGTGAACAACAATCTGATAGTAATACTTCTGGTGGCTCTCAACAACCACCTGCTAACCAACCAGGCCAAAACCAAGGTCAAGGCAATTCTGTTGCTGATGAAACTCTTAAGAGAATTGAGGCCCGGTTTAACGAACAAACCAAGGACCTCAAGGCCCAAAATGAGTCTTTAAGTAACGAATTAAGAGGTTTGTATACCAAGGACCTGATAGCTGAGAAACTCTTTTCGGAAGAAGAACTTAAGAAAATGAGTATAACAGATCTGAAGACAGCAAATGCAGTGCTTCAAAAAAGCCGGGCTAAAGCGCAAGCTGAAGCTGAAGAACAAACAAAAGGAAAAGGAGGAGCTACCGCAACCGGTCCCCCCAGAGCTGGTGGCATACAAACACCAGAACAACCGGACCTATACACCTACAATCCCAAAACAGGAGAATTTGAAAAAAATGGGAAATAGATTACATCAATTTAGTTTTTGTATAAAGTGTAAACAAGAGAAACATACCATTATAGAAGATAAGAACGGGCCGATTTGTGACGAATGCCGTCATAAGTTGAAACTACCAATTCCAGGACAGATCGATCAAGATTTTTGTCCAACCTGTCAAACTTATTATGTGCCGGACACTAAAAGCAAGGCTTTTCATAACCATCCAACTAATGATAAACCTGGTGATACTGTAATAATTGGTGAAAAACCTAAGCCAGAACTCTTTGAAGTGCCAAAAAATGAATTAACACCTCAACAAGCACAATTAAAGAAGAAAATAGCTCAATTAGAAGCTGAGAAAGCAGCTCTTGAAGCGCAACAAAAATAACTTTTTTATTTATAAATACTTTTTTCGCATAATCAGCATTTTTGCTTAAAAAGCAAATATACTCTTTTTTCTAGAGTATATTTGTAGTGATACACTATGAATACTTTAGAAAAAATGTTTTTTCTTTCTGATACTGAAAGAACTGCTATTATAAGCAGTATTAATAAGAAATTAGCTATTTTAGAAGTTGAAATACCTAAATTACAAGCAAAATACCCTAATTCTTATTTTGCTCATAGTATTAAATTATATTATGATGAATATAATCAGAATTGGATTTATGTCCGAATTGAAGATCATGATTATTGTCTTCGAAAAGAGTATGAAAATTTTAATTTAGGTAAAACAGTCAAAGAATATTTTAATGAATCCGTTAATCTGATGGATCTTGAAGATTTGCAAAATTTCGATACTGAATTAATTAATCTTTTAGCTGAATAATTTTTCTCTTTTTTTCTTTTTTTCTCAAACTTTTTATAAATAGAAATAGAAACTCTTTTATATATTATTATAATAATGCTACTTAAAACTATAGTTGGATTATTATTTTGACAGATGAAACTTTTGACGGTAAAGGTATTCCCCGTGTCTGGCAAGGCGGTACTGGTAACGGTCAGGAAATCTACCAGGCCGATGGCACTGATCTCAAACCGGGCTTTTTTTGTACTGAGAAAGGTGAAACAGCCGCTACTAGAGATATTGACTTGGCTTCAGCGGGTGAGCCTGTGACTGGTTGTATTCTTAAACCAGTTGTTAATGCTGATAGTAACGGCTTAGCCCGTAATCTTGATGCAGCTAGTGTTGATAACGAGCAAATTTGGGTTCAAAGGCTCGGTTTTAACAATAAAGTTAAGGCTATTTATATGGCTGGTGGGGCGACCAGTAAACGAGGCACTAGAATTCAAATCGCTTCTGAGGCTGGTAAGATTGCACCTGCCGCAGTAGCAGCTGGTACAGCTACTTCACCTACTGATGCTGAACTCACAGCTGCACAGATAGCAGTTATCGGTGTTTTGGACCAGGACGTTACAACTGATGCCAGTAACGATCAAATTGTGGATGTGTTAATCTAATGTCTCCCGCTGTAACTTCTTCCTATACGCAATTCCAACCGGAAGCCTATACGTTTGATACTGGTATTTTAGTACGACCCTTACTAAATATATCAATCGCTGATAGGCTCTATCCCACTGTCACCCGTGGGTCCATTGAGGACCTCCAGGCCTACTACCGAAATATCACCACTCTCAGCAAACCTGACTATTTAGCTGATGTCGAGTTCGACCGTAAAGCCGAAGTACTTAGCTCTAACAAAGTGACTTTTGACTATCCTTTACTTCAAAAGGACCTTAAATGGAACGTCTTAGAGTTTCAACGAGTTAATAGAGATATAGCTGATGTCAACGAACATGTCGCCGGTCTAGCACCTGTTTTTCGAGATATGCGTGACAGTGTTTTCTTAGCTGGCCATACTAATCCTGCTGTCCCTGGTCTTATGGACTCAACCCGTTCAACTGATACAAGTATTACTAACAAAGACGCTACTACCTTTGCAGGCTGGATGAGTATGATTACCGAGCTTCGGGCTGATCTTAGAACACGGATGAAACAGGCCTATAACAGACTACCACAATGGCTGTGCATGACTTCTGATGTCTATGAACTGGCTGAAGCTACTTATGCTACTTATGAGGAAACCATGTCTGTATTAGATGTGTTGACCAGCCCTGCTCCGAAAGGGTTTGGGCCAAATGTCTTCTGGTCCGATCATTTAGGTGCTACTGTCACTGATAACGTCAGTGCTGAAGACGGTTCAACAAATATCGTGCTTGGGACCTACTCCCCAGAAACGGCTGTGACCTTACAAACCGGCTTTCGAATGATGGACGTCTCTGACAAGAAATATGTTGACTATATGTTTATGCAGAGATATCTGCCTAAAACACTTCGTTCAACCGGTTTTATCCAAGAACCAGATGTGACAGTCACATAAAGAACTAGAAGAAATCTTTTTATAACTCTCTTTTCATTCTTTTCTTATTATGTCAAGCACAACCTCATTATTGATAACATTTAATCAATTAAAAAGGTCTTATAAAGCTGAAAAAAGAACACTTGAGCTTATAACAGCAACATATGATGAACGGGATAAAATAGTTAAAGAACTAGAAAAACAAGAAAAAAATAAGACGTTAGGACCAGACCAAGCCACTGAATTACGTCTTTTAAAACAAAAACATCTGAAAAACGACCAGCAAATAGCCAAACAAAGTGCTCTTGTGAAAGAAAAAGAGTTAGAACTTAAAGACTTACAAAGCCACTTACAAAGTGCAAAATAAAATTTATATTTTATGAATTCAATTTCTTAACAAAAGAATTTCTTAAGCATTTAGCACATAGTTTCTTACCAAAGAAATTAGCAATTAACCCCTTTTTTCCGCAATTTTCGCATTTCATTTTTTAATCCTCAATGGTCTTTTGATAATGTAAAACATCATTTAACATAACTAATGTTAAAAAACCTATTTCCCAAGGTCTTATCCACCAGTTAAATCTAATTGTATCAAATAAATCCATATCCATTTTTCATCATTTATATTCTATGATATATTGTTTAAAACTTTTCTAATCTCAGAATATTTATAAATAATAGTAATTATACTATTCATATTATGGCTTATGGCGAAAGTGCATCAGTAACACTAATGATCGGTGGTACCAGTGTTTTTTTTACAACTGCTAATATCACTACCGCAATTAGTTTAGCTGATGTTGAGGTTGATAACATTAATGCTTCAGCTAGTGCTTCTCAAAAGACTGCTGCTAGTAATCTTTTGGCTTCGGACCTGCTACTTGTGGCTAATGCTAATCGCTTAACTGGTGGGCTTGCCAGTTCCAGCCAGACCAACGGCCAACCGGCTTATAACTTCGCTGGTGGTGTCGGCTTTCGGGCTGAGGCTCTGGCTAAAGCCAAAGAGCTTTTGAGGACCAAACGCTTTATGAGCTCTACTTCTGTTAGTACTAAAAACTATTACGATTCCGACACCAGCTCCCAGGAGACTCCGATCTAAGTATGAGTATTGTCTTCAAAATTCAGCAAGCTAAAAAAGAAGCTATTGTCTTGGCTAAACAGCGGTTAATTATTTTTTTATTATCAGATCCGCTGGTCCCCCGTAAAACCGGTCTTATGGCTAATACTGCATTAAGTCATATGTTCGATGGCTCTTACGATGATAATAGCACTATCGGTCTCTGGTTTGATACTTTCTATGCTGATTTTGTTGAAGACAAAGTGCATTTCATTGAAAATATAACCGAACCGTTTATTGAAATATGTGAACAGGCCCAGGTTGAGGCTTTTGCACGACAAGGATTGAAGATAAGCTTTTGACAACTATTAACATTGAAACGGACCTTAAGACGTTACTGGATGCTACTACCTGGACAGTTGTAGGGGATGGGGTGACTAAACTTGTCTATATCTGGTCTGAAAGTCATTCGCCCGCTCTTGATCTTACTAATCCTGGCTCCTGGAATAAGACCACTAACCAGGTAGTTATTGTTATTCAGCCTGCTCAACCCTCTCAGGTCCTATTGGATAGTGCAAACGGTAAAAACGAAGCCTTTATCTGTACATTAAAGGTCTATGCCCAGACGGTTGCTAATATCAAATCTGCACTCACGGCTTTAAAAACAATATTCGATTCCCAACCCAATCTCTCAGCTTCTTATAGTGGGATCGATGGCAATATCTTTATGGGTTCATATTTTATATTAACTGTAATTAAATGGAATAAATTTGTAGGAAATAATTAAATTATGACAACTCCACATCATTCATTAGCAGGCCATGTTCCTGAGACAACTTATGGGCTAAGGTCCGTACCCACTGAATTCAGGCACTTCGGTTTACCTGTTAAAATGAATATGCCCTCTGAAACGATTGATATTATTGAAAAACAGATGGCCTCTGGCTTTCTTCCAGCTGATGCTGACTATGATGCTGTTCATATCGATTTTACGCTGACTTTTATTATTGTCGACCCGCAATTCCTGGGTTATATAACTGCAGCTGTAACCTCTCATAGCACCAGCTCTACACCTGCCCATAAGCATCTTATTGAGATGATGCAACAGTCAGATGCTTTTATGTTGCCTTCTAATACGATTCATATAGAGTATTATGCTAAAGATGATTCCTTTATTCAAGCTATTGATGTTGCCGGCTCTATTTATAAATCTGTTAAAATCTACTGGGTCAAAGGCTCTAATATTGTGCTCTGTGATCTCCAATTCACAGGTCATCATATTGTAACCGGTAATGCCACCACTAATCTTTTAGGGTCAAGTACTGCAACTGATGCTATCGATCCCGAAGGAGTAGCTGGTGTCTCTTATGCTAATCGGGTCACCCAATATACTTATCGCAGAATTTCCTTAGCTTCTGGCTTAACTTCTTTTGTAGCTGGTGATATCGGTAAAACAGTTACAGGTGGGACCACGGGAGATACCGGTACACTTATTGCTTATGACAATAACCAGCGCTATATTATTGTCAAACCTACGGACCCTGCAACTGATCTTTTTGATGATGCTTCTGAAACTTGTGGTGTCACTGGTGATGGTGGGACCGGTACTGGTACAACTGATGCCGTTAGTCAGCTCGTTATTTCAGGTTGTAAACCAGCTGATTCATTAAGTGATTCCTTGGATTATACCCTTAGAGTAGCAAATGGCTATGAAACTAACCCCGATACCTTTACGATCGATGTCACTTCTACCAACCAGGTGATAGTCGACCCCGTTCTTGACCTTACTGGTGTTGATACTGATGCTCATGCAGCTAGCTATGGTACCTATTCAAGTGGTGGTACTGACCTTACTGGTCATCTTATGGCTGTTACCTTAACTATAACCTTTACCTATGGCGAGGACCGGGCTATTCGACCGGGCTATAATAATAACGGTGCTACGATTAGCCCTTACATCATGAATCTACTTTTGAAAACTTCTAAAGTCGCTCTTGAGATAACTGTTGATGACGACTCAACTATGCACGACTTAGAGGACCATAAACTCTCTAAAACCAAAGATGATGTCTTATTTGTAAGGTTTGTTAAAACTAAAAATGCAAATGATTGGTTTGCTTTTATCTTAGCTCCCAGTGATGGCTCAACTGCTACTAATCTCTATTCCAAAACAGATTCTGAAACGACTTTTAAAGTAGCGACAAACAGCTTGAAATTCACCTGGGAAGGATTAGACCTAACCATTGCTATTGGTAACGCTTTTGCAACACTTTTAAGTGTATAGTGTAGTGTAGTGTAACATGATATGGCTCGTATATCGTATATTATTGATGATTCAACAATCAGTCAGCAAGTCAAAGAAATTAAAGATAAAGTACTAACTCAAGTTGCTGATGAGGCAAGTAATCCAAATAGCGATTTTAGTATACGACTGGGGCTGGAATTATCTCGGAACGTGCCTACTGCTCAAACAAGTATTGTTAAAGACGCTACTGAGAAACTTCAAAGGGCTATTAACGAAACTGAATCAGAGTATTTGGTTGAAGTGGGTAAGGTTGTTAAATTAAAAGAGGACCTTGTGGCTCTAGGCGAACGGTTCCAAAATGCTGTTGATCTTGACCAAAACCAGCTTCAGCAGATAGGTGATGAGGCTATCCAACTACGAGCTGATCTAGCGATTAGCGACGGCCGGGCGCAAGAATTATATAACACCCTCCAAGAAGACAAAGCTACCTTAGCTAGCTTACTAGAAGAGTCACGAACATTACAATTTAAATTACGAGCAATGGGCCAGCAGATTATAGAATACGACCATAAGCTCCAGGCAGCCGGCTCCATCATCAGTCTTGGAGTGGCTGGTCTCCAGACCTATCGGGCTCTTTCTAAAAAACAGGACGATATCCAAATACAATTAATGTTTACAGCCATTCAAAATATCGTCCAGATGGCAACAGTGTACTCAGCGCTAGGTGCTTCCTCCGGTAATTTAGCTATGGTAGCTGCTGCTGGTGGAGCGCTTTCATCTGTTGCTACTATGATTAATACAGTTAATTCCATACAAGAACGGGTCCAGGCCAGTAATGCAGCTGAGGATCGAAGACTACAAAATTTGAGGCAATGATACATTATGAATAAAAAACAAAAATTGATATTATTTTTAATAGGATTAGTTTTGCTAATATTTTATGTATATTTTTTATTAGTTCTTCAGAATTCTTTAGGAACAGGAGCATCTTAAAAAATGGTTACAAGAACTCTATATATGAATCGTGATTTGACTAAATTAACATCTTTCCCAGCAGATGCATCAAATCAATTCGGTTGGGTACCAACCTCTGGGAATTGGGATACACAATTTGAAGCAGGGCTACGTGGTTTAACAACCACACCAGGCGCCGGTAATTTTATGTCTACACAGTATCAGGACGAAGATTCAACAACTGCGTTATCCTTTTCTTATGATGATTTTGATATTGAATTTGATGTAGATTTAAATTGGCAGGATGATAGTACTTATTCTTATTCGCCTTCAGAAGGAACACAGATTAATTTGCAATTTGGTTTCGGTCAAAATTCGACAGGTTTTGGCTGTGGGTTTCAAATATATGGTCTTGAAGGATTGCAATATACAGGTGGCACTCGTTCTACATGGATAAGATTCTATGAGACCCCATCTTTGTATACGAATAATATTAATTATTCATGGGAAGGAACTAGACCCAATAGTATAGGTAAAGGTCTTTGGACTTTTAGAATTAGATATCTTTATAATGATTCAGTTAAAATTTATAGTAGTCCAACTGGTTCAGGTTTATGGATTGAATGGCCGGCATCAAATAGAGAATCAACTAGTCTTCCTGTAGCATTACCAACTTTAGAGATTTTTCAAATAATTTTATCTGATTTAATGTTTGGAGATGCCTATCTTAAATGTAAAGCTGTGAGAATATATTATATAACAGATACTAAAAACACCTCTTTACCAGATGGTATTGGTATAACTGATCCAGACGGTAATTTACTTTTCGGCTATGACCCTAACGATGATGGATCTGGTTCTGACACCGGTGGTCGGGGCGGTTTTGGAGGTGGTGGTGTTGAAGACGGCTCCGGTAATACGATTATTGGTGGCAGATATAATGGCGGTCTGGTTGGGTCCGGTAATGAGTCGCTTCAAGATAAGACAGCTTATTCCAAAATCGGGCTAGGTGATGCCACTGGTTGGTGCCGGTCCGGTTCCGGTATTGATATTGTCGCAGCCCGGTTTGATCGGCTCTTTAATGCTGTGGGCTATGCTGAACTGGACCTTAGCCTTGTTGATAATTGGAATCTTATTTTCTCTATGCATAACAACCAGGCCGGTATTTCCTCTACTTTAGGAACGCTTTTCAGCGGTCTTGTCAAAGAACCAGTTACACGAGCAGGCGATCGCTATCATGCTACTATCACCCTTAAAGAACTACACGCCAAATTACTGGAAAACGAAACTAATTATAATTTTTCAGTTACACTTCAAAAAAAAGTCAAGGTTGTGTTTGCGAGTGGTGGCTATAGTAACGCTCTTAATAGTGATATCGGTAAAGCCGTTGTTGGAGGTACTTCGGGTAATTCAGGCACCTTAATTAGCTTTAATAATACCGATAAGATCTGGTATATTAAACCTGATACTTCAGCTGATACGTTTAGCACTGCTGAGTCTATTACTATTACTTCCGGGTCCGGTCACGGCACAAGTGCTGAATCGTCTTATTCTGAAGATAATTGGGATACCATCAGTAATGTCTCCGGGACAACTATTACACTGACTAGTGAATATACCGATGAGGTGCTTGATGATGGCTCTCAAGCTGTCTTAATTATTCCTAACCCAGACAGTACTCCTTCTTTTTCCCATGATGATTTCGATATTCCAACCACTGGGACCGGTACTATTGCCGATGTCAACGATAATAATACTAGTGGCATGACCACTGATACTTTAGTATTGGTTATTGGTGGTACCTTTACAGGCACCATTGCGGATATTAAAGCTCTGGTCTTGCAAGCTGAACTTAATCTCCCTAGCCCGCCATTTATACCAACCACTGAGCATATTAAAATCTATCTTTGGAATTATCTGGCTGGCACACCTGCTTACGATCTTATTAAGGACATAACTCAAGGTATGACCCTTGGAGCTGTTCATAAATCGCTTCAAGATTTTCGAATACCCGGCTCACCAGCTGATTATTTTGATCCTTCAACCAAAGAATTTACACTTAAAGTGGAGGTGACGCAAGACATTGGTACACCTGGCTCACAAGTTACTTTACAGTACTGTCGATTGGATATTTATACCGATCCGCTCTACGACAACTTTTCTTTTAAAATAACTTCTAAAACAGGCACCACACTTACCTCAGATACTAATTTTGCCACTGCGGGCGTAGCAGCTGGTGATACCATTGTTATTGGCAAACTTAATAACACCGTCTTGATTTCTTTAGCTCAAGAATTTATGAGTAATTATTGCACCATTGATATATCTGGTTTTGTAGGTTATACTTCAGCTGATTTCCAGAAGAATTATTATAAAGGCATGGACGCTATTAAGTCCGTTTTGAAAAAAGAACAGGGCTACATCTGGTATGAGCCGCAAACCAATACACTCTATATGCGTCCTAAATCTGCCTTAACTAATATAGGACTGACTTTTAGTAATGTTGATACAGCTCTTTTTCCGAACGGTATTCAGGTCGGTATTATTAACGCCTCTAAAAAAGAAGGAGATGACTACTATGCAGTAGAGGTGTTAGGAGCATCTTATAAAGGACTAGATGGGCAGGATATACAGGTCCGGGCGAAAAAATATCGAACTGGTTCGTTTGGGACAGTGTTACGAATAAACGACCCTACCATCTTAAGTCAAACTGAAGCGGACAATCGGGCTCAAAGCGAGCTGGATTATCTAGATACAGTGACACCGGAATTTTCATTGACACTAGTCAGCAATAAAGTTTTATACTTTCAATTTGGCTACTTGTATAATATTCAGTTCTGGGGCTCCAACCCAGCCTATGAAGTACCACTGAAAGCAATTCATGGGGATCTCTTTGGCCAATATTGGTCTATTTCATTAACATTTGGATGGTCAACCTGGTAGATAAAAATGGTAAGTTATAATGATCAATTCATTCAGGATTTTAATAAAGTACGTAGAGATGTAGATGTATTAACCCGCAGAATGTTATCTCTATCTTCAACTATTCAACCTCAAACTGTTAAAATAGAAAATACCAATAATTTTCCCGCTTGGATTGATCAACCTGTTTTAACAACTTCGGATGTAGAATTTAATTCTATAACATTAACTACCCCTTTAACATCTGGTAATATTGATTCAATAACAACATCACAAATCTCAGATTTAACAACAGCCTCAACTGGTATTACTAAACTTGGAACAGTCACAGTTGGAGATATAGATGCAATAGCCAATTATTTTACCAATGGTGATATAACCAAAGCTGTTATTGATGCCTTAGCTATAACAACCGTTGGCACTTTAGATACTGGAGACGTTAGGGCCGTAGATAGTATTGGTAAAGTAGCATCTAAAGCCTCTGGTGATGTTTTTTATTATGATTCCGGTCTTCAACGTTTAGCTAAAGGATCTGATGGTCAGGTATTGACTTTAGCATCTGGTGTGCCTACTTGGGATAATGCCACTGCTATCGTAGCCTCAATAGATGATATATCTGATGTTACTATTACCTCAGCAGCCGATAAGGATGTTTTGTATTATGATAATGCTTCATCTTTATGGAAGAATAAGACTTTAGCTGCTTTTAAAACATCCTTATCATTAGCTAAAGCTGATGTCGGATTATCTAATGTTGAAAACACTGCTTTATCTACTTACATAGACCAAGCTGTCAAAACAACAAGTTCACCTACATTTGCATTATTGACAACAACCGATGATGTTATAACATCTAATCTTTCAATTGATGCCGGCCATCAGGTCTTTTGGAATGCAAGAAATGATTCAGGTATTAACAAATATAGACAATCACATTCTGCCTTTGTAATTTATCATAACACCTCATCAGAACAATTGGAATTTTATAATGCAAGTGCGGGAACAGCAGGAGGATCAGTTAGTTTTTCTCAAACAATGGTTATAGACGATATAGGTAATTGGCATTTTTATGGTGCGGTAATTAATAATTACGCTTCAGCTGACTATGGAGCTGGTTGGGCATCAGTTGCTCTCCGCAGTTCGCCGACTGATGGCATGACTCTTATTAGGCATAACTCTAATGCTGGAGTTGACACAACCCGAATATACGTATATTCAAATGGTGGTTGGCATTATATTAATTTAACATAGAGTGAAATTAAAATGATAGACGAAAAATATCTCTTAGAATTAAAAGAAAAACAAATTAAGCTCTTTAATGAGACCGAACAACAAATACAAATATTATCATCCCAATTACTTCAAATAAAGGGAGAAATAGGTTTGATAAATCATTTACTTGAAGAATTAAAGTATCGGAAAACATAAATATATAAATTTATTTATTAGCACTAGTTAAAAGGTCTTATCATGTCGAATACAAAACCAAAAACATTTATCCAAACCATGCTAGCTAATTTATCCAGCTGGGTAGATCGAAGAATGAGAATTAAAAATATCAATGTTGGTATTTTACTCATTATCAGTCTTAAAATAGGTCAAGTTGTGCTTGATTTTAAACAACAGTCAGCCAATCTTGATCTCTATGCCGGCCCTATTGCTGGCTTAATTATCCTAGGTCTTACCTGGGTTTTTTTTACTATTAATGCTGTGACCACCTGGCTAGGTGAGCTCAAAGCCATGGATCGTGAAACTGATTTGCAAAGCAAGAAAAACCTTCAAAGCCCTAAGACAATACAGGACGCTTTACGGCAGGCTCAACAGCAAATTAATTCTCAACTAGGCGATTTAAAAAATACAATCAGTCATGCTGGTGAAATGATAGTGGCTCTTAATACCGATGAAACAGATGAGCCGATACCAGTTAAGACACAGGGCTATGCCACTGAATTACTTAAAGAAAAAGAAAAAGAGCTCGCTGCTTTAAAAGCGCAAGTCCAACCTGATCAATAAATATATGTATTGAGCAAACGTTTAAATAGCTCTAGTAAGCATACTTTTTTCATACAGATTAGAAGAGTAAAAAAATTATTATGTAGTCCCCTTTATATAATAATCTTCAGTATCATTAGCTTTGCACGGCAGAAACCTCTTTTGCTTCTGATCTGTATCTTCCCCCCTTACGATCCCATAAGGGAGAAACTACTTAGGATACCATACAAGTCAAACAGTGGGCCACTAAAGGAACTGGATCTTAAGCAAGTCTCCCATTGTACCCCATTTATAATAAAAGAGAAATAATAATAATAATAATCTAGTGTACATAGTACTAGATAGTAGTAGTAGTAGTAGTAATAGTAGTTTGTTCTTCACGCAATTGTTTTTGGCTGAGAGCGTAACGATATTTAATAGGATCGATATGACGCCATTTAAAGCAGATAGCAAACCATATATCAAAATGTTGCCTCTGAGCATGATATTCTCTGTGTGCTTTGAGAATAATCTTATTGCAGAAAATACAATACTCTTGATCAGCTTGAATATTTTTTTTACGTATTGTAAATGCTCGGTGCATATGACTTCGAAACTCCACTGGTAAACAAAATATATCGAATGTAATAAGTTTCTTCCCCGGGTTTTTAATACTCTGTTGTTGCCATATGATAGATTTCAGCTAGTTTAAGACAGTAAATATCTGTGCTATCTTTAAACATAACCATGTCTTGAGTTGAGTCTGGTAAGATAACTAGCTCATTAACTGTATCTAGTTCCAGATAATAATAATCTGTATCATCTGATTGTTTAGGAGCTTTAATATAAATAAATAGCTCCAGATCACCTACTTCGCTAGCATAATCAGCTAACGTTTTTTCTGTTCCTTTATTGTCTTTCAAATAAGCCTCATAATTGGCCTCATTTGTCTCTTGCACATATTTTACAAATGCTTTAAATTGTTCTAATAACATAGTTGTTCACTTTCGTACTATTATTCTATTTTCGAGCACTTCTGAGGCTTTTTTAAGCAGTCGAACTAATTTCAGCCGTTCTACTTCCATGTCCTGTTCGTTCATATCAGCGAGCCAGGTAAAGGACTCACACAGAAGCCACTCCATTTCACTTAACACCGGTTTCATAATTGGGTACTGGACCTGTAACTCCGCAAAGGCTTTACGAAAGCCCAGATCCAGGTAGTTTTCAGTTAAGTCATACAATCTAGCTATTTTATCACTATAGCTTTTGCCTGGTATTTTGTCAATTATTGCTAGTGCCTGTTCATTGAGTGCAATTGTCTTTTGTGTTGTCAAAAATTGTTTCTTCCCATGTAAACTAGTGCTAATAAATAAATTTATGTATGCATGTTTTTAAAGATTAATATATTCATATTATTTATAAAAATTATCACAAACAATATATTAATATACTATTTTTAATAATGGTACTTTGTGGAATAAATTATGACACAATTTGATACAAATGTAAAACTGGAAGTCTGGGAAAAATTACTAGGCGAACTACTAGATAAAAGACAGATAGCTTTGGCCTCAGCTCAAGCCAATTCTGAAGATATAACTAAATTAGAACAACGGATACAAAATAATGTACATAAAATTCAATTGGCATTTGCACAGGTGCAAGAAATAGATGAGATGATAATGCGTTTCCAATCATTAATTACGACAGTTCATACGGCATTTGCTGATAAGGTCCGGTTACATATCGATCGTCTTATTTATCAAACTTCTTTCAAACCGGATGCTGAAGGAAACATATTTTATCCTAATATTGCTTTTTTTAATAAAAATTTTCCCCAGGATCAGGGTGATTTCTCTCTCATTCCATAAACATCTTTTTTTCTCAAACTTTTTATAAATAGTTGAATAATAATATACTTTTTAAATACTAATATATATAATATAAATAATACTTTTTAATACTGTGAATGCGATGTTAAAACATATAAGTATTGATGAACCAACAAAAAACGAGTTCGATCGTCGGTTCAATATCTTTAAAGCCAAAGAAGGTAAAGTAAAAATGAAGGATTATTTGCTCTATCTGATGGGCTTAGATAGTCAATACGACCACTATCAAAAAGAACCCGAACTCAGCCCCGAACTGGAATTTTAAACCAGGAAGAAACAATTATGAAAAACGAAACAGAATGGACTATTAGCAATTTTAATTTTAAATTGTCTAATATCAAAAAAGGAACAACTGTTAAAACAACAGTAGAGCTAGTAGGATTTAATGAACGCAATCCTGATCTCACCTTAACCCGAAAAGTAGGACCTGATGATGAAAATAAAGTTACTCAGGAACTTATTGAAATGGGTTTGGATCCGGTTTTTATTCCTTCTATTAGTTATAATGCAACTGCTCTTAAAACAGCTGTCTTAACAAGTAATACTAAAGCTAAATCTTATCAGAAAAGTTTTGCTAAAGTAATTGAAGAGGAAGCTGAAAATAAAAAAAAGAAAGCTAAATCTGAAGCTGAAGCTCGAAAACAAGCTGATTCAGATGCAGCTTTAGAAGCTAAAATACTAGCTGGTAATGAAGCAGATCCAAATGAAGATACTTTTGATCTTGAAGAGGAATCAGAAGAAGATTACGATTATACTTCTGAAGATGAACCTGATTTAGCGTCAGTTCGTTCAACTCATAAAGCTACTCCTCTCTAAACTCTTTTTTTCTCAAACTTTTTATAAA
>Ga0209926_1000053_pt1 | contig 17097 bp, 14 predicted proteins | sample SalPon2A_B_D2_MG_FD_185718 | JGI IMG/M metagenome (GOLD analysis project Ga0209926, IMG submission 185718) | Soil microbial communities from South San Francisco under conditions of wetland restoration - Salt Pond MetaG R2A_B_D2_MG (SPAdes)... | ecosystem: Environmental > Terrestrial > Soil >...
ATCTCCGTGTTCGACAGCACTGGCAATTTCATCGAATCCTGGGGACGCGCCGGAGCGGGGCCGGGAGAATTCATCGAACCCTACTCGATCGCAGTACTGGACACGACTATCGCCGTTCTCGATGAGCGCACAAAGCGCGTCGAGATCTTCGGAATGCACGGTGGCTTCAGGCGCCAGGTCGTCATTGGCGCCGTGGCTGAGGCACGGCTCTCACGGGGCGTGAATGGAACGATCGCGCTTGCTCGTTCCATGGCCGTGACGGACACCGCCGCGTTGATCGGACTCGATCCACACAACCTTTCCGCGACGCTGATACTGCGCGCGCCATCCGTCACTGGGAAGCTTTATGGTCCGTACTTCGCCCAGCCCGGAGGGTCGTGCGGCACCGACGATGGTTCATGGTACTTTGTTAACTCATGGGCATACGAGATCGTCCGCGTAGCATGGCCCTCAAATCGGCCCGTGCAACGGTTTGTCGGGCACAGCCAGATCCTAGCTCCCACTGCTCCCCCCTCTTCGCAGGTTGGACCGGCTGTCCAGCGCGGGGCTGTACTCGGACTTGGTTGCGACGCGCAGCATCTGGTACTGGCGTCCGCGGATCCCTCGAGCGGTCGGTTTGACTATGATGTCTACTCGAGGCCGCTGAAGCCGGTGGCTCGGTTGACCTTCCGAAGAGCCAGTGACGCAGGAGGAAGTACGATTCCGGGGTTTGTCGGCGACTTACGCAACGGACGCCTGGCCACCTATCGTGATTCACCGCATCCGCAGGTGTTCCTCTACCGCATTGTTGAGCGATGAAGAACAGGACCATAACCACAATCGTGTATGAGGGCGGACTAATTGTTGCCACTATTGTTGCTGTGGCTCTTGCCTATCACTCCCAACTCAGATATATGTTAGCGCTGAAGCAACTCGCCGCGAAGACCCGGGAAGAGTCGAAGCTTGCAATCCGAATGGACCGTGAGGATTCGCAGCTTCGACGGCTTCGGAGTATCTTCGACTTCAGTGTGCTTAGCGATGGCGCTCGGCGCATAGTTGGGTCGGATGGTCAGGGTAGATCGCTCTCCTACAACGTAGCTGATGGCCAACGGGGAACAGTGCTCTTCTCGATTGATCCGGACTGCTCGACATGTCTCAGAATGCTGCCTTTCGTGGACTCCCTGCAGCCTGTGTCGCGATGTCACTTCCGGTTCGTCGGACTCTTCCTCGGGCCTGGCCCCAGACTGAAGGAATTCCTTCGAGGACACCCCCTTGATTTTCCCATGATCCAGGGAGCGAGCAGTCCTCTCTTTACGTTTCTCCCGCTGGCTGAGTCGCCGGTGATCGTTGCGATCAAGGCCGACGGCTCCGTGGCTGGAACGTGGGAGGGTGTCCTCGACTCGCTGAAAAGAGCCAACGTGAGAAGGCTCGTGGCAGAGTGTTGATCTTCGATCGAATCTCGGGGCTGCTGAAGCCATGCGCCTCTAGACCACCGGCAGGGTCACGTGGCTTTCTGCGGCGGTTAATGAAGGGAGTTCCTACGCTTGCTCTACTTTGCTTGCTTCTCTGTGGAGCGGCAGTACCGGCGAGAGGCCAAGCGACGGGTCGTGATGTCGACGCGACGATACGAGTTCTGGTGACCGATAGCGCTTCCCATGCCGCCATCGAAGGGGCTCATGTCGAGGTGGCGTGGGCCACCTCAAGCCTGAGCGGCGCCGTTGGATCGGACACGGCGACGACCGATTCGCTGGGCGCCGTGAGAGTCGGACCCGTGCCCCGGATCGAGCCCGTGAGCATCATGGTCCGGCACCCTTCTTACGTGACGCTGCGACTGACCCGACGCATTGGAGACCTCGCAAGCATCGAAGTGAGGCTCAGGAGATGCTCTCGAACGAAGGCTCGCTGCTGAAGCGTGGCCGCCCGGTTGTCCATGATCGCAATAGTAGCTAGAAGCAAATAGGATCAGGACGGAGAAGATGTCAGGCTCGGATTCGGGACACGATGCCAACCGGGTACAGCTTAGTAATCGGGCCGCAATCGCCGTCACTCATTCCGACAGCCAATACGCTCCCTTCGCCGTCCTTGGCGCTACACGCTCGCATCTATGCCTGGGCGCTACGTTGTGCGCAGTTCTGGTCGGCGCGCTGGCCTGCTCCCCCGAACACAAGGTAGCCCATAGGACCGGCCAACGAATCCAGAACCCTCCGGCTACCGGCCCCATTTGGATAGCCTGGCATGACACCATCACGCTTCAGGAAGACTCTACCGTAATCAACGTCGAGCCTATTGTTCGAGCTGACTCGGGCGACAGATTTCTCGTCGCAGACGAGTCGGAACTTCAAGTCCGGGACTATGACCATTCCGGCGAGCTCCGTTTCGCGTTTGGAGATCGCGGAGACGGACCCAGTGAATTTCAGACGCTGGCGGTTGCCTTGCGTCTCCCATCGAATCGCATACTAGCAGTCCAACACGCTGCGCGCGGCGAGATCTTCTCTCCGAGCGGTGATAGTGCCCTCACAACCCTGCAGATACCGCTAACCCAAATCTACGACGCCGACATACTGAATGACAGTCTCGTTCTCCTGAGTGGAGGAGTGCCTTCCTTCTCCCAAGGCCGACTCAGCGTCTTCGACATTCGGACGGATAGTGTTGTAGCGAGTTTCTTTCCACCGCCTATTTCGCCCGATCTCGGGCGAGCCATGACCGTAGTGGGCCTTACAAACTCGGCCGTCGAGTCCGACACCATCGCTACACTGTTCGCCTTGTCGGACACCCTCTACCTCTTTCTCGACAACGGCCGGCTTATCAGAAAGGTGCAGATTCCATTCGAGGATTACCAGACGCCGACGAATCCACCCTCGGGCCGATCCGCCTCAGCAGCAGACTTTACGCAGTGGCTCAGCAAGCTCGTGTTGCCGACCAATGTGTTCTGGGAGCCTGACGGATGGTTGATTCAGTATCAGCAGAGGACATCCAGCGGCCCGATCTGGAATCTCATGTACCTTTCGAAGGAGGGCCGACCCTACTTCGACATGCACCACACACCACTTCTGCTCTTGGCAAGGAAGAGAGAGCTCTACTTTGAGGATCCGTCAGTACTGGCTCCGGATAGATGGATTGTGGGCACACTTAGGAGACCGACGTAGATAGAGAGGGCTCTTGCGAAACCGTGCGAGCATACCTTCTCAAGCCACGTCTTCTACGTTCCCACTGGTGCTTGTGGCGAGCACGATCGGATTGGTCGCCTGTTCGCGTGGTGACGGCCGCGCAGGTTTGCCTGCTCGAACGTCTTCGGGGGTAGGACACACCACGCCGGAGGTTACGAAGGTCGTTCGTAGGCTGGTTGGGACCGTCACCAGACCCACGGTTGCCTGGTTCCTTCACGCGGGTGATTGTTTCGTTTGTCAGAGCACGCCTAGCGAGTTGAGGGCTGTAGACGCCGTACTTGGTGATAGTGTAAATGTAGTCGGCGTCATTCTTGGTCGTAGTAACTCCAACGTCAAAGACTGGTTGCACCGGAATCGGTTATCGATTCGACTCGAAACAGTGGATGAGGGTCAGGTCGCCATGGCTGGTGCTCCCTTCCCGACGCCGAGCCTTTACGTGGTGACAGGAGATACAGTAATGCCTGAGAGAGTGAGGGGCGCAGGTCGCAGGAGTCTTGTATACGTATTGCGACAGATCCTGGAACGACGTCGAGTAGAATCGCGAACACAGGGCGAGCGAGTCGGGTCACCAAAGGATTCACTAAGATCTTGAGGAAGGGCTGAGACATCCGCTCAGACGAGGAATGGGTCGCCAGGGCCGTCCCAGCCACTTGCCAAGACTCTTGCAATGGGAGCAACATAATGCCGCGACGAATTCGCAAAGTAATCGCTTCTGCATTTCTCGGCCTTGGTGTGCTGATTGGAGGCACTGCAGCCTTCATGTCCGCGTCCGCTGCAACGGCGGCGCCCGCCTATGCAGCGCCGCAGAGTAGACAAATCTATGAGATCAGTAATCGGACACATTGGTGCGACAAGGTATGCACTCCAATCTACAATTGCTGCTAGGGGGCTGAAGGCGCCCCTCGAACCACCGACGGCTGGGTGAGTCGCGAGTGCGGATCAGCCGGCCCTTCCTCAAGACCGTCCCGCGAGCCTCCAGTGTATCTAGCCGACTTGTTTCAGTCGAGACTCGGTCCTCCCAAGAGTTGTAGGCTTCGAATAACGTCCTGTCCCGGAGTGTGAAGATCACAGACATCGTTTCAACCGGAGCGCCTCCAGATCGGAGGCGTAGTCCCGGTCTCTGAGGTGCTCTTCCTCGGGGACGTACGCGTCGATGACATCCTCCCTGGACGGGGTGTGCCAGAGGAGGTCGCAGCACCGGTCGATGGGCGTCTTACCGCCCAGGGCCGAGTGGGGTCGGAACCAGTTGTAGAAGTGCTGCTACTCGTCCAGTTGCTGCTCGAGCGTGGAAGCCTCCAGGTCGACCGTGGCCCAGAACTCGATGCGATCCGTCTGCTGGGAGCGTTCGACCTTTCCGTTCAGGTGCGGTGACCGAGGTCGGATGGGACGGAACTTGATCCGTTGCTGCCGCAGGGCCTTCTGGAACGTCAGAGCGAAAAACTCACCACCCCGGTCGGTCTGGATCCTCTGGATTGGGAACGGGAATTCTTCAAGCACCCTCTCCATGAGGAAGTGCACAGCGTTCGCGGCCGTACGCCGCGTGCACAGTCCGAGCACACGCATCCTCGTGCAGTCGTCGATGGCCGTGAACTGGATGCGCTTTGGGGCCACTCGCATGGTGTCCAGCTGGACTCGGTCGCCAGGGGTGGGCCGGCTATAGCTGCGGGGCTCTGCCGGGCGCTTGGGCCGCCTGACGCGGCTGAGCCCCTCGCGGTCCAGCACCTTCCAGATCGTCGCTGTAGAGAACGTCCACCCTTCGAGCCTCAGGAGTTCGGACTGGATCCCTTTGGGCCCCAGGTTGCGGCTGCGGCGGAGGTCGACGATCAGGCTTTCCTCCGCGGTACCCACTTTCCGAGCGGGTGAGCGGTGCGGTCGACGGCTCCCTGGTCGCAGACCCACCTCTCCATGCTCGCGAAACCGCCGATACCACTTTCGAAGTGTCGGTCTCGAGATCCCACATCGGCGACAGACCAGGCCAGCATCTCCCGTCTCCTCGAGGAGACGCACCCAAACTAGCCGCGCTCTGCGACGCTCCTCTTCGCGATCCATCCCAGCATGCTACAGCGTGGAAACGATGTGTGCGATCTCGACACCCGGAGATTACGTGACAGAGTCGCTCCATCTTCTGGAGGATGGAGTCGGCGGTTGCGATCCACCGGATGGGGTGGACCTCGGGGTCATAGGCGTCGATGATGGAGCGGATCTTGTCGACGAGCTGGCCGACCTAAGAGAACGACCCGCGGCAAGTCGCTTTCTGGGTGACAATGTTGAACCTGATCTCGACGTGATTGAGCCAGGAGGAGTAGGTCGGCGTGAAGTGGACGTGATAGCGAGGCCGAGCAGCGAGCCGCGGCTTGATCTTGACGTGCTTGTGACTTGCATCGTTGTCGACGACGAGATGGACCTCGAGATCGTCCGGGACGTTGGCGTCGATGTGCTCGAGGAACTCTAGGAACTCGTCGCGACGGTGCCGGGGCGTGCACGGGGTGAGAACATGGTCGGTGGCGACGTCGAGGGCAGCGAACGGAGCGGTCGTGCCGTGACGGCTGTAGCCGTGGGTGACGCCCTCGACGTAGCCGGGACCGAGCCGAACCATGGACTGAGTTCGTTCCAGCGCTTGCGTCCGGCTCCTTTCGTCGACGCAAAGCACCATGGCGTGCTCCGGCGGGTCGAGGTAGAGGCCGACGATGTCGTGGACCTATTCGGCGAAGAACGGATCGGTGGAGAGAGGAACGTGCTTCTGGCAAGGTGGCTGGAGACCGAAGGCGTTCCAGGGCCGGTGGACCGTGGATCTGGCGAGCCCGGTCACGTCGGCCATCCAGCGGAATCGCTTCCTCCACTTGCCGACCGTCTGACGACTGGTGCCGACCTCCTCGGCTACCGACTGGTTGTCCAACCCCTCGGCGGACAGGCGCACGATCCGGGCCCGGCGCACCCATTCTCGTGCACTCCGCTACGATGCAGACAGGGTCTGATTCTCGGTTCACCGCAAGGGCGAACAGGAGGCGAAACCTCGCATTTCTGAAGAGCGCCGCCGAGATGAAGCGGTGGTCCATGAGGGAGGCAGGACGTGGAGTCCGAACAACAGGTCCGCAAGTCCGAGTGCGCTGACACTCCGAATTTGCCCGGCCCGCTGCGCCCGTCCCCGCTGCCCTTGCCGTGTTCCTAAGGATCCGATGCCCAGGACGGTCCGCAGGCTCTCGCCTACCTGGGTACTCCGACTCGAGGGTCGTATTCCAGCCTCTTTCGTTCCGCCGCGAGGCGAAGGCCGCTTCAATCGGGGGCTCCGTATGATATCGGCGCCGGCCAGCCGTGGTGGCAGCTGATCCGCGCGGTCCGGGACCGGGAGAACTTCAAGGGGGGGGTGCCGACGAGGGCGGATCGGCCTTGCCGCAGACCCGGGCCTTCGCGGCACGGACGCCCGCCGCCCGCTATCTTGCAGGCGGCTCCCCGACTCACCCCCGGACGGAGAGTGCGCCATGCTCCCGGCTACCCGCCCCGCCTCCGCCGCCCCCCGCGCCCTGTGCGCCTCGCTCCTGGCCCTCGCCGGCCTCCCGGCGCCGCTCCTGGCCCAGGAGCCGCCGCCGGCCGCCTCCGGCGACCTCGCCGTGGTCGAGTACCCGATCCCGCGCGCCGGCGCCTTCCCGCACGACCCGGCCGTGGGCGCGGATGGCATGGTGTGGTACACGGACCAGGCCAACAGCTACATCGGCCGCCTCGATCCGCGCACCGGGACCTTCACGGACTGGGCGACGCCCACGCCGCAATCGGGCCCGCACGGGATCACGGTGGCCCCGGATGGGGGCGTGTGGTACACGGGGAACCGGGTGGGGAAGATCGGGCGCCTGGACCCGGCGACGGGGCAGATCCGGGAGTACACGCTCCCGGCCGAGGCCACCGACCCGCACACTCCGATCTGGGTGGACGGGACCCTGTGGTTCACCGTGCAGGGGGCCAACCTGTACGGGCGCCTGGACCCGGCCACCGGGAAGAGCGCCGTGTACCCGGTGCCGGCGCCCCGCGCCCGGCCGTACGGGATCGCGGAGGCGCCCGACGGGAGCCTGTGGGTGGCCCTCCTCGGCACCAACGCGCTCGGCCGGATCGACCGGAAGGATGATTCCATGACCCTGGAGCGGCTCCCGCACGAGGGGGCCCGGCCGCGCCGCCTCGTCGTCGACGCTCGTGGCCGGGTGTGGTACACCGACTACGCTCGTAGTCGATTGGGCCGCTACGACCCGGCCACGCGCGCGTTCGAGGAGTGGGCCACGCCCAACGAGGGCGGCCGTCCCTACGGGATCGCGATCGGGGTCGACGGGCGGGTGTGGTACGCCGAGACGGCCACGGGGCTCATGGTGGCCGCGGACCCGGCCGCCGGCGCCACGGTCCGCACCCTGGAGATCCCCACCCCGAACGCGGTGGTGCGCCACATGGTGAGCGACCCGGAGCGCGGGGACCTGTGGCTGGCGCTGTCGGGCACGGGCCGGATCGGGCGCATCGCGCTGGGAGGGCCGGGCGGGAGCTGAGGCCGCGCGCCGCCCGGGCCCGCCGTCCCGTCCTCGACGGTCGTGGTCGAGGGCGGCGGGCCGACTACACTCGTAGTCACTACGAGCGCCGCGGCCCGGCGGCGCTCGGCTGCCCTCCGCCCGCGCCTCCCTCCCGGGCCGCCGCCCGCTTCGCCATCCAGTCCCAGATCGCCCCGGCCCGCCCTACCACGTAGCTCGAGTCCTCCCGCAGCAGGAAGCCCTCGCGGACCAGGGAGTCCGCCGCCGCGGCCGCCTTCCGCAGGTAGGCGGCCCGCGAGCCGTACAGCTCGCTCACGGCCGGCCGCGGGTCCCCGGTCCGCGCCCTGTCGGCCTCGTCCCACGGGAGCGGGATGAAGGTCCCCCGGAAGTCGGCGAGCTCGTCCTGCGGGCCCGGCATCCCGGTCCTGAGGCTCCAGGGCGCGTAGGTGGCCAGCGGGGCTCGCACCTCCACGTTCCGGATCCCGTCCCGCTCGTTCCCCAGGGAGTCGGTGGTCGGCACGAGGGCGGGGAAGGCGGGCCCCAGCCGGGGCGGCTGGAAGTCCACGATCCCCTCCGCCCAGCGCGGCCCGTAGTCGGCCCGGTAGGCCACCTCGGTCACTTTCGGGAAGCCGAGGCCGGGGATGTCCGGGAAGGCGCGCGCCGCCGTCTCGACCGGGACCAGGGTCCCGTCGGCGATGCGGGGGATCGCGGAAGGTGGCGGCTCGCGGCCGTCCACGATCCACTCGGTGAGCCGCACCAGGAGGGCCCGCAGGTTCGGGTGGTAGTCGAGCGGGTCGCCCCGCCACGCGGCCGGCTGGCCCGGCTTTGAAATCAGGCCCCTCGGCGCCTCGGGGAAACGGTCGGTGCCGGGCGGGAAGCGGTCCACGAAGTGCTGCCCGCCGGCGAAGTGGTAGAGGCGGACGTTGGGGAGGGGCGGCACGTCGGTGGACCCATCGGCGCTCGTGTGGATGAGCGAGGCGGCCCGGCCCCAGTACTCGTAGCCCGAGTTCGTGTAGAACACCTTCGGGAGGTCCTCGGGCGGCGTGTGCGCCAGCAGGCCGTCCTCCCGGCCGGTGAGCGGGTCGCGCTCCACCCGGCCGGTGAAGGGGAAGAGGTCGGTCGGGTAGAAGAAGGCCGAGAAGCGGTGGGCGTCGCGCGAGGGCTGCCCGAAGCGGTGGTCGAAGCTGCCGCGGCCCGCGCCCGCCGCCATGGCCAGGATCCCGTCGAACGCCTTCCGCCCCTCCTCGTCCACGTTGAAGCCCTGGTAGAGGAAGTGGCGCAGGAAGCGGCCGGTCTGGGAGATGCCCTCGGCGATCCCCCACTTCGCCGGGAACAGGCTGTGGGGATCGTACTTCTGGTAGGCGATCATGTCCCGCACGGCGGCCAGCCCCAGCCCCACGATCGGCGGGTTCTGCGACGGATACACCAGCTCGTAGATCTTCCCGGGCGTAAAGCCCGCCTTCATGAAGATGTGCGTGGAGTCGCCGACCACCGCGCCGCCCTTCGTCTCGCGGGCGACGGCCCAGGCCGAGCGCGGCACCAGCCGGCGGGGCGCGTCCCGGTCGTCGCGGACGGTGAGGTAGGCCTCGCGCGTGGCCGTGTCGGTGACCGGGTAGCCCACCTGGCTCCGGTGGCCGATCGACAGGGTGCGGGTCGGGTTCTCCACCACCCAGTCGCTGCGCACCCGGCCCCGCAGCGGCGAGCCGTCCGGGTTGGTGGCCCGGGGCACGTGGAGCCGCAGGAGGAGCGCCGGGTCGGGCGGCACGTCGAACTCCCACCCCACCCACACGATCGTATAGCCCCGCCGCAGCAGGAACCCGTCGCCGAAGTCGCGCGCCCGCGACGGGTCCAGGCTGGAGGCGGCCCGGTCGAAGTAGGCGAGGGCCGCCTTGCCGCCCCGGTTCGAGACCTCGAGCAGCGACACGCCGCTGCGGCGCGCCGGGTCGACCGGCTGCAGCACCATGAAGTCGGCCCACGCCTCCACCTTCCCGTCCGCGTCCCGGGGAGCGAGCGCGAGGTCGGCGATCCTCGCGTCCGCCGGGTTGGAGGGATCGAAGGTGAAGTAGACCCGTCCGGCGATCTTCTCGTACGCCCCGGCCTTCCCGAACGCCTTCCGGCCCAGGATCGTGTCGCGGCTCGTGACCACGACCCGGACCACCTTGGCCAGGGCGGGGGCCGGGGCCAGGAGCAGCCCGACTGCGGCCACGAGGCCAGCGGACGGGCGTCCGGCGCGGACCAGCCCGGCCGCCAGGCGAAGGTGGGCGGGGCGGGAGCGTGATCGGAGCATGGAGGAACCTCGCAGATGAGAGCGCGCTGTTACGCGGGTTCGAGGGAGCCTGACGGGGCGCGGCCGCCCGTAACCCGGATCGTCTCGGTCGGCATGTCGACCCCGGCGTCCCTCAGCGCCTCGAACACCCGTTCCCGCAGGTCGAAGCGCCGGGGCACGTGGCCGCGCTCGTCGTCGAGCCACGCCTGAAGCTGGATGCCGACGTTGAAGTCACCCAGTGTCGTTACCACGACGCGAGGCGCCGGCTCGGTGAGGAAGTCGGGATCGTCCTTCACGATCTCGAGGAGGATGGAGCGGACGCGGCTGAAGTCCTCGCCCGTTCCGACGCTCACGTCCACGTCCAGCCGCAGGTGCGGGAAGTTGGTGTAGGAGGCCACCGTGGTGTTCACGACGTCGCTGTTCGGGATGGCCAGGAGCTTTCCGTCCGGGGTCACGATCCTCGTCGAGCGCATCGTGATCCGGTCGACCGTGCCGTAGAAGCCCTTCACCTCCACCAGGTCTCCGATCACGAAGGGCCGGTCCCAGTAGATGAAGAAGCCGGAGATCAGGTTCGAGAGGGTCTCCCGGGCGGCCAGGCCCAGGGTGATGCCGGCCACCCCCAGGCTGGCCAGGAGGGACGTGGTGCCGATCCCGAGCTCGCTCAGGGCGGCCACGGCCCCGACGGTCAGCACCAGGAAGCGGACCACGGTATGGGCGAACTCGCGGCTGGTCTTGTCGAGCCGGGTCCGCCGCAGCCCGGGCCGTAGCAGCGCGTCCAGGAGCCGCCAGGCCACATAGTAGGCCAGGAAGGTGAGTCCGGCCGCGACCGCTCCGCTGACCAGTCGGGCCAGCTGCTCGCCCAGGACGCCGGGCGCGAAATTCTCCCCCAGGCGCGCCAGGATCCCTCGCAGGAACTCGTTCATCGCGTGGTTCCTCCGTAACCGGAGTGCACGTCGCGGGACGTGCGCGCCTCAGGCTCGACCCGTGCGGATCCGCCTAGCGGCCGCCTCCGCCCTCACCGATCTCGCCTCCGCCCTCGCCGCCCTCGCCCCGCTCGCGGGGTGGGAGCCGGCGCTCGAACCGGGGGCCCGTCCGGCGGAGCGGCTCCATCCTCCAGAAAGCGATGCCGCCGGCCTGGTGCTCGACTTCGACGCTGGCCACCCGCTTCTTCCCGTCCAGGTCGATGACGTCCACGGTGCTGCGGACGGCGCCTACCGCCTCGTTGGTGACGAAGGCGTAGCGGGAGTCGGGCGAGACGACCACGCCGTGGGGCAGGGGGCGGCTCGTGGCGATCCGGGCGGCCTCCGTACCGTCGCGGAGGTCGACCGCGCTCACCGCCTGCTCGCCCTTGTCGGTGGCCAGCAGGTACCGGCCGTTGCGCGTCACGGCCAGGTTGTAGGGCGCCTTGCCCACCTGGAAGCGCCGCGCCACGGTCCACGTGGCCAGGTCGACATCCAGCACCTCCGAGGCCCCGTTGCAGGCCACGTACACGTGCTTCCCGTCCACCGACGGCTGCGCCCACGTGGGCTTGCAGGGGTCGCCGCCCGTGGCCGACACGTGCAGGGTGCGGCTCACCCGCGCGGGCTGGACCGTCATGTCCACGAGCTCGTCGCTCCCCACGCACGCCGAATAGGCGTGCTCGCCGGCGGGGTCGACGCGGACGCCGTGCGGCTTCACGCAGGTCGTGACCCGCCCGGTCTCGGTCAGCACCGGGTCGGTCTCCACCACGGAGATCGAGGAGGGGACCGGGTCGCCGTGCAGGTCGAAGTTGGTCACGAACGCCATCGTGCCGTCGGGCGTCAGCCCGATCGTGGCCGGGAACAGGCCGAGCTGGACGCTATCGACCAGGACGTCGGACCCGGTGCGGTACTTCCACAGGCGTCCCCACGGGGTGCCGTGCGCCGTGGTCAGGTACCAGTAGCGCCCGTCCTCCGAGATCGACAGGCCGTGCGGGCCGTCCAGGTCGGCCGGCATGATCCCCACCGGGATCGACTTGTCGACCACGATGCTGTCCTGGTCGAATCGCACCCGGCTCACCACGTCGGAGGCCTCGTCGGCCACGTACACCCAGTAGCGGAAGCCGACGTCGCGCTGCAAGCGTTCCATTCGCTCTCCGCGTCCGCGCTCGCCCGCCTCGCCACGCTCGCCTCCCTCGCCGCCTCCGCCGTACGGTCCCGCCGACGCGCAGGCCGCCATGAGCGCCACCAGCAGGACCAGCACGAGACGGCGTGCCCGCCCGGGGACCCCGGGGGGTCGGTTCCGTGGCGGAACGGGTGCTTCGGACATCGCTCCATCCTCCTCGACGTGGATCGCCGCCGGACGCCCGGCGGCACGCGCGAAACACGGGCCAATATAGGCGGTACGCATTGCTACCGCCGGGGCTCCGGGTTACCCTGATGGGGACGCCCCGAGCGCCCGCTGGCCGCCGCCTCCGCGTCCGCTGGCCGGCCGCGGGCGAAGCCCCCCGACCGGTGAAACCGCCGATGGACGCGCGACGTAGAGACGATCCCGGGGCAACGTAGAGCGAGACATGGGTGTGGCGGACCTCATCATGCTGATCACGTTCTTCGCCGTGCTCCTGCCCCTGGGGCGCGCGTTGGTGCGTCGGCTGGAGGACCGCCCGCGTCGCGTGGAGAGTGACGAGCCGCACGAGACGCTGCCCTCCGGCACGTCGAGCGCGGACATCGAAGGCCTCCGCCGCCAGATGGCGGAGCTGACGGACCGGGTGGAGCGGATGGCCGAGGAGCAGGACTTCCTGGTACGGCTGCTGGAGGAGCGCCCCGCGCTCCAGGCGCCGAAGCCGGAGGGCGAAAGGAGCTCGGGATCATGATCAGCCGCGAAGACATCGAGAGCTACCTCATCCGAACCGACCTCGACTACGAGGAGATCGGGGAGGGCATGTGGCTCGTGCGACCGGAAGGAGAGGCGGAAACCGGCGGCCCCGCCATCGTGGCGAGCTACTTGCCTCCGGTGCTCCTCCTGCGGACTGTCATCCGCGAGGTGCCGGAAGGCGACAGCGCCCAGCTCCGGATCTACAGGCGTCTGCTCGAGCTGAACGCCTCGGACCTCGTTCACGGCGCCTACGGACTGGAGGACGGAGAGATCGTGCTGGCCGACACGCTGGAGCTCGAAAACCTCGACTTCACGGAGTTCCGGGCCTCGCTGGAGAGTCTGGCGCTGGCGGTCACGAGTCATCTGAAGGAACTGTCGACGGACTGATCATGGGAATCTTAGAGAGACTCTCACGGCTGCTCCGCTCCAACATCAACGACCTCATCGCCCGGGCCGAGAACCCGGAGAAGATGCTGACGCAGATCCTCGAGGACATGCGTCGGCAGCTGGCCCAGGCCAAGCAGGAGGTCGCGGTCGCCATCGCCGACGAGCGCAAGCTCAGGGCGACCTGGGAGGAGGAGCGAGGGCAGGCGGACGAATGGGAGCGCCGGGCACGCCTGGCGGTCAAGGAGAGCCGGGACGACCTGGCGCGCCAGGCCCTCACGCGGGGCCAGGAGCACGCCGACCACGCCCGGGAGCTCCAGGAGCAGTGGCAGCGGCATCGCCAGGAGACCGACCGACTCAAGGACTCCCTGCGACAGCTCAACGCCAAGATCGAGGAGGCCAAGCGCAAGAAGAACCTCCTCATCGCCAAGCAGAAGCGCGCCCAGGCGCAGAAGCGCATCCAGGACACGATCGCGGGGCTCGAGGATCGGAGCGCGTTCCGGGCGTTCGACCGCATGAGCGAGGAGATCGAGGCGTCCGAGCGCCGGGCGATCGCCGCCGCCGAGGTGGACGACGAGCTTTCGGGCGACACGCTCGAGCAGCAGTTCGTCGGGCTCGAGGCCGGGGGCGACCGGGATGTGGAGGCCCGCCTCTCGGCGCTCAAGAAGGAGATGGGGCTCCTGCCGGCCGCCGACGACCCGGCGCCGCGGGCCCTGGGCTCCGGCAAGGCCGACGTGAAGGACGCGGAGATCATCGAGGAGGACAGCGACGACCTCTCCGGATCCGACGGCCACGGTAGCTGAACCGGGGGAGGCCGCCATGGACGCGCGGAGCGTCCGGGGACGGGTGCGCCTCCTGGTCACGGCCGTCGTCCTCGTCCTCCTGCTGCTGTTCGTCTATAGCGTCGCCGACCTCCTCATCCTCCTCTTCCTGTCCGTGCTGTTCTCGATCTACCTGGGGACGGTCACCGACTGGTTCCAGCGACGCCTGAGGCTCCCGCGCCCGGTGGGCATCGTGGTCAGCGTCCTGGCCACGCTCCTGTTCATCGGCGGGATCGGAGTCCTCCTTGCGCCGCCCCTCACGGCGCAGGCCACCCAGCTGGTGACGGCCCTCCCGCGCCAGCTCGCGCAGTGGGAGCGCTCGCTGTCGGGCCTCCAGGACAAGTATCCGTTCCTGGGCGAGCTGTTCGGCACCGGACCCCAGGGAGGGAGCTACTTCGGCTCCCTCTTCCGCCAGATCGGGCAGTACGTCACGGGCGCCGTGCCGTACCTGTTCAACGGGATCTGGTTCTTCGTGCACGTCGTCAGCCTGGTGGCCATCAGCATCTACCTCACGACCCGGCCCGGCCTGTACCGGGGGGAGGTGTTGCAGCTGATCCCGCCGCGCCACCGGGACGCCGCCGCCGACATCGTGGACGAGATGGGCACCACCCTGCGCTCGTGGCTGGGGGGGCAGCTTCTGGCCATGTTCGTGCTCGGCTCGCTGACCTGGGTGGGCCTCCAGTTCCTGGGCGTGCCCTTCGCGCTCGCGTTCGGCGTGTTCGCCGGCCTCGTGGCCATCGTCCCCTTCTTCGGCACCCTGTTCTCCACCGTGCTGCCGGCGCTCTTCGTTCTCCCGGACAACGGCATCGTGTTCGCCCTCGTGGTGGCCAGCGTGGGGGCCGGGGTGCACCTGCTCGAGGCCAACGTGGTGAGCCCGCTCATCTTCGAAGAGCGGGTCGAGCTCCCGCCGGCGTGGACCCTGCTGGCCCTCCTCATCCTGGCCAAGCTGCTGGGCGCCATCGGCCTGCTGGTGGCCGTGCCGGTGCTGGCCTGCGTGCGCGTCCTGATCCACCGGATCTACATCGAGCGCATCCTGGAGGGCGGCCGCTACCTGCCGCGCCGCGGCGGCCATCGGATCACCCTGCGCCTCCCGGGCACGGACGACTTCGTCCTGGCATCGGCCGGGCGCGGGCGCTCCGTGCCCGACCTGGTCGAGGCGCTGGAGGGGAAGCGCCGCGACGCGAGGAATGCCGGGGAGTGAGCCCCCTCACCTTCGCCGTGCTGGCCGAGGGGCGCTTCGGGCTCGTCGGGTCGAAGACGGCCGCCTCCGCGATCCGGTACATGCCGGAGCGCGTGACGGCCGTGCTGGACTCCGAGCATGCGGGCGGCACGGCCGCCGAGGTGCTGGGCTTCGGCGCCGGGATCCCCGTGGTGGCGAATCTGGAGGAAGCGCTCGTCGGCGCGGTCCCGCCGGACGCCCTCCTCATCGGCGTGGCGCCGCAGGGCGGCGCGCTCCCGGACGCCTGGCGGCCCGTCCTGCGCGCGGCGATCGAGGGAGGACTCGAGGTGTGGAGCGGCCTGCACAGCTTCCTGGCCGAAGACCCCGAGCTGGCGGGCCTGGCGGAAGCACGCGGCGTCCGCCTGGTGGACCTGCGGCGATCCCCGCCGGGGCTCCCGGTCGCCACGGGACGCGGGGCCGGCGTCGACGCTCTCCGCGTGCTGACGGTCGGCACCGACTGCAACGTCGGGAAGATGACGACGGGCCTCGAGCTCCGGTCCGAGCTCGGGCGGCGCGGGGTCGGGACGAGCTTCGCGCCCACGGGCCAGACCGGGATCCTGCTCGAGGGCTGGGGCGTGGCGGTGGACGCGGTGGTGGCCGACTTCGTGGCGGGCGCCGCCGAGTCCCTGGTCCTGGCCGGGGCCGGCGCGGAGGGCGCCCGGGTGCCGGTGCCGGGAGGGTGGCGGGAGGAGCCCGTCCCCGGGGCCTCCGGGGCGGAGGTCGTACTGGTGGAGGGCCAGGGATCCCTTCTCCACCCCGGCTATTCGGGGGTCACGCTCGGCCTCCTGCACGGCTCGATGCCGCAGGCCATGGTGCTGTGCTGGGTGCCGTCGCGACGCACGATCTACGGAGGCCGCTACGACTGGGTCGAGATCCCACCCCTGGACGTGGTCGTGCGCCTGTATGAGGAGGCGGCGGGCTGGATCCGGCCGCCGGAGGCGCCGCGCGTGGTCGCCGTGTCGGCGGCCACCTACGACCTGGGCGAGGAAGAGGCGCGCCGGGCCATCGGGGAGGCACGGGAGCGGACCGGCCTCCCGGTCACCGACCCGGTCCGGTTCGGGTCGGCGCCCCTGGCCGACGCGGTCGTGGCCGCGCTCGATGCCCGCTCGGGAGCGCCGGCCGGGAGTTGAGCGGGCTCACTCCTCCAGGCCGCGCAGCACCTCGAGCGGCGGCCGGCGGACCGCTTTCCCACCCGCCAGCGCGCCCACCAGCACGGCCGCCGCCGAGGTGGCCAGCCACAGCAGCGCCAGGGAGCCGACCGGCGTCCGGTAGGGAAGACCGAAGCCGCGGGCGACCAACGCCCAGCCCGCGACGGCCGCCAGTCCCGTCCCCGCCAGGCCGGCGAGACCCCCCAGGCAGGCGTACTCCGCCAGGTGGATGGAGCGGATCGTGGCCGCGCGAGCACCCAGGGTGCGCAGGAGCACGCTCTCCCGGAGCCTCTGGCGACGGGAGGCCCAGATGGCCGCGACCAGGATGAGAAGCCCGGCCATTACGCTGAACAGGGTCATGAACCGGACGGCCTCGGCCACGGTGCCCACGACCTGCCGGACGGCCGCCTCGATGCGGGACAGGTCGACCGCCGACACGCTGGGGAAGCGCTCGACCAGGTCGCGCTGCAGCGCAGCCCGGGCCCGCGGATCGGGGATTCGCGTGAGCACGACCCAGGTGGCGGGCACCGTCTCGAGCACGCCGGGCTGGAACACGGCGAAGAAGTTGAGGGCGGGCCGGGCCCAGTCGACGTCGCGCAGGCTCGTCACCACGGTCGTGAGGCGCCGGCCGGCGGCCTCCCAGGTGATCGTGTCCCCGATCCCGACACCCAGGTCCCCGGCGATGCCGGTGGCCAGCGACACCTGGCCGGGGCGCGGCCCGCCGGCCCAGGCCGAGTCCCACCAGCGGCCGGCCACCAGCGTCTCGGTGGCCGTCAGCG